>Ga0214545_1006136_pt1 | contig 21119 bp, 10 predicted proteins | sample CNSS4metaG_FD_160064 | JGI IMG/M metagenome (GOLD analysis project Ga0214545, IMG submission 160064) | Root nodule microbial communities from cowpea collected in UCLA plant growth center, Los Angeles, California, USA - CNSS4 | ecosystem: Host-associated > Plants > Roots > Nodule | place: USA...
ACCCTTTCTGTTTGTGTGTGGCGATGATCGTGTAATTCGTTACACGGGAGCAGATGTTGATACAGGTGGTGCTGAGGATGTTCAGATGGCGGAGTGAGGGCTAGCCTGGGATTAGAGCTAGGATTTTCTCCTACATGTATTATTTTAAGTTTTTATTATGAACACGAATAATGGGAACTTGTAACCATTGACTAATTATGATCTAAGTTTTGGCGCGTGTTTTCATGAAATTAAATATTCCCGTGTTGGAATTTTTATCGAGACGACTATTAATATAATTATTTTCTTTTATTATTTATTTTTAAGTAATATTCCCTAGGGATGTTACACAAATAATAATAATCACCATGTATAAACGAATGATAGTACCCGGCCTAAACCGCCAAAGAAGTAACCGGCCTAAGCCGCTAACTGAGAATAATTAAACAAGAACTTAACAACAACTTAGCATATTCAGGGCACTACCAGCAAGGCCCTTAAGGCCCACGATATTCGAATTAAGGAGCCTGAATCATGACCCAGGCCCACCTATGTCCCAAGTAGAAGCCCACCCATGACGTGGCAAGACATAATTAATAAATCTATAAATAAGCATGGACCCCAGCAATTAAAGGTACGCATTCATTACTCCACTAATCACGAGATTTGACTTTCTAAGAGGTTTTGTTGACTTGAGCATCAGAGTCTCTTCTGCAAGTAACCCTTCTCGGGTCCAAACCAATTCACACTGAAATATCCTCAAATGACATGTATCGGCCGGGAGGAAGCCTACTGAGGAGATTGCGGACTGGAATAAAAGGCAATTTATTATTATTTATTACAAATTATTTTTATATTTTCTCCTCTCCAATGAATATATAATTTATTCACGTATAAATTAATTAGTTTTTCTTGAAAATTTTTGAATTTAATTACTTTTTGTGTTATTTTACTATTGTAAATATAAATTAAATAAAGGCATAAAGAACTTTAGCTCTAAAAAATTTATATTTTTGCATATGATCTTGCTGTTGTTTCGATAGTTACTTTCAGTTCGTAACAATTTTTTATGTCCCTTACATAAGAATCATTAAGAAACTGACTAAATAGGATTGATTCGTGTATTTTTTTTCTTTTCTTTTGCTTTCACTCACCTATAATTAAATAAAAGGCATAAAGAACATTTGTTTCTTCACACAGATATATTGAAGATATGAATATATGTTGTCAAGTTGAGTAACTATGAAACCCTACCTACTTGTGATGTTATTACACTTGACTTCTCTACAATGACAACAATTAATCTGATTATGGAAATGTTATTAGACTTGAAGTTATTAAGGAGTACATAGGTTCATGTCCTTCTCATTGCGTTGAAACATCAAACAAAGTGCATGTAATCGATGAGACATAGTGAACATGTTAGAAATATTAATATAATTTTAAGAAAATATTAGAATAAAATATTGTTGTTACTAGGGTTTTAATACAATGTTAATTTCAAAGTTAAATTCTATTTATGTATAAACAGTTTTTTATTCTTTTCATTAATTTGAAATTATTTTTGGTTTAAATAAGTTTGATGGTCATTTACTCTTGTGTCTCCTTTTCTAACCTATAAATACCACTTAGTTTCATGAGGAATAGACACAACAAACACTAGAGTTCTTCCTCTCAAAAGTGTTTTTCTTTTTCTTCTCTATATTATCTCTTAAAACAGGGTGTTCATAAGGTTCAGAGATCCTTCACTGCACTCAATCGATCTGATGGGTTGTTGTATCTTGGGGGAAGAGCGCATAATATTGAGTATTGCCCTGTGTAGTGGTGGCGTTTTCTCTCTGAGGATAGCGCTCTGCATGCCTCAACCCAAGCTTACTCTATCCTTATCTCATTTACATATTTACATTATCTTTATATTGTTATTGTTTGTTATAAGAACAATTTCACTTGATCATCTCTTTTATCCATATTTGTATATTGTTTCTGGTTTATCATTATTTTATTTTCAACTTTTATAACAGAACAAAGAAAACGCATTGAAACTCCCTCAAATATATCTCATCTCAGCATCTTTTGAAGAAAAGAAACTTGGTTTTCAAAGTATATCTTTTTTAACAAGACAAATTCTTTAGTGGTTGTTTCTCCTACATCTCAAAACACTCAAACCCGTGACTTAAACTTATCCAAAATTGTAGCCAAGCAACATATTTTTCTTCATTGACTTATAAACCTTTGACGTATCACAAGGATTGCCAATCTAGGTCGTGATAGCTTGTAATCCTAACGTGAATGTTAAGGTGGTGGAACTTGTAATATTAGATTGTGTGGTGTGCTAAATGACTATTTTCTTCTACTTCAAACAGAGTCATATCCCTTATGTAACCAACCCACGAGAGTGTAGAAGGAATTGAAGCATTAACATCACTTTGATTGCACCATCCTTGGTCTCAAAGATAATAGTGTTTGATATTAAACCTTCACCTTTTGTTTTTTTTATATATTTGAATCTCAATATAGTTAATCTAATTTTTTTAGGCAAACAAATCCAAGGCTAGTTTTACTTAAGCTATAAGAATTTCAAGAATTTTGAGAGAGGTATGGATAAATCAAAGTGGAATGTCATTTTATAAATTGTTCTGATTAACATGTACTTTATCATTGGCTTCACTAAATCTATATAAATGTATTTTCGGAAATTCATACTAGTAATTAGCAATGTCAGGATGGCCGAGTGGTCTAAGGCGCTAGACTTAAGTTCTCCTTTTGAAAGAGGGCGTGGGTTCAAATCCCACTTCTAACAATTTTGTTATTTGTTTATTAAATTTTTGTTGCTTGTAATATTTTGTTTTGTTTTTTCTATACTCTTTTTAATTTATAAAATATTATTCACTTAAAACTCTTCTCTTAGTTGAAGAAGAAGCATCATTCTCAATCATGCATTGACTCTTATGTAGTATGGTGTGCATGCAAAGGATTAAATAAACACAATGGAGAAAACATATTTGTCTGCATGTAAATTGTTACATTGTTATGATGCACCGATACTTTCATTTTAATCATGTATCCTTATTAATATTTTAGGATACTTTACCCTGATGCATATCAATGAAGTATCTAATCTATTAAACAATAATACTTTTATGATGACAATAATTTATAACTTTTTATATTGACAACTTTGATATATATGATTTTAATTTGGATTAACACAATAACAATCATATATTTATCATATTTTGTTAGAATAATTGTAGACTTTTCAAGTTGCATATATTACGTATCGTATCATATTATTTTCAAAATAAATGCATCGACGTTTCAGATACGTATCCAATACATGTATTGTAGATGAACTAATGTGAAACAAAAAAAGACAATATATTTTATAATCATATATCAAAATGTCTTTTGGTATAAATTAAAAAGAGAAAATATAACTTTAATTTTGAAACAATCGATCAGAAAGTAATTAATTTATAAAATTGAAAATAATATTTAATAAATTTATTAGTAAATATTTTATAAAATTACATTAACTTAAAGGATAATTAACTTTTTAATATAAATTTACACTTATAGAGCGAAATGACTCACAATAATTTTTATTTTTCAGATTTTATATACTTTTTACATGACAATCAAATCAAAGAAGGCTGACTTGTAAAAACTACAGAATTATAATTAAAGATAACTTAAAATTGGTTAAAAGTTAATAAAGTGTGTTTTGTGGTGGATTATGAGTCAACTTATCTTTAATCCAATTCAAATTGACCAACATTTAAAAAAAATAACTAAATTTTTTTCAAGTCTGCCTAACTAAAATTGATGGTAAACCGAAGGTCATATATATTTTCAGGCCATTTTAAGCCAAAGGCCAAGACGTGCCACCCTAGGTTGGATGTCGAGAGAACACGTTGGAACAGAAAATTGAGATGGACTCTCTCATACCAAGGGTTGAGATGGGCTAACCAGGACAAAAGTCAAGATAAGCCAAAATTTCAGACATGTCAAACCGGGCCAAAGGAAAGGGTCGACACGAGGTGAAAGTCAAGATGACCTTGGTAGGACTTAAGGTTAAGACCAGTGCCAAAGTTCGAGAAAGGTCGAAAGTCAAGACGAACAAGCCCGAGCCGAAGGTTGAGACGTGTTGTCCCAAAACGAAATTCGAGACAGCTTGACCTTGGTCGAAGTTCGAGAGTGGTCAGCCTGGGTCGAAGATTGAAACGAGTTGGACGAGTTGTAGGTCAAGAGAGCCAACCCGGACCAAAGGTCTAGATCGATCGATTTGGATCCAAGGTTGACATGGGTCCTAATTCGGTAGACTTGGCCTCAACCAAATTTCGACCGAGTTAACAAAATTCAACCGCACCAAATTCAACCCAGTCGCCCGATTAAAATTCGACAAATTCAATCCCAAAACCGAAATTTAGCCAATTCAGTCATAACTGAAATTCAATTTATAAAGAAAGATAATAATAATAATAATAATAATAATAATAATAATAATAAAATATGTTGTCATCGTAACAATATGTTAAAAATATTTTTTATCACATATATGCATGATTTGTAAAATAGATTGAAGTTACATTAGTCATTCGGCTAACATTATTCATCTTCCTCCTCTTTTAAATATTTGCAAGAATCAAGATTACTTTCTACAAGGAAAAAATTTCAATATGCACATTCATGAAAACCTATAAAATATATTAAAAATGCAATGAAGCATATAATCAATTTCTAATAGAGAAGAGATAAATTTTATTAATTTTGCATATATTTGAACTCGCTTATTTAAGTGAAAATGGTATCCTCATTTTACTTTTTCATGTACGATGTAAGACCCGAGAAAATTAAATAGTTAATTAAATAATTATTTAATAAATGCAGGTAATAGGAGCCTTTAAGGTATTTAATGTGGAGTGCTATAATGTGGAAAAGTATTAGCTCAAATGGATAAGAGTACTTTATTGTGTGAAAGGACTTGGGTTTGAGTCCTATGTATGCCAATTGTGTGTTATTTTAATCTGTGCATTATTTTGTTGATATATTTGAATGTTAGACGTGATAATATAATCCTAGAATTATAGAAATTATCACAAATATGAATTGCTTGAATTGGTTGTGCACTGACTTGCTAATTAATAGGGTGTGGGTTCAAACCCTGCTAAGGACAAATTTACTTTCTTTTTGCCAAATTTTCTTGGCATGAATATGAAAGGGCTTGGGAACCCTAGCAGCTGATGAAGGGGCAACGTAAGGGCTGAAAAACAATGGGTTAACACTCATTGAATGGCTTTAACCATATTTTTTATTTAAAAATTTGTTTTAGCAAATTAAAGTGTAATTAAGGGAACATTAATCTTGAGAGAGAAGAGAGAAGGAGAGGAAATTAACTTGGAAAAGTGCAGAGAGTTTTGAGTGTGAGAGTGGAGAGGTTCTGGTTCGTGAAGGAGGCAGAGAGGAGAAGAATTGAGGTGGTTTTTAGAGCAAAGAGAAGAGGTTGTGAAAGGAGAGTGAGGATCCCAATTAGAGCATGAATTCCACGTAAGAGGAGTTGTCTCTTATGTTTGTTAGTTCATATTCGAATATTTGAGCGTTGCCATGAAATATTGCATGATTCCCACTTTGTTCGACACTGTTTTATTGGGGTTTTTGGATTTTTCCCAAAAACCGCCTGGCGGCTCAACCCTTGTCGCTAAGTGGCACATCAAATGTCGGCTTTGTTCTTGGTACTGGTATGAACCGCTTGGCGGTGCGACACTATTCGCGTTTTTCATTTTGTTTGCGTTTTGTGTAGGGGTCATTAGGACTTCTGATTGTGATATTGTGTATGATGCTATGTGTTAATAGTATGAAATTGTTTAGAATTGGGGTTCTAATAGTGGTGTGGGAATACTCTTTATGATTAATCTTGGATAGAGTTGGGGTTTTGCAATGGGTACGATCTGAATTTGAATTACTATGGCTCATGGTATATGCGAGTTAGAGGAAATAATGTCATAGAAAGTTGGGTTGGTAAATCATGTGTAAATTATTGTGTTGTATTGAATTTGGAGTCTGGATCGAGTTTTGGACATCTTGGGCATGTCGCGGGTATAGCAACCTGGGGGTTTCCTAGATTCTGATGTATCGCCTGGTGGCACTCAGCTTGCTGTCAGGCGATGACGGGAACAATGGCACAAGGTTGTATTGATTTTGGTTGGTCGTGAGGGAAGAAGCTGTGAGTGATATTGGAAATAAATGACGACATGGGAAGAGATAATATACTAATGGGAATTGAGTATGTGAATGATAAAAGGTTTGAAAGTATGACTATGTTATGGTGTGTTGATAGTGATGTTAAGGAAAGAAAGGGAGAATGATAATATTAGTTAAAAAGTTCAGGTTTTGGAAGCATAGTCCTTTGCATATGTGTTATTGAATATTGTTGATCATGATTTATTGGCTTTAGGTGTCATTCGTGACTTATATGTTTAGATGGAAGACATGTGATTATGCAATATTGTGTTGGACAACACTCATGGTGGTATAGTGTGAGTTAAGTACATTAGGAGAAGGTTTTGATATTATTCTAGAACAGTAGTATTAGGATGTGTGAATGGTAAACTTATTGGATTAGTAAGCATTGTCGCAACCATAACTGAATTCTTATGCAATAATAGTTCACTTATTAAACTACAAATTTTGGATAGAGAAATTGGAAGATTCTGAAGCATGGGTTCTTACACCATAGAGGAGAACTGTATTGCTAGGAAGTTCTCCTAAATTGAAGGGGACATACCTACACACTTGGGTGTACATTCTAACATAAGTCTTAATATGTTTGGGTGCTAAAAACCAGTAGGAATACGCTACTATTATAGCGCCTGGCGGCACGAGTAGGTGCGCCAAGCGATAGAACCTTCAGGGATGTTCCTGCACTGCACAATGCCTGACGGTAAGGTATGATCCGCTAGGCGAAAGTCCTTCATATAGAGGCTTTGAACTGACTTGGTGCCTGGCGGTGAGGATTGTGCCGCCATACGGTCTGGGCAGGTTCCGCTTGGCGACGCTTATGCTGCGCCAGGCGATAACGCTGCTGTCCATGGTTTGTTTGTGTGATGTTTTAACGCAACGATAATATACTTGGATCGGGAGATGTTGTGCCATGAGCGGGTAGGTTCATGGATCATGGTTAACATGTGATGATATGAGTGGGGAGGTTCATATCCAGTTACTCTTGCGTGGGGATACGAGCGAGGTAGGTTTGTATGTTCCGTGCTCACACTTGAGAGATGCTTCGTGCGGGGAACTATGTGGCTGGTGGATCACATGTGTTGGACTACGGGCGGGTAGGTCCGTAGAGCAGGACTACGAGTGGGGAGGTTCGTAGAGCAAGACTACGAGCGAGGAGGTTCGTAGAGGCAGGACCACGAGCGGGCAAGTTCGTGTGAGCATCATATTCCCATGTCCAAGGCTAACCATTTGTGTGAATTGAAGGCTGAAAAGTCTTGTGGTTAAGGTCTTGGCAAAGAACTAAGTAGAATGAAAAGATGGGTGTATTCCTTATCTTGTGTTATTATATATGTTTTGTCTATTTTCATCAGCTCACCCTTTCTGTTTGTGATTGGCGATGATCTTGTGATTCGTTACACGAGACCAGATATTGATACAGGTGATGCTGAGGATGATCAGACCACGGAGTGAGGGCTAGCTAGGACTAGAGCTAGAGATTTTATTATATTTTCATTTATGAATAAGAATTTTGGAACTTGTAATACTTTTGTTATTTATATTTTATAAATTTATGGCGTGTGTTTATACATTTTAAATTTTTGCGCGTTTGGGAATAATAATATTGTGACTTTTGATATTCACTTTTCTATTTTTAATTATTTAATTAAGTAATATTCCTTAGGGATGTTATATACGAGACACTACAAAAAATAGTAATATTTGTAGAGGTTAAAATTAAAAATTTTAGCAGTTAAAAATTGTCACAAATGATTTCCGACGGTTAAAATAACCGCCACAATTACACATGTCAAAAATGGTTTTTGACAAAAATATTTAATCGTTGATATTGTTGTTAGAAAAGAAAACATAATAACAGCGGTTAAAAACCGCTACAAAATGCATCATATTTTAACGGTTAACAACTGTCACAAAATGCATCATATTTTTTTACCATAAAAAATCACAACAAAGTACATCATATTTTGACGATTAAAAACTGCCACAAAATATATCTTATTTTCACAATTAAAAATTGTTAAAAATTATTTGAAATATTTTTTAAATTTCTTAAAATTCCAAAAAATAATTTTAGGATTATATAAATAAAGCTTAAATAATCTAATACATAATGGTAAACTTAACATGTCTCTAACAATCACCTTGTATTTCAAGAAAAAACTAAAATGGGAAGGTAGGTATGTATAGTAGTGATTGAGAAAAAGATAACATAAAATTGGTTAACATTGTAAATTGCAACATGGTTTTGTTTGTCCTATGAAAAGAGGAAGAGAAACCAAAAAGGATAATTAGGAAAGTTGTAAGATTTCACGGTAAATACTTAAATGTTTATCTTTTACTAAATCAATTGGTAGTGTGTGATTCATGAAACCAATGGACCTCATTAATAGGTTTATCATACCTAAAGATCGTGAGTATATCACCAAAGTGAAAGGAGTAAGTGAGCAATTTGATAAACTATAGTTCATTTTTGAAAAAACTTCTAAGAGAAAAAAACATATGAGTCATTGAACTTACAATGTTTTCACGGGTTTTAAGTTATTTAGTGGTGGGAAAGATGAGCTTTTATCACCTTTTAGGTCAATTATCCTCCTAAGTATCAAAGCATTAACAAAACAATCACTTGACATACTCACCTTCTATAATCAAAACATAAATTAAATAAAGAATTGCATGCATACAAATCACTTCATCTTGTCAAGGCAAAAATGCTAATTACTTGCAACTAAAGAACCTTGACATAACTAATTGCTTTCTCCAACAAGGTGACCAAATCAACCTACAAAGTTCATCAATGAAATTAAATAATAATCCTAGCTATTTTAATTTTTCCTACTTTGCAATCAAAACTTGGTATGCTTATGCAACATAATATATCTTATGTTTGAAGCAATTAAGCAAACCTTGGCAACAACAGTTTAAGGATCCTTAGAAGGGCTTGGATTTGGTTTTGTTGCTTTACTTGCAATTTTCATGGCTTCTTGGCATTGGTAGCTTGCAGGTTTCTCGCTACAAAGACCAATCTCACAATGAGTTCTATAAAATTGAATTAATTATGTAAATTAATGAGTTCTAGCTTTTGTTTTTTGTTTTGTTGTTATTAGGTTTGAAAGGAAAGAAAGAAAGAAAGATGTGCGTCATAATGTATTATATAATAATAATAATTTGGAGTATATTTTGTTAAAGAAGTTAGATAGAGAAATTTACTCGTAATTACCAGGCAACTACCATCCAACTTGCTAGCAAAAGATCAACACTTCTTAATGACATCATGCCTAAGCACCTTTGAGCTAATCCAGTTATCTGAAACTAAGATACCTTCCCAGAAACTAAGAAAGATCAATATTTCTATAGTAATCGCTATAGTCCAAGCAATCCTATGTGATTTTCATATGCATTATACTTGTACTTTATGTCACAATGTGCTAGCTAATACTTCAAATATTATTTGTTACAACTAAACCACATAACTTTGTTTTTCATCTAAAACTTCAACCACACGAAAAAAATGTTGCTTTTATCATTGAAATGCAATAAAGTATTAAGGCGAACCTTGCATTGGATGTGTGTGTGTAATCTAACAAGTGTAATAGTTTATGAACTCCAAGTCTATCTGAACGAAAACACACGATCATCATATTTCTCTTCTTTGTTATCAAACATAGTAATGAAACTAAGTTCTTTTCATTTTTTCTTTTGCAACTAATGTATTTAAGACTTACATTAATGTTCTACGGTGTGAAAAGAGTATATAAAACATATACTAATAAAAAGGGACCATTACGCTGGCTGCCTTGAACACAGATTATTTTTACACAAGCAGCAACTACAAGTTTTGATTACATAGAATGGGCCACATGCTTTTTTAGCAGATTTTATATATATTTTAGACAATTTATAATTACACGTAAAATCCAATCCAAATAAAAACTAAATAACAATGCAGAATTCATGGAGTAAAGACATAAATCACTAGCTATTTCACTTGCCATAGAAATATTAAACCTGGAAAACCAAAAGACACTACAAAAAAGTGAAAATTTGTGACGGTTTAAAAAACCGTTAGAATTACATATGTTAAAAATCATTTATGACAAAAAACATTTAACCGCTAGTATTGCTGTCAGAAAAGAAAAAAAAATTACTACCGATTAAAAACCGCCAAAAAATTTTTTTTTTCTTATGATATTTCATCATATTTTGACGGTTAAAAATTGTCAAAAATCATTGATGACCACCTCCATGCAAATATAACCTGAAATTAGTAGACATATCTCTACCCTGTCATCCCACTTCTCTCCCTTGATCATATAAGCATCCAACCCAGAATTCCTAACATTAAACTTTAGATGATTATATATATATATATATAATTCATTTAGAAACATCTATTGTGTTCTAAAGTTCAATCATTGTTCACAAATTTGCAACAACAAAATGGACAACATTTCAATCATAGTTCACAAGCCCTTTATCCCATAATCCAGACCATTTATATAAATTTATAATCATTATTAGTCTTGGAGATGGAAGTTTTTTATTCCTAACATAGTGACAACAAATTAATGAGAATTGTCAAGTACTTTGAGAACGAACTATTAACTATAGATAAGTAACAATTCCTATAAAAATAAATCTCTAAAAAATACTAGGATAATTCCTATATATTGCAAAAAAGTCACCTTTTCAAAAAGTTGTAAACTTCCTTTATTATACCTAACATAAAAGTTCAGATATTAGATAGTTCTTTTAAACCCAAACAACCATTCTATTCTCTATTTGTCTTCTTGGTATATATATATATATATATATGTATATATGTATGTATGTATGTAGATATGTATATATATATATATATATATATATATTACACTATAAAAATAATGTTTGTAGGCTTTTCATGTACTTTTTGGTCATTATGAAGAAAACAATTCTAAGGGCTTTGTGAGCATAATGCAACACCATATCAGAAAGTGATTCTTAATAATCTCACAAAAATTGCACATATTTTTGTTCTTTCATGCATTGTACCTCTTCAATGTCATCATTATTGTAAATTCCATAACGTAAGACTTGACTTAAGTTATTTGCTAATGCCGCAACATCATAGTCCTGGTTTTGATAATCATCCTTATCAGTATCCCTATTTTTGTCATGAAATGTTGTTGACCTTCTATAACAATCAATTAATTAAGAATCATTAAACGGGCCCAATACACAACCACAAGATGATCTACATTCAAGATCATTCAAAATACACTCAATCCCAAGAATAATAAGAAAAGTATTTAGTAACAGGAATCAAGATCGTGCTCAAGTCTGAGGTTCCAAGCATGTATTCCATTATGTCACAAACTGTTAGATTTGATGCACCAATATTTCACAACCAAGAGGGGGTGAATTGGTTTTAACAAATTTTGCCCAGTTTTAGCAATTTCGAGACTGTTTTGATAAACCCTTTGCTTGTTGAATTAATTGAAATAGTGTGATTGGATGCTTAATGTTTGGAGCATTTATACCATGTCAAAACATAGAGAAGAAGAGATAAAGCACACAAAAGATTTATATTGGTTTGATTCCTTAGAATCTAAAACCAGTTTTCCCTAGCAAACTACAGTTAGAGATTTTCACTATATCTCAAGAATTACAAGATTTACATATACACTTGGTAAATCTAAACTCTCAGATAAAAAGATCACACAAGCAAGGCTATACCACACACTTGCTTCAACAAAGAAAAATAGCAAGACTATCACACACACTTGCTTTAACAACTAAAAACAGCAAGGCTATGACATACACTTGCTTTAACCAGAAAACAGTAAAACATATAGTTTCAAACTATACTTAGAAAACAAGAACACAGCCTAAAAATTAGATTGAGTACACCATTTCCAAGTCTGAATTTTCTTCTTCTTGCCAAGCCAAATTTGATGTTTCTTGAAGAAATTCTCTAGAAGATCTTCCAAGATTGCTCCAAGAACCTGTTTCACACCTTTCTTTCTTTCTTTTGGTTGAACAACTATGAAAACAGAAGGTGCAGTGATCTGATTTTATAAATCAACTGTTGTCAGCACGAGCCTAGTTGACTACATTAGTTGGTTAGTCGACTATTGGGGCAACAGATTAACATTTTCAGATTATCACATACATGCCATGTTAACCATTGTCATGCTATTGTGGACATCATCAAAAACATTTCATATACACTTAATCAGTAATAATATCCCCCTTTTTTTATGATGGACAAACTTGCATAGAATAACAAACCTTTCTCCCCCTTTGGACATGATCAAAAACAGGGATAAAAAAATGCAGAAAATAGCCAATCTCAATGAAGTATATAGCTAAAAGCATTCAAAACCATGGGCTACCTTTGTTCCCCTTAACTTGAAACCCCTTATATGATGAATAGGCCAATGAAATCATAGAATATCATAACTATGGAATGCATGTCATTAAATAATATGGTATCAAAGTAAAATGTAGCAGATGGGGATAAGAGAAATTGGAATATCAAAGCACAAGCAACATTGTCAAATCAAGTAACAAGAAAAGAGCAACATGGACTTAATGGGAAAACCAAATACAACAAATTTTATCATATTAGCTCAAAGTACAATCAATCACAATAGAACAATCTTGATCCCAAAATCTAGATGCATGGTTACTCCCCCTAGGAACAAACACCTAACACCTATATCTACTTTCTTATTATAGATTTTCAAAGATTAAAATGGAAAAATGTTGGTGAGAGATGAATCATCAAAACATCATGTAATCAATTTTGCAGAAGATTAATTAATTTGGATTTTGGCATAAACGAATATCATAGAGCAAAATCATAAGCACAACAATATAGAGAAAATAATCTTTTAATTGATTATCTAGTTGATTATTTTATGCATAAAAATATGAAAAATGCACATTTTACCTCAAACAAGTTATGTTTAGTATGTCAAAGTCATGGTTCTTCCTTTTCAGTGAACAAGCATGCAATAAATCCAAAAGATGAGTTGTCAAAAGCGCAATGAATGATACTAAACAAGTTATGTTCACAATATCTCTTTAGTAAATTTTTATCAAAGGCACAACACCCTAGCAACACACACACATTTCTCCCTATTTTTGGACATTTAGCAAAATAAGGGAATGACAGTAAAAAAATATGCAAACGGTGAGACATATTCAGTATCAATTTCACAAATGTGGATCAGACAAAGAAGTGGCAAACAACACATACAACAGAGAAGCAAAAGATGTGCCATATATCAATTGTCAAATTAGATTGGGCATTGTACAGATTAAAACCAAATTAAGCAAAAAATGAAAGCAAAAGAAGAAGGATAGCAAGATTACAACCCATTAATCGAACATTTTAGCTTATGGAGATGCTTCCTCATCATCAACAATGGCAACGGCAAATTTCTCTTCTTCTTCCTCAGACGCATATAAAGGTTGCTGGAAGGATGAATAACAACAACACAATTCAAGGATTTTAAAGAGATTGGGAATTTTGAAAACAATTAGAGAATGGGGATTTAGGGTTCATAATAGATTTGGGGGTTTGGAGGTTTTGTATTGGAAAGAAGTTTAAAGGAGAATTTTTTTTTTTACCAAACCACTTTTGTGTCAGACGTAGTTAACTAGGTTACTAATGTAGTCGACTTGCTTCGAAATATAACACAGGGAATATGAAAAATGCGTGACTAGTTAACTAGCAAGTTGACTATTTTATGCAGAAAGATAAAACCAGATGCAGAAATTACAAAGTCTGATGCAATATGAAACAATAGTTAACTACGAAATTGACTACGTAATGCAGAAACAGAAAATCTGGTGCAGTGGTGACAATTCTGGTGCAGTATGAAAAGGATAGTTAACTAAGGAGTTGACTATGTAAGGCAGGAACAGAAAAATAGGTGCAATAATATTGATTCTGGTGCAGTATTTAGATGATAGTTGATTCGTAAGTCGACTATTTTAATGTAGAATGGTAAAATCTGATGTAGATTTTTATGTTGTAAATGTGAAATCAAGTATGTCTAATTCATTAAAATGTTGAAGAATAGCAATATAGATGTAACAACACAATTTGTATTTGTAGAAACACTTTTGGTAGTAAAAGGTTAATTTTTATGTCCTAAGAAACATCATCAAAAAGTGTTAAAAGTTGTTTTACCCATATCATTATTGAAGCACGGAATGATTCAAACTTATTTTTAGTTGTGCAACCCAAAAATAGTAGCACATTGATCATTGGGCTTTTCATAAACCCTGTAAAACAATTTAAAGAGATGATACAGGTACCCAATTGAATTTGGGTCCTTTCATGTTAGACAAAACATTTGATTCTTTAGCTATCCATTCATATTTACCCTCAGGAACACCACAATTCTTAAAGTAGCATTTATTTTATGTATTGGTCAGGTTCACAACAATAAAAGCATACAATAGAAGATGGTTTACTCAAGTTAACGAATTTCCTTGACTCTAGTTGACTACTAAGTTTATTTTCGTGTTCTGCATAACCTATGCCTTCTCTATTCAGTACACTTTTTTGGGAACCTAAAATTGCATCCAAATTATTTCTTCCTAGAGTGAATCTAGTTAATGTACTCATTAGATATTTAATTCTTTCTAATTGTTTGGAACAATTTTCACAATTAATCACATTCTTCTTGCAATTAAAACTTTTATGCTTTTCTATATTTTCTAGGTCAGTTTTCAACTCTTCATTTTCTGTTTCAAGTTGTTTTAATCTGTTTTCAAGCCACCTATTTTCACCTTTATGTCTGTTATTAGAATATTGCAACTTTCTAGCCTCTTCATGCAACTCATTATATACATCAAGTAGTTGATAGAATCTGTTTTCATAACTTTCATCAATGGATTCAAGATTACTTACACTACTAGCAGAGGATTTTGTATCAGCCATTAAACACATATTTGTTTCTTCTTCAGGGCTTTCACTTGAATCACTAGAGGTGCTGGAGTCATTGACCTCCCAAGCAATATATGCTTTCTTCACTCTCTTAGATTTGTTTGTAGCTTCAATCTTTTGCTCCAATTTCTTTTTGATCTTGAGAATTGGGCAATCAGGTTTGATATGACCAGATTTGCCACACTCATAGCATGTTGGAGTGCTAGGTGAATCTTGCCTCTTGGAAGGGAATCTTCTATTTCCTGCAGCTGCAGATTTTGCATTATATTTATTTTTGTACATCAAAAATCTTGAGAAACGTTTTACCATAAGATTCAGTGTCTCTGAATTAGAATTTTCATCCTCTTAATCTGTTGTTTCTTTATCTTTGCTGGCTTTGCTTTTGCTTTCAGTTTTTGCAGCAGCTTTTAATGCAATGCTTTGCCTTTTCTCCCCTTCCTCTTCCTCTTTTAGTCGTCCAAGTTCCAATTCATGTTCTCTTAGTTTTCCAAAGAGAGTTGTCATACTCATTGTGGTGAGGTCTCTTGATTCTGATATTGTAGTGACTTTAGGCTGCCATGCTCTATTCAGACTTTTCAGAATTTTGATATTCAATTCTTCTTTTTCAGAAGTCTTTCCCAAGGCTTTGAGATGATTCACAATATGAGTGAACCTTTTTTGCACATCCTAAACATTTCATACTCCTGGATTAATGTGTTCTTTCTAGCTCTCTTAACTTCATTTGTGCCGTCATGAGTCACCTCTAACACATGCCACATTTCTTTGGCGGATTGACAAATTTATACCCCGTAGAATTCATCCAATGTTAATGCAAATGAGATTATATTTTTGGCTCTCACATCATAATGAGCACGTTTATTTTCATCAAGGGTCCAAGATAAGAAATCTTTAGGCATAGTTTTTCCTTCCTCAATTTGTAGGTATGAATGGCCCATTTACAATAGCATCCCATACACCTTTATCAAGGGATTCTAAAAAGATTATCATTCTGATTTTCCAGAAGGGATAGTTATCTCCAAAGAATAAGGGTAGTCTGTTTATTGAAGCCCCTTCAGAAAAAGTATGTGAAATATTGGCCATCTGTTAGGATCTAGTCGACTATGGATTCGACTAACCAGCTCTGGTGCCACTTGTTAGATTTCATGCACCAATATTTCACAACCAAGACGGGGGTGAATTGGTTTTAGCAAATGTTGCCCAATTTTAGCAATTTCGAGACTGTTTTGATAAACTCTTTGCTTGTTGAATCAATTGAAATAGTATGATTGGATGCTTAATGTTTGGAGCATTTATACCATGTCAAAATATAGAGAAGAAGAGATAAAGCACACAAAAGATTTATACTGGTTCGATTCCTTAGAATCTACATCCAGTTTCCCCTAGCAAACTACAGCTAGAGATTTTCACTATATCTCAAGAATTACAAGATTTACATATACACTTGGTAAATCTAAACTCTAAGATAAAAAAGATCACACAAGCAAGGCTATACCACACACTTGCTTCAACAAACAAAAATAGCAAGACTATCACACACACTTGCTTTAACAACCAAAAACAGTAAGGCTATCACACACACTTGCTTTAACCAGAAAACAGTAAAACATAGAGTTTCAAACTATACTTAGAACACAAGAACACAACCTAAAAATTAGATTGAGTACACCTTTTCCAAGTTTGAATTTTCTTCTTCTTGCCAAGCCAAATTTGATGTTTCTTGATGAAATTCTCAAGAGGATCTTCCAAGATTGCTACAAGAACCCGTTTCACACCTTTCTTTCTTTCTTTGGGTTGAACAACTATGAAAACAGAAGGTGCAGTGATCTGATTTTATAAATCAGTTGTTGTCAGCGCGAGCCTAGTCGACTACATTAGTTGGCTAGTCGACTATCGGGGCAGCAGATTATCATTTTCAGATTATCACATACATGTCATGTTAACCATTGTCATGCTATTATGGACATCATCAAAAACATTTCAGATACACTTAATCAGCAACACATACAGATAACGTTGTCGTTGACACGATCAAATTAATACTACTAATCTATAACAACTTTACTATTGTTAAGAAAGTAGCCAGAAAAAAATTAGTATGGGTTAAGTTAACCCTAAGTCGTCTCCCAACGAACACGGAATTGATTTTTAACCAAAGTAACTTCTTGATTAATTCTAATCTAAGTTTTCACATTTAATCAAAGTAACTTCTCAATTATTAGCAAAAACTCATACAATCATATGAAAGTTTCTAAAATTAATCAAAGTAACTTCTCAATTAAAATTTAAAAACCCTTGGACTCATACGATTGTTACGTTATGTAGATTTAACATCGTGCTAACTTGCTACAATGTAAAAATTATTACTTTTACTAAATTAAGAACCAAAAGACATAAATGAAAATAAATCACAACAAGAATCAAAAGAACAAAAAAATTTATGCTAATCTCATAATCCAACTAAGAAATTATAGTGGAACTAACCTTGAAGCTCAGCCTTCCATGGAATGCAAACTAAAATAAAACTAAAAGAAGAATAGAGAGAGAAAAAGGAAACGAAATTAGGCCCCTCTTAAGGGTTCCTAAACTCTGAAGTCCCAAGCTTGTTTTCTGCTTCTCCCTTGGTCTCTTAATATAGGACTTGGACTGGGTTTTCAGTTGCTAAAATATTTTATCTATTGATATAATATTTCTCAAATAATTAACAAAGTTTATTAATTTCTAAAATATTTAGAAGATTTTCTCTGTTGATAATTTGAGATATACCAAAGATAATTAATTAAAAATCTTTAATTAATTATTTAGCAACTTAATTTCTGTCCAATTTCCAATTTTGTCCCTCTTATTTTAATATTTGACCAGCATTGATCAGAATCTACAATGTTTGACCAGTCTTTGAATGATTAACCAGAGTTGACTCGTTGACTGTGCAATAACAGACTAACACGTGGCAAATCTTCTCTCTCCAAAATTAAGGTTTCTTTTCCTGCCTCCATTAGGGTTTTGTCCTCCACCATGGTTTTTGTCGCATGTGCAATGACGGCTGCCATTGAAATTGTCGGCGAGGCTGTTGTTCTAGTGTACTACATTGGTGGTTCGAAGGCAGTGTCATGATCGCAGGTTTCTGGTGGTCCTCTCCACTCCGGCGTCATGGTTTGACGTGAACGCGATGTTGTTCGAAAGCTGATGCAATTGCAGATCTGCGGTGGATCTACTACGCTCTCCATTTTTGGTCTAGCTTTGCTTTTACAGATCGCGCAATATGGTGTGTGAAGGCATTAACGCTTCATGTGATAAAATCAAACTAGGAATATTGAATATTGAAGATTGACGAAGAACAATAGGGCCTCTACTGGAAGAATAGAGTTTGAATCTCATTCATATGGAAGAGTAATAGAGATTACAGAAGGAAGGAATTGTTCTCAGAATTGAATGAATGAATGAATAGCTACAACAAAATATGCATTCTTCCTATTTATATCCAATAACAGCCACTAACTAACTTCCTTCCCAAAATAGAACTAACAAAATAACAACAAATCAATACGTATTCTATACACATATATGATCTTTATAATTCAATACAAAGGATCGTATCATAGCCCTCCCCTTAAGCAATTGCTTGACCTCAAGAATTGAAGAAAGGAAACTTCCTCTTCAAGTCATAGTAGTATTCCCAAGTAGAATCCTCAAGTAGCTGATGTTTCCACTTGACTAATACCTTTGTGACAGCTCTACCCTGCCTCTTCACAGTCATGCAATCTAATATAGCTTCTGGTTCTTTGTCCTATTGTTCCTCTTTCGAGAAAGGCAAACCAGACACCACATTGTTTTCTCCAATGTGTTTCCTCAACTAAGACACATGGAAGACATTATGCACCTTAGAAGTAGAAGGTAGTTTCAACTTGTAAGCTACTGCACCAACTTTGCTAAAAATTTCAAAAGGGCCAAAGAATTTAAGACTCAATTTAGCATTAATCATGTTAGCAACTGAAACCTGCCTATAAGGATGCAATTTCACAAACACAAAGTCTCCCACTTCGAAAATCCTTTCTGATCTATGCTTATTAGCATTCTGTTTCATCCTGTTTTGTGCCCTTTGTAAATGGAACTTCAGAACCTTAAGCATCTCCTCCCTCTTCCTTAAACTCCTATCTATCAGCTCAATCTTTGATTCTCCAGGAAAATAAGGCAAGCATACTGGAGGAGGTTATCCATACACGATCCCATATGGAGTAGTATTGATGGCACTATGGAATGTGGTATTATACCACCATTCAGCCAAAGCTAGCCACTTAGACTAGAGGACAACCGAAGCTACACCCCTTGCAAAGACATCAGCTCCTGCCAGAAATGGCTCACAAAGACAGGATCCCTATCACTAGTGATCGAATCTGGGAAGCCATGTAATTTGAATAAAAAATCCAAAAAGACTTGAGCCACATCAGAAGCACTGTAAGGGTGAGATAAAGGCATAAAATGAGCAGATTTGCTCAATCTATCCACCACTACAAATATCACCTACTTACCAAATGAATTAGGAAGGCCTTCAATAAAATCCATAGATATATGCTGCCATACGTGACCAAGGATTGGAAGAGGCTGAAATAACCCTAGTTAAGCCACTATTTCATATTTACAAGTTTGACAAATTTGGCATTGCTGAATGAATTTGATCACATCCTTTGTCTTGCCCTTCCAGTATAAGATAACCTCAATTTGCTTTAAAGTAGCCTTCCTTCCCGAATGTCCCCATGTAGGAGAAGAATGCATCCATTCGAGAATTTCTTTCTTCAAATTATCTTTCTGCCCAACCACCACTTTGCCCTACCTTCTCAATCACCATTCTGCCATGTGAAATGATTATGAGAACAAGGATCTGCTTGAATCTCCTCAATAACTTTTTTTAAAACATCATCCATAGACCAAGTTTGTTGAAATTTGGCCAACATATCAGATTGAACCTGATGCACCGGCAACTGACAACACTCAAATAACTGCACCCTTAACAAAGCATCAACTGCAATGTTGTCCTGACCTTCCTTGTACTCAATAGCAAAGTCATATTCCATCAGTTTAACCAACCACTTCTACTGAAAATCAGTGGTAAATCTCCGCTCCAGAATGTATTTAAGGCTCTTGTGATTAGTCTTAATAGTAAAATGATGATAAAGCAAACAATGCCTCCACTTCTAGATAGTAAACACTACTGCTATAAGCTCCTTTTCATAAGTAGATAGGGATTGCTATTGTTGATTTAAGATCCTACTAATGAAAGCCACAGGATGATGCTCTTGCATCAACACAAAACCAACGCCATACCCACAAGCATCTAATTCTAGCACAAATTCCTTCGAAAAATCAAGTAAAGTAAGAATTGGAGCAGTAATAAGAGCCTCTTTCAATTGCTGGAAGGCTGCCTTAGCTTCCTCAGACTAGCAAAACCCATCTTTCTTCAACATATTAGATAAGGGCGTTGCAATAACACCATACCCTTTCACAAACCTCTTGTAATAACCGGATAGCCCCAAAAAACCTCTCAACTGCTTAATATTCTAAGGTAAGGGCCAATTCCTTATTGCCTCAATCTTGGAAGGATCAGTAGCCACTGCCTCCTTGGAAATAAAGTGTCCTAAGTATTCAACTCTAGGCACACCAAAGAAGCACTTGGATTGTCTAGCAAACAAAGAATGGTCCCTCAAGGTCTTCAACACAATCTATAAATGCTTCAAATGTTCCTCTTCCCCTTTACTGTAGACTAGTATATCATCAAAGAATACCAAAAGGAACTTCCTCAAATAGTCTTTAAAGATGGCATTCATCAACCCTTGAAAGGTTGTCGAAGCATTAGTTAGACTGAAGGGCATCACAAGATATTTGTAGTGTCTTCCATGGGTCCTAAATGCAATTTTATACACATCATCTGGATGCATTCTGACTTGGTTATAGCCTAACCTTAAGT
>Ga0214545_1006148_pt1 | contig 21097 bp, 15 predicted proteins | sample CNSS4metaG_FD_160064 | JGI IMG/M metagenome (GOLD analysis project Ga0214545, IMG submission 160064) | Root nodule microbial communities from cowpea collected in UCLA plant growth center, Los Angeles, California, USA - CNSS4 | ecosystem: Host-associated > Plants > Roots > Nodule | place: USA...
TATATATATATATATATAATCATGCACCGGCAAAAGTTCGAAAAAGTCTCGTTAACTTACCAACCAAATCATCATATAGGTTATCTTTAATGTAAAATTAGTTTTAATTTTTAATTTTGTAATTTCGTCATGTTAATGTTATATTCTGAATATACTTTTTTAAATGTTTACTCTAATGAATATTGTTAAACTAATATATTTTATTCAATGGTTGATATTTTTAAAAGAAAATTATATTATTTTCTTTTAATAATCCAGAAAAATTTTAATTTTAAAGCTATTATTATATCAACATATTTTAACTAACAAAAAATATATAAGACCTTGATTACCTTAAATATAACCTAAAGTAGCGATTTTCTTCGTGATTATCTTACAGAATATCGTTTCTAATATTTTCCTTTTGAAGGAACAACCATTAAGGTCGAGATTCTTTGAATTCCATCTACATCAATGTTAATCAATGAGAGTGATGTTATGATGATGAACAATTGGTGGATATGCACTGTGCCCTATCTTTTTTCTGTGACTTTTTTCCTCTAATTGTTGACATTTGTGGCTTCTAAGACCCTCATTTTTTTTTACTTTAAAACTAATAAGAATAATGCCAGTGGTAGGAAAATGACCAGTTCGGGATTTTACAGAACCATTTTTGTCAAAAAATTAATGAGAATAGTTTTTAACAATAAATATCTACTATTTTTATGGACAAAATTTACCCACTTTTCCTATCTATAAGAGTTTCGGATCATTTAATAATAAAACGTATTTTATTGAAGTAATAGTCGCATTTAATTAGCTGTACTGTATTGGTTAAGTTTTATGCTATTTTGATTTCGTACCTTATTAATCTCTCCTTCCTAATTAGTCTATTTTAAGATAAAGTATATTTTCAATTGTTATTCGTGTAAATTGAATTCCAAATCTTGATTTAGAGATCCAATACTGATAATGTTATTTGGGGTGAGAAATAAATTAGGTATATATTTACAATTTGTGCAGTATAGATTTCCGACAAACTTGGTCATTATTTTGGATGATAATTCTTACCAATATCATAGTGAAAAAAAATATACTGAAGTATATTTGAAAATAATTATAGAAAAATAGTAATTGTGTTTTACATAGAATATTTATTTGCTGAACTTGTTTTCGTCTAACTTTACCTCATCTATATTTCTATCATAACGTGATATTTCAGTTTAGAACAAATTACAATAGTTTCTTCTTCGTTGAGATAATATTACATTTGTACTCCTTCCTATTTTTGACCCTAAAAAATCTCTCTTGAAATTAATAATATAGTGATACTCGCATCCTTGATGTATTAGGGATTTTTATGTTAACATAAAGTTATCATGTGATGTACCCAGATATCTTTAGTCTTATCTTTTTTTTGAACTAAGCTAAAAGTCAATAACATGTTTCTCAATCCTCTCATAACTTGGTTCGGATGAACTACATATAAATAATTTGGGGTATAAAAAACGTTAAACATACATTTTATGCGTAAAGAAAGCATTAAACGAAAATGTGGAACTATATAAAAATGCACTACCTGACTTGAATTATTTAATTTACTTTTACTTTCTATTTTCTTTAGGAAGAAATAATAAAGCAACAAAAGCTTAAATATTTTAAAAGAAAATAAATAGATTATTTTTTGTAAAACAAAAGGAAAGAAGTTTTTTACTAGTAAAAAAGTTAGGTGAAGAAACTTTTCTAAGAAAAATATTGGTCTTTTTCTTCCCCACTTTTTCTTATGTCTTTTCCCGAATTTTTCTTTTTTTTCTTGTTCCTGTATGGACCATACGAGATTATTATGAGACTCAAATAATATCTTACTATAGTCTTTAAATTTCTCAAATGATGAATTTTCAACAGTCATGTTCGTCCACTAAGTATCTGTCATTTGCTTTCTTACGGGGCCATGAAACGGGGTTGTACTACAAAAAGGGATTTCGACGATCAAGTCAGCAAAGCTCTCAAAAGTCTTATTAGAAAACTAATTAATTGTGTACCTTTAATCACCTGAGTCCACTTGTATTTATAGAAGTCTAATTGACTTTTGATCACTATACTTACCTTTGTGGGCCTAGGCTTTTGGGCCTTTAATCAGACCTAATTTGGACTTACATTGTAGGCCTAATTACTTTTGGACACTTTGCAATTAATTCTATTTTGTCTGAGTTAGGCTCTTAGGAGAGATTCGCAAACATGTTGACATACTGTTGTGTCTATCTTATTCACTTACTTGTCATCTGCCAATATGCTGGAGCATGTTCTTAGTGCGACATCTATGTCGTCCACTAATATTTTGGTTGGTAGTTTCAAGGGATTGGCCAATGGCATGGGCGACCCTTAATTTATGCAAGATATGCAACGAGTATCTTGTTCTTCTGTTAATTTGGGAAGTTCCCGACTTTCTCAGTTTCCTTAGTACAGAGATCCCAAGTTTCCTGTATTCACATTTTTGTTGTATTCATTTTCGTTATACCGCTACGAGTCCAACATATTTCATAATTATAGAAGTTATTTGTAGTACATTTCTCATTCTCTCAATTATATATTTTAAGTTAAAAAACTATTCAAAAAATTTCTATTTTATTATAAAATTTTATATTTTATTTTAAAAGTCCCATAAAAATTCAGAGCTAGCATAAACCAAATAACTTTAAACAAATATGGATCGGTTTAGATGCATTTATGTTATCATTTGAAATAAAATATGAGATTGGAGTTTATTTTGTTGATACACAGAGGAGAGGTGAAAGTGTAAACTAATTGATTTTAGTTTAGTTCGTCCTGTATTTGATTTGTCCTTAAAATTTTTGTTGAGGTAGACCGAGCCATATAACATGTGTTAAAATGTCATATCCATCCACCATGAATATGGGTTTACGGATCATCTCACACAAATTTTTAGAAAGTTGAAAAATAATAAATTTGAAAGTCGATAAACAAATATATATTAAAAAAGAAATATGAAATACAATTTGTAAGTATATTGTAACTAATTGAAACTATTTTAGTATGAACCAAGCGATCTCAAGAACCCTATGTTTAGAGGTGTCAATTTGATTCCTAGTCCATGGGCCAGCCCTGACCCACTCTTCATAAAGCCTCCTTTTAGGGGGGGCCCCAAATGAGGGGGCCAAAAAAAAAGCCTTAGCCCCCAAAGCCCCCTCTCTAGTGTGTTAGGACTATGGCTAAGGTGGGTTAGGCTCCCCAAATAATACTACATTAAGCCAGAGTCAAACATCAAGTCGAGCGACCCAGACGGGTCTGAAGACCCAAATAGGCCCGACGAGCCAAACATGTCCAATCACCTAGAAAAGTCCGAAGCCCTAGACGGGCTCGACGACCCAGAGGGGCCCTAAGGCCCGAAGACCCAAATCGACCCAACAAACTGGACGGGTCTGAAGACCTACACGTGCCTGATAACACTGAGAGGCCTGACGATCCGGACGGATCTAACGACCCGGACAAGCACGATGACCTAGATGAGCCTGACGATCCAAAAGACATCAACGATCCGGACAGGCCCAACGAAACGAATAAGCCTGAAAACCAGAATGAGCCCGATGATCCGGACGGGCACAATGACACGGACGGGCCTGACGATCCGAACGAGCCTGAACACCCAGACGGGCCCGACGACACGAAGGAACACGACGACCCGGATAGACCCAACAACCCGAATGGGTCCGACGATATAAACGGGCCCAAAGATCTGAATGTGTCCGACGATCAAGACGAGCCCGACGACCTGGACGGGCCCGAAGACACAGACAGGCCTAATGACCTAGATAGGCCCGATGACCAGAACGAACCCGATGACCGAGAAGAGCTTGATGATCCAAACGGGGCCGACGATCCAGAAGGGCCCGACGACCTAGACGGACGCGACGACCCGAATGGGCTCGATGACCTGGACGAGACCGACTACCTGGATGGGCCCGACATTTTCGGATAGTCTTGCCCGTCTGAGTTGTCGGGCCAATCCGGGTTGTCAAGATTGTTCGGGTAGTCAGGCTTGTCTTGGCCGTCGAGTTCGTCCGTGTCGTAGGTCCCGTCCGTGTTGTCAGGCTCGTCTGGGTCATCGGGCCCATTCGGGTAATCGAGTCCGTCCTGGTCATCGGGCCTCTGGATGGTCGAGCACGTCTAGGTCATCGGGCTGTTCCAGGTCGTCAAGCTTGTCAGGGTCGTCAGGCAGATCCGTGTCGTTGGGCTTATTCGGGTCATCGTGTTGGTTCGATCGTTGGACATGTCCCACAAATAATAATATATTTTAAAAAATAATATATTTTTCATTTTTAAGATGAAAGCCCATAGGTTGACCTTGACCCACAGGGATTTTGTAGGGTTTTTGGCCTTGTGGGCTTCTTTGATGGGGGCTTTTTTTCAATGTGGGCTTTTTTGGTCCTAGCCCACATAGGCCAGGGCCAAGCCTTGTGGGCTGGGCCAAATTGACACCTCTATCTGTGTTGATCCTCTTTCCACTCCTCTCCAGACTCTCCCTGGATCTATTTGCTGCGTGAACTCCGAGGGTGGGGTACTTGTAGGCACTCTGACGCTCAAGTCAAATAGTGATTTGATATGAGGCGTATGTAGGAAAGTGAGAAAAGCATACTTCTTTGCACTCACTAGACCCTAATTTATATTACTCACTTAACAAACTGTTATTATTATTTGCAGATCGTTCGTATCCGAGGATCAGTCCTTTCCTTTCTAATTGAGATTATGTGCGTCTTGTCAGGGATCAACTCTTTCCTTATTGATTGAGATTTTGCGTGTCTTGCCAAGGATCAATTATTTCCTTATTGACTGAGATTATGCGTGCCTTGTCTACATATCTGCAAACTAGTCCCTTTTTTTTCACTCATCATATTACTAGGTCGGGATATACACGACCAAATGGGTTGAGATATACCTAGCCTTCTTGCATTGCCAACCTCCTATTATGCTTTGTTGGGTTGTTGTACTTTATTGGCTGTAAAGGTTTCCTCCCACTACCACCGGGCTAGGATGTGGTCGGCTCCTCCTCACTACTTGGGCCAGGATAATGCCGCCCCACACGTACACCTTGGCCGGGCTAAGATGATGCTGACATACACCTCCATATATAAATTAAATAAATAATTGTTCCTACAACATGTTCTTATTACACCTAATAGTCCCATATCGTTTAAAATCGAGACTTAAGGTGATTTAAATATTGTGATAGAAATATTTCATGCATAATGATTGACACTAACAATATTTTGAGATTGAAATAATAATAAATAAATATGTTTAATTCTATTTAACACTCAAATATTATGCACAATAAGAAAAGATTATAAATAATTAATACTTATGCGAAATGCGAGGTAAATATATAGTGCAAATTATATAGTGCAAACTTTTGACACGAGTGGTGGTGGACTTGAATATTCATTCTATCTCACATTCTTTTATTGTGGGTTATTACATATTTAATATTCAGAATGATATGGTATTATGAAGATAAATAATTAAAAGGCACATAAAAGGCGTTAATTATATTAAATAAAGATATTAGTTAGAATATATATTTTTATTAATATAAATATATATATATATATATATATATATATATATATATATATATATATATATATATATAATATAAAACTAATGACATTGATATTTGGATAGAAAAATATAATCAGTTTATTTTAGTAGAAACTGAACACAGAAATCAAACCGACACAGCTGAAGAGGTTTGATTGATTATTAAATTCAAGAATTTATTCAAACCATTAAGGGTAATTTGTTTAATATAATAATGACAGTTATCATTGATAAATCCTAATACCCAACAACACGCAACAACCAATTCTTCTGCCGGCAATTTGGCCTAAAAGGAATATGTTATATTATATATTACTAAGCAAAAATAAACATCATTGTATAATGTACAAGTGTGAGGATGTGTCCAAAAGCCAGCTAGAAGATAAAACAGGTAAAAGTTCGTTTTAGATCTTAAAAAAAAAATATATAAAAAAATTCATTATTAATATTTTTCTATTCAATTAATTATGTTGAAAATAATTAAAAAAATTGATAATACTGATATACCTTAATTAAATTAATTAAAATTTATCTGTAAGAAAACAAATATAAAAATAATAAGTACTAATATATCTCTATTAAATTAATTATAATATTATAGTAAAGAAAAAAAGTTCTAAAAAAACTTTTAGTATTAAAATATCTCTATTAAATAAATTATAAAATTATGTTTTAAAGAAAAGGCCTCAATTTTTCTTTTAATATTAATATATCTTTATTAAATTAATTATAAATTTATGTTTAAGAATAAAATTTAATTAAATTATTATTAATGTCTATTAATTTTTATTGATATTAAAAATTATATTTAATGAGTTAAAATATTTTTTAGTAAATTATAATTTTGTTTTAAAAAAGAGAATGATTAGTTATTTTTATTTTCTTGTAATCTATTTTGATTCTATTTTTTTCTTTTATCTCTTTGTGACTTTTATTGCCTCACTTTCTTCTATTCTAGAGTTAGAGTTCTTTTTTGAAGGTTTTGGTAGATTTTATTTCTTGAATCTCATATTGTTTATGTGGACCAATATTGTTATCCTCATTTTTTGTTAGTATATTTTTTTTTTCAGTTTGTGGTCATGTTGTTTTTATTCTATTTCTTGGATTTGTATTAGGATTATAAAAGCGTTTATTTTTCCGATTTTTCTTTTCAGTATTTTTCTATTTATGGGTTTCAAAAAATTTTCTCTATATCTTGATATGAGGAACCATGATTTTTTTAGATAACTATTTAGGTTAGGGTTTAGCTTTTTGATAGATAATAGGATAGACTATAACATAAGAATTAATAAACCACAAACGTGACACGAAATAATTTATTGGATATTGATGGATTTGATTTATTTTCAGAAAGGTTTATAAAATGATAAATCACTTGACATTCTTAATTATATAAAAGGAATATATTATTTTCCAAAAGCGTATATAGAATAATGTTAATAATTTCATTATCAGTTGTTCCATTTTAGTCGAAATGAGTTTTTCAAGGTTAAAGATAATAAAAACTTATTTAAGATCAGCAATGTCTCAAGAAAGATTAAAAGGATTGACCTTATTATTTATTGAAAAATAAGTGTTAAATGAAATTAATTATTTTAATAAATAATTTTGCATAAAAGAGCTAGAAAAGTAAATTTCAAATAAAATGTCTCATTTTCTAATTTACTTTAGGCTTCAGAAACCTTAAGTCGTCCCTGTCTCTTAACTAAGTGATAAGGAATTGTTAGAAAAAGAAAAGGTAGATTTTAGTAAATTAAGATGGGTGAATTGGTTCTAAAATCTTTTTTATCAAAAAATTGTTTATTTATATGTTTTTTAACTTATAAAAGAGAGAATGCATTTTTCTTGAATTCTAATTGATACAATAATTAAAAGAGCAATAAAAGATGATAAAGAAAAAGGAAAAACATACAAAAATTTATACCTATTAAGATTATCATTCATCCTATAGTCAATCTCAACTTCTTTTTTTTCTAAAAATACTAGTTTCATTATCAACAAATGAATTTGTACAAAGTGACAAAGTAATGATCCAAATTAAATTTCAGCTAAACCTAATTTTTGCGTTGCAGATCCAAACTTGAAGCTATGATTATGCTATAATGGAGGTTGAACGACTTGGACACGAGGGAGGTTCGTAATGGTTTAAGCGTGAGAGGTTTCACGATCGGTTCGTCCTATAGATGTGCTTCAAGTTTCGTGTTTTTAGATTTGTGGTGAACTGTTTTCTTTTTAGGTTGTGCATCACCGGTGGTGCGATGGAGGTTGTGTGGTTAGGGTTTCTAGTTTGTTGGGGAGAGGATGAAAGGTTAAAGATGATGATGTGGCAGCATTTGGTTGGCAGAATTTCGAGTGCTTGGATGCTGACATGTGTCATGTCCTAGTTGGTAACTGTAATTAGTGGAGGATTGCCACATGGCATGATCTGGTTGAGTTGAGTTTAAGTGATACGAGAGGTGAAAATAGACAAAAGTAGGGGTGTAGAAGTAGATTTTGAGTGACCCTCTAAAAGTGATGGTGTATAAGTAAAAACCAGGGATGCATTTTGCTCCTAAATGATTTCTTTTCAGAATTTACTAATTTTGAACTTAACTTGTAACTCGAAACATTTTAATTCCATAATTTTACTCAAATTAAATTTCAGCTATGTCAACAAATATTAGAATATCCAATAATATTTTATGCAATGAAAATCACTTTTTAAGCTATTTTTATCTCACGAACTCAATAAACCCAATTTTTTACAAATCCTTAAATATAAAACTTCAATTAAATACCTAAAATTAAACATTGAAAAAAAAAATCACTCATCACAAATCAAGACTCTAAGATATCAACCTAATAATTAAACTAGATATCAAAGAGGATTTATCCTGAATCCATTATTGGTCCACTTGGTTTTATCCACTTTTTGATTATTAAGAATACGTTTAGCCTTATCAACTCTGTATCTACCAGACAAATACTACCGAAACATCCACCATATAAAAACACATAAACAAACGTGAAAACAATTTCATAAATCAAAATGAAAAATAACTACCACAACACAAACACACACTTATAACTTTCACATAACACAACCTTTGAAGATTTATAGAGAAATCTTTGAAAGCACTTGATGATTGTATTTTTCTCTCGAAAAAAGTGTGTATATTTCTCTCTTAATGACCGTAAAAGTTCTTACAAAGATTGAAATTGATAGTCTTTTTCAGAGTTTTTCAAAAACAATTATTTACATATATAATGGATGCATTAGCTGATAATATTTTGAAAATATTTTGCCACATCTCTCTGAAATAAATCTATTATACCATTTAATTGATTAAATAGCTCTAATTAATTACAAAAACATATTTAACTAATTATAAAAAGATCCTAATAGATTATATTATTGGGAACATTTAAACTTGAAAAGCGCTATATTTCCCTACATAATTGATTTTTTTTCTTCTTAGAACCTCTCAAACAAACTAATGGATTAAAAAGGCTAATTTTTGTTTTACACTTTATTTTAGTTTTCAAAAATCATGTAACTCATTTTATATGTTGAATACAAATTCAACGTATATACTTAACATTGAATATTCATCGAGTGTCAAAACATCACTCATCTTCAAACATCATTAAAATATCATCTTTTTAAACACTAGAGATTTTCTTCGATATCAACCATAACTAGTTAGTTTGTATGACTAAGAATCTTCAATAACAATTAACTATATTGCTTTACAATCTGTCCAAGATAGAAGGTCTTGATTATAGAACTAACATTGAGTTTTTTAAAAAGAGATGCAACTTATCCAAGTGATCGGTTAACAGAAGAAATCGATAAAACTATTAAAAATATTTCATAAAAATCACATAAATGTGTAGTTATAATAATTACAATTGGTTAAAAAAATGAAAATTCTAAAATATAAAGTAATATCAATTAAGAATTAAATAATATTAGTTAAGATTCAAATACAATATAATAAATCACTAAAACTTATAAAATACGTCTAAACACAAACTCACTCAATCATGTACGCTCCAGCTAAAATTCCTAGAAATCATACTACACCACTAGAAATTCTCATATTACATGAGATTTTTCTTATAAATTTGTTAAAAAAAATTTATAAGAAAAGACTTTTTTCTGCCATTTTTTTCTAAGAATTTTAATTGATAGGTAATTTCTTTGTAGTTAATAATTTTTTACAAAATTATAAAATTTGCAAGTATTTCCTACAAAATTTGTTGCAAAAAGTGTTTTACACAAAATATTTTACAAGAAAATTGGTAGCAATTTCTTACAATTTTTTTTTCTAAACAAAATTTGTAAATATTTCCTACGAAAAAAAATTTAAAACAAAATTGACAAAAAAAAATGAGTTTTTTTAGTAGTGCTACTTTTAACTAGAATTAATTAAATAATAGGATAACAATTAGTTAAATGCTAAATAAAAACCTGAAATAACTCTTGTTTTAAAATTAGTTTTCTAATTATTTATTCCATGGATGCCAAACAAGTAAGCCACATGAGGTTTTGGATTGGTATTCCAGCTCAGCCAAACGTGTTTACCAAATTCCACCCTTTGGAATGAAATCTTAACTCCAAATTAAGATGTTAATAACACTGTGTGATGATGACACGGATACATCTAACTCCATCCCTGCATTTTTTTTAATAATAAAGATATCTATCTAGTAAAACCTAACAATGAATAATTTTATGGTGAAAAATTATTTGGAACAAATTTTATATTCTCCAATAAAAGTCTTCTACATATAAATAAGATAAAAAAGATTATCAATCGACGTTGAAGTAAGTGATCAAATATGGTCGGTATATATTTAATAATCTTAAATCAATTAATATATACACTCTTTATTTGTTGACCTGTATTTATGATTGTTTACCAGTATATATAATACCCTTAAAATAAATATTTAAAAAAGTTCGTGCTATTTGCATAGTATTCTCAAATCTAGTACATTCAAAGTGAAATGAAAGTTCTTCAAAATATTTTAAAATATATATTTAGATAATTTCTCTATATGTTTTACTATGATTTTTTTACTAACATTATTTGCACACGTGTCAAAACACATAACACAAATCGCATAAGGATAAGTTAAATAAAATTAATTTTGTATACAATAACAAATAAATCATTCAAAACATTTCATTAACAAGGTTTATCTCATTAATTCAATATTATCCTTATTAAAGTAGACACTTTTAGTAAAACTGACATCACATTATCTTGTCTGATTTATATTGCTTCTATGTCTTTATTTATCTATTAAGAAATATGAGATTTTTATTTAAGTAACAAAATTATTTATTGTTTTAGGTATTGCTTCTATGTCTTTATCTATTGAGAAATATGAGATTTTTGTTTAAGTAATAAAAGTTATTTATCCTTTAAGGTAAGTGTATTATAGTTTTATTAATTTCAAAATCTCACATTTTTTAATATAACAATACAAAAGTAAGAATTAAAACTTAATTAATCGAGTATTTTTTTTATGTTTAAATTTGAAGATAGACTTAGAGGATGAAATTGAATGAATTTGAGAAAAAAAAAATTAAAGGTGGAGTTATTTGGATTAAGAAAAAAATTGTGGGAAATAATGAAATTTGAGATAAAAGTTTATAAAAGATAGTGAATGATGTGATAGATTAAAAAAATGTTTTAATTGATAAAAATAAAATATTACCATTTTGCCCTTAGTTATAAAAGTAAATAAAAAATATATAATTAGTGTTAATTATATTAAAATGAAATGTTTATTATTATTATTATTATTAAATATTATTATATAGAATGAGAATCATTCTTTTATATTATAACATATAGAGAATCAATTCTTTCATGATAGAAATTTCTTTTTTTTTTTTCAGATTTTACTGATTTTTCCAAAATCGATACTCAATGATTAATGAGAGAGGAGAATCCATTCTACTTCAATTATGGCATAGGGGAATCAATTCTCCTATTCTATTTTTTTATTATTATTAAATGTGAGAGAATTGATTCTCTTGTTTCCAGAATCGATTCCCAATTTTCATGTTCATTCATCTTCTCCTTCGAAACCTCTCCCAAGCCAAAAGCAACATCACTCCCCTCATCACATAGAGGGCCATATTTGTAATTTCGTTTGGGCTTACGTGACTTTCCTTCCTTATCTTATCAATTTTGCAAGGGACCTTGTGAAGGGTTACCCACAAATCGAAGCTCTCATTTCGCTTCAAATTACTGGAAGCAAACACAATTGGCAATCATTCTTCTGTTCTCACAAATAGTAAATTGATGAAAACAAACACATCACAAGTATTAAAATGGAATCTCTAGTTATCAAATGACATTTCAATCTTATCTTAGTGGCAACCTAGCTTCCATAAGTTTTTTAAAACTGTAAGGATATTTGAGGTTTTTTCCAATCTGAAGCATCCATAAATTTCTCACCTAATAACTTCATATACGAATAGCATAATTTGGAATCTCATTTTAATGTTTATATTATATTGACCAACATAACTTCACTATTGTTTCAATATCCAACTTGGATAGATAATCTTACATGTTATATAACACTCATATATGATCTTAATTTAGAATAACTTTTTTTATAAAACATTAAATCAACCATTTATGATTTCTTTTTATTTTTATTCTTATTATAAGTCATTCCACGTCAAGTTCATCAAACATCATATAAAACTTTCATAAACATTATACCTCATATTAAACGTTGATAATATAATTTTTCTTATTACATATAGTTATTACATGTCAATTAGAACAAAAAAAGTAACAAGTTTTATCAACTAGGATGGTCACTTAAGCGAGTTTTTCTTGCTTAAGTGTAATTCTTTCACATGAAAGAGAATTATTTTAGTATCTTCCTTACCCAAAAGTTAGATTGATTATTTGGGGAGTGCAACTTATTGATTGAACAATATAACTTGTCACTTGATTGATGCAACTTGTTGCTTGAGCATCTAACTCAGCGCTTAAACGAACAAATTCTTATACAAGAGATAAATGTTACAACTTCTAGATTACTCAAACTATCATCCATAATCAAAGAGGTGAATCTCCTCACTTAAACAACACATTGTTGTTTAAGTGAGGTGAACAAAGTTCACAAAAACTATGTCTTTGATTTCAATTAAAATAAAACAAATATTTTTTTCCAATCTAAAATAATTATTCACCTATTCAAATTATACTTGTAATAATTGAATAAAATTCAAATCACTCAATCTCTTAAATGATATAATATCAAAATACCAACTTCAAATATCCAATATATCAAAACAATATCAAAAAACTCTATTAAGATTAATAGAGATTTACATAAACCCAATATGATCATAAATTATGTAAACTTGTATAAAAATCAACACCATCATGTGATAATTCCTACGAGAATTCTTCCCATTTTTTTTATTACATTTCACAATACTTATTTCTAAATAAAAAATCATATTAATAGGAAATCAAGTGGTTTATAAGTATTTAACTAAGGTGTTTAATCCAAACAACATTTACTCTCCAAAATAACTAATTCTTTTCATTTTGAGTATATAAAATTACTTTCTCCTACTTGAAAGTTAGCGAAGTTCTAACTTGCTCCCAAAAGACGAATTTACAAATCAAATTATTACTATAAACCTAATAAAGATTCATCAATTTAACTCAAATCTCACATTCAATCATCCATATTACACATGCACACATCAAGAAAAAACATATACTACAGATGAGACAAAACAAAAATTAACCCAACCAAAATATTAGGTTTAAGTCAAAATGTGTTATATTTTCTCACTTCTCGTATGTGTATTTTGATATAATAAAAAATAAATAAAAATCCAAAAAATTAAAAAAGAGATTTTAAAGTTAAAAAAAGTGAAATATTTTGAATAAATGAAAAAAAAATGTTTTATATTAAGCATAATGTTTTCGATCTCAAGTATGTGAAGATAATATTGTTAGAATTAATCATTGTTGCATTTAAGGTATTGTATGTTTTAAACATGAAACTCCTATAGTAACTTTATCTTTAAAAATTAATGTTTTATCTCAAGTTTTTGGAGATAATTTTGTTAGAATTAATCACTGTATTGCATTTAAGGCATTGTATGTTTTAAACCTGAAATTCCTACAATAATTTTATCTTTAAAAATTACTTCATTTTTAAACTATTCTCAATCTTAATCTTAACTTCAAAATGATATAAAACTATCGGATATATCGAACACATAACATTTAAAAGTTTTAAATAATAAATTATTTAGTTTTTATTCAACTTAAACCTTTTCCTTTAAATATGTATAACACATCCTATATAAATTACTCAAATGTGTTGTACATCTCATTTGGTTGTAGGCTTTGGGCCTGTACATATGTACAGAACTACTTACATGTGGATTTTTTTTAATCTAATTAATGTTATGTTAAGCCATTAAAATCATTTTTTTCAACTTTTTAAAGGTTAAATTGGTATAGAGAAAATTTAAAAGGAGGCACATATACCAACAGGGTGTACGTGTGGTGTACAAGTTTAATCTTCCCCTAAATGAAACCAAAGAACACGACAATATTTTTCATAGAAAAAACTTGTTCTGGCATGTTGCGTTGTCCAACCAGAATCGATCAATGATTTCGGTTCTCATTCTATAACGATGCCCCAATTAATTAAAACCATTGGTTCCGAAGAATCAGAATACTAATATTCACACTTTCCGTTTTCGAGGGTGCGAAATTTTGGTGAAACTTAGACCAATAGCTGACTCTATTTATGGTCGAGTATGCATAGATCACCACCACAAAATTGAGATTCCAAATTCATGTGTTGGATTAATTGCTGCATCATTATTTGCTATAATTCAAATTGTGGCTCAACTTTGAAGTAATTATGATATTGTTGTTGAATATACATACATGTATATGTGTGGTGAACCAATGTTCCCAGTTTATTGGACGTTGAACACTCGTATCCAATTAACATCAGTTGCTCTCCCGAATAAGACTGTTTTATAAGTATGTGTTTGATGTAGAATTCTAGAAGTACTAGTGTTGTCTCAATCGCTAAAATTCTTGGTGCATATCTGCTTCAGATATGTTTGGAACAGAGAATTTAGGCCATGTTTTAAAATAAAGGTTCTGTTTGGATTTAAAAGAATGTGATAAAATTATTAAAATGAACTAAAATAAAATGAAATATAATATTAGTGCTAGATAATGAAATCACATCGTTCATATAATATTGATATACGAAAAATTAATATAAAATTAAATGCAGTGATATTCTTGTATATCTCTAACTATTTTTTGAGTTTTCCTTGTAGCAGAAATAGAGTGTAAGTGTATATTAGTTGATTTGATTTGATGTATCATCTGTTATCCATATTACTTACCATAAGAACTAAAAAGTGGATACCTATTACTTCCCTTCTTTTTGTAAATGATGTGAAGAGTGAATTATATTGTTGAAGTAAGTTAGGTATCGTCCCCTTTCTATACTAGTTATAATGAGAACTAATGGAGTAAGTGAGACATCAACCACAAGTTCTCCTTGTAACCAATGTAGAATGTGAATATTACATTAACGATTTCAACAATGGGTGTATACTATCCATTTCTCAAGTCAACTGTATATAAAAAATCCTTAGGTACCAAACATGTCTTCTTTCTTATTTTACAACATTAACCACCTTTGTATTATTATATTTGTGAACCTTCTCTCTTTCGTACTAGGCACCATCATTGGTGCCCCATTTAGCCATAAGCGGTAACAAACAATACTTTGGTTGTTTAACCGGTGGTTGCATCAGTGCAGGAAGGAGATTTGACAGCGGTTCTTTTCTTCATTTTGCCTCGGGTTTGAAATCGAGGCATATTGGGACGAGGCCAAAAGAGGGTGTCTTTTGGCCTCGGTTGTTACCCGAGGCCATAGAGTCCCTTTTATGTCTTAGTTGTAAAAAAACCAAAGCCATAAGGTTGATTTTCTGTCTTGGGTCATAGTGAACCGAAGCCATAGGTTAAACATAATTTTTTTTAATTAAAATTTTCGCAGAGTCTTTGGTCTCGGTTATGGTAAGAACCGAGGCCATAGAGTCCCTTTTTGCTTCAGTCTTGGTCATAACCGAGGCCTATTCTACTGCTTCTTTTTTAAATATTTTTTCTATTTTATTGTAATTTCCACATTTAAACCTGCATATTTTTTTCACAAAGTAGCACAAACCAGAATAGAATATTTTCTCAAACATCCACAATCAAACAATTAAAAGATAATGGAAATATACACAATCTAAATACATATATCCTAATCAATACTATTGTACATTTGAATTATGAATTTTGCACATGCTATCCTACCAAATTTTATGGACTTCGCGGGAATTGGCAAAGGACTCTTGAATGTCTTCAAAATAAGACACTAAGTTAAGTTAGTATATAGAAAGACAACTTTAGTATACCAAACTTTAGTATATTGCAAAGTAATTGTTTTAATTCAAATATATATTACTGTTTCCCAACTAGTTGTAATACGAGCACGCACAATTGTTGTCATCCATTGCATTATATAGTAACCGCACTCATATGAGCCGATTTGTCTATTACACTACATTATATCAACAATATTAAAATTAATTAAGGATGAAAATCAAATCAAACAATTATAAATATATGGATAGAAATATCAAACCTAGAGGGAACACCGTGCAAGACATTTTGCCTTAGTCGTTGATCTCCCTAACAACATGTTATGTCCAATAATTGAACTATGATAAAGGGAATAAGTTAGGATACTTTTATATAACATGTCATATTCATAAGATTGAGATTGATGTTTCTTACCAATCTATCACTTGTCTAAGATGGTTGGGGGGAGGGCGGTGCAAAGAGCAAAACCACACAGCAAGGCTCTCCCTTAGGGAAACCACAAGTAATTGCCAATGATGTCTGAAAAGAAAATAAATTCATTGTTATGCATTAGAATGACAGATTATATTCATAAGTTAACAAAAATGACTTACCCAGCAACATAAGGGACAAAATAAATTTCTTTCCCGCGTTGAAAGCATCTGGTCACATATGATTGGATGTCATCAAACTTGTTGTCTTCATGAGTGAGTTGGGGGTCTACAAACCCATATACATCATTCAGCCCCATAGTTTCAGTGATATCAGACAAATACCTAAACATAAAATTGATTTGAAATAAGTAAATAGATAAATATATCAAATAACTATATATACTGACTGAAAGACTTACATCATCCATAACTGAATGGTAATATTCAGTTCCTCTTGTCCCCGTGCAAGCTCCAAGACATCTTGGGAATGCAAGTAAAGTGGGATATCAAGGTCTCTCCCAAAAATGTTAGCATCCCAAGGAACTTGCATCGGATTATCAGCTATGATTTCTGTAAGTTGGAGCAATGCACCAAGAGGATCGTCCAAAGAGAGAAGAATCTTCTTTGATTGAGGTTTTTCCTACATTGATGCAATTTCAGTTAAAATGGAATATAATTTAAGTTTGAATATAATAAACATGTAAACTTAAAAATGTAGTATATTGGTGGGTTTAAGAGTCTGTACCGGGGGGTCAGTAACAACCAAATCTCTAGGCCAGGCGAGGAAACATTGGAATGTTTGTGCCACAATATATACCTCATCTGTTGGCACAGGAACTAAAGTAAACAACATGAGAACCTCCTCTACCGTGACCTTAACCTCATCCTCTGATAACTCCATGCCATGAAGAACTGTGGCTACCTCAAATACTTTTCCACGAGCCACTAATGACTTCTCTGTACCATCCCAAATATATAGCTGACATGGATGAGTATCATCCATGTCATCCCCGGGGGGAGCTGAACAACTCCCCTTTCTGCTTCTACCTGCTACAGTCAACAATTTATTAATGTTATTCAACTACTTTATTAAATATCATTTATTCAATTCATAACTTATAGAAAACAAATTTACCCGTGGGAGGCACAAATGGGTCTAGTTCCGGCAGAGGATCCATTGGCGAATGAATGGCATAATGCTCAAATTGGCGCATAAGTTCTTCTCTCACCTGTGTAGTGATCATTTCCTTCATTCTTTGTTCATAATCAGCACCATGACTGCATGAAAACTAATGAGAGGAGGAACCAAAAAATTGGCCTATGTCGACTCCTGATCCAACACCACACACACGTCTAGGGTGCTCAGGCCATCCAATTGCAGCAGCAAGTATGTCATGACAACCTTCTCCTCCTTGGGAGCTCTGCTCAACCAACGAATCCTACAATGTAACAAAAAAATTTATAAGAAAAATACAATATAAAACATGAACGAGCTATTTAGATAAGAATTGTATCTTACAATTTTCTCAGAGATTTCTCGTGTAGATTCAAAAGTGTAGTTGCCCAATGTGCATAGACGGGCTAACTTCCACTTTTGATGACGTGATCGTGGTGAAGGAGGCTCAATTTCTTTACCCTCAGAAGGTGGGGGCCTAGATTTTTTCTTTTCTGACATTATCTTCTCTTCAAGTTTTCTATACCCACCACGAGATAATATGTGCAAATTTTTATTTTGAGCACTTTTGCTTTGAGCCTTTTTTTTCTCTATACCTGTAACATATAAAACCAACTTTATGAATTAGTTAAAATTTTGCATAATTATCAATTGTGTTATTGATGATTTCAAATAAACATATCTACCATCTCTCAAATGTCTGAAGCTCAAGAAACTGACGCCATGTGTCTTGATCAATCCAAGTGTATTTCAACAATGAATTTTCATCCTTTTTAGATCCAAAGACGTATCTAGACGTCAACTTGGTCTTAAAACCACGAAATTTCTCAGCCATCGATGACAAACATTTTTGTTTAAGATGACAAACATTTTTGTTTAAGCGTCACCACATTTGGAATATCAAATGTTAGCTGTAATATAGAAAATGTCATCAACAATATTTATCATATTATCAACAAAATCAAAGTATAACGTTAATAACATTAATATTAGTTACCAATAAATCCTGCCATATCATTTCCCGATCAACTTCAGTGACATGATCAAAAGATGGCATAAGGATTGATATTCTCTCTCGTGCCAACATTCCTAAATAGCTTTTGAAGATGTCCGCATAACGACCACTAGGCATTCCAGTGTCGATGTTAATATCAACATGTGTTTTCTGACCTTTAGCTCTTCTTATTAAGAGTTGCCTCAACCTAGTGGCTCCTCTGGTGGGTCTCATAGTAGGTGCTTCATCCTTTGATGAAGTATGATGTTCAACCATGTATCTGTGAAATGAAAACATAAAAAACATTAATAAGCAACATATAAAATGACATATAAAACATTATTTATCAAAACACCTAAATTTTAACAAGAACATGAAATTCATACATAAAGTTATTGATTGGTCATATGTATATTCCTTCATTGTGATCTTCTTGAATTGCATGTACATCATCAACAAGATGGATTTCATCAACATTTATCGTTCTTCTAAATGGGTGGGTGACAGCAATATTAAGATCACTCAGATTCTCTTCATTAGGATCGATTTGTTTTTTTCCATGAAGAGCGACAAACCAATGTTCAGACACAGGATCTTTAACATCAAAAACCTGAGATGCTTGTTATGCCATGATAAATGGCTCGTCTCGATAACCAACCTTTCGAAAATCAACTAGAGTCATTCCTGATTCATCTATTTTGACACCACTCTTATTATCAATCCACTTACATTTGAATAGTGGAATAGTAAATATGGTATAATCAACCTCCCATATCTCTTGTATTACACCATAGTATGTCATTGATCCTACTACGGGATTTTGATCTTTAGATGTAGAAAATTGTAGCGACTCAGCTTCAAGACTGACTTCACTATTTTGTACTGTGCTTTTATCATCTAGAGACTTCGTATAGAATGTGCAATTATTTATTTCATAATCTGTACAACAGATGACATCAAATTTCAACCCATTCGCTAACCACATCAAAGTCTCAAAACATTGCGAATCTTTCAAAACCTCAGATTTAAACCAAGGCATCAATGTTCTATTATGCTCCATCAAATATCATTTCTCTTATTGTCTTGGATTGTTCTCTTTCACAATGACTTTGTGTGCAGATAAGTAAGGCATTACCTCATTTGTGTTGTTCAATATGTATAGGTGTGCTTGCATAAACTCTTCGCGATATTTGCTAACCACACTCACACCTTGGATGTTGTTACTTATAGAACACTTGTTCAACCATGATCTCTGAGGAACTACTATCGATTTTGCTTTTCCCATGTAATCTGAACAAAACTCGACACTTTCTTCAGCAATATACCTTTCGATCATTGAAGCTTCTAGACGATATTTATTTTTCACATACCCTTTCAAAATTTCATGTAACGTTCAACGGGATACATCCATCTTAAGTATATTGGTCCACAAAACATGATTTCTCTGACCAGATGAACAAGTAAATGTACCATGATGTCAAAAAATGATAGAGGAAAAAACATCTCTAGCTGACACAAGATGATAACAATTTCGGCTTGAAGTTCATCTAACTTTAAAGGATCAATGACTTTGCTACAAATTGAAGAGAAGAATGCACACAAACGCGTTATAGTTTTTCTAACATTTTTGGGTAAAATTTCACGAATAGCTACAGGTAACAATTGTTGCATTAAGATGTGGCAATCGTGAGACTTTAGGCCAACAAGCTTCAAGTCTTGCATGGACACTAAACTCTGAATATTTGAAGAGTATCCTCGAGGTATCTTGACACTCTTTAAACATAAGCAAAAACTTATCTTCTCTTGTTTGGACATAGTGTAACATGCAGGGGGCAAATAAGTACGCCTACCAACCTCCCTTGGTGCCAAGTCTTCTTGGATCTTCATTTCAACCAAATCTAAACGAGCATTTACTCCACCTTTTGTCTTTCCCTGAATGTTAAGTAGTGTACTAATCAAGCTATCACACACATTCGTCTCTACATGCATGACATTTATGCAATGCCTAACTTTAACTTCGACCAATATGGAAGATCAAAGAATATTGATTTTTTCTTCCAAGGGCTCGATGCAGATGACTTCATGGACGTTTTACCAAATACATGATGTACTTTATTAACTTTTTCATGAATTTGAATGCCAATTAATGGAGTTGGTGCTTTGTCATTCTCTTGATGCCCATTGAATGCTTTCTTTAACCTTCGATAAGGATGATTAGCTTGTAAAAATCTTCGATGGCACAGATGCACGATCTTCCTTCCATTTTTCAACTGATGAGATGAGTGTTTTCTTCACATATAGGACATGCTTTATGACCCTTGACATTGTACCCCGAAAAATTACCAAAAGCTGGAAAGTCATTAATGGTGCAAAATAACATTGCATGCATCATGAAAGTTTCAGAAGCAACAACATCAAATACTTCAACACCATCAACCCACAACAACTTCAAGTCTTCAACTAGAGGATTGAG
>Ga0214545_1006150_pt1 | contig 21095 bp, 8 predicted proteins | sample CNSS4metaG_FD_160064 | JGI IMG/M metagenome (GOLD analysis project Ga0214545, IMG submission 160064) | Root nodule microbial communities from cowpea collected in UCLA plant growth center, Los Angeles, California, USA - CNSS4 | ecosystem: Host-associated > Plants > Roots > Nodule | place: USA...
ATATTTTACCTAGAGTGTCATTACAGACACCCTAACCCTTTAGACTTCAGAAGGGATACTGATAAAGAGGTATAAATTATTCATTAGTTATCATTTATTATGCATATTGTCAATATAGATACCCTAAACCTTTAGATGTGACACTACTAACGATGTATTCATTATTCATTAATTATCATTTATTACGCATAATTGAGCGTCAGAGTATCATTAGATACACTCTAATTAACCCTCTAGACAAGGTATACATTGTTTATTAATTTATCATTTATTACGCATAATTGAGTGTCAGAGTGTCATTTCAAATACCATAATTAACCCTTCAGACGAGACATTAATAACGAGGTATACATTATGCATTAATTATCATTTTTTTACCAGAGCGTCATTAGAGACACCCTAACCCTCCAGACATGATACTGATAAAGGGGTATAAATTGTTCATTAGTTATCAATTTTCTTTATTATAATTTTCAATTTTCTTCATATTCTCTTATTTGGATGACATCATCTCATGCATGTCTTATGGTGAAAAAACTGTATTAAGGTAATGCAAATATGTTTAATCAAGGACTAAGACATTCTAAATTTATCTAGACTAAGTCAGGTCTATACAACATAGATTCAATAATTAATTAACAGGTCCATTAAAATAATATAGAAGAATCACGGATAACGAGGTATACATTGTTTATTAATTTATTATTTAGTATACATAGTTAAACATAAGAGTGTTATTACATACATCTTAACTCTTTAGACGAGACATTAATAACGAAGTATACATTCTTAATTAATTTATCATTTTTTACACAGAGTGTCATTATACACCCTAACCCTTCAAAGGGGACACCAATAACGATGTACACATTGTTCATTAATTTATCATTTATTACACATAATTGAGTGTCATTACAGACACCCTAATCCTTTAGACGAGATATTAATAACGAGGTATACATTGTTCTTTAATTTATATTTTTTACGCAGAGTATCGTTATAAACACCTAAACCCTTCCGGGGATACTAATAATAAGGCATACAATGTTCTTTAATCTATCCTTTATATACATTGTTCATTAATTTATCATTTATTACATGTAATTGAGCGTTAGAGTATTGTTACAGACACCCTAATTAACCCTTAAGAACATTAATAACGAGATATACATTATTCATTAATTTATCATCTTTTATGCATGTGTCATTAGAGACGCTCTAGCCCTCTTAAGGGGACACTAATAATGAGGTTACATTGTTCCTCAATTTATCCTTTATTAAACATAATTGAGCGTCAAAGTGTCATTACAGACACCCTAACCCATGGTTCGTTAATTTATCATTTTGTACGCAAAGTGTTACTACAAACACCTTAACCATTCAGACGAGACACTAATAACGAGATATATATTGTTCATTAATTTATCATTTATTACGCATAATTGAGTGTTAGAGTGTCATTACAAACACTCTAATTAACCTTCGCACGAGACAAAAATAACGAGGTATACATTATTCATTAATTTATCATTTTTTTACACAACATGTCATCACAAACACCCTAATCCTTCAGAGAGAACACTAATCACGATCTACGTTGTTCATTAATTTATCATTTATTGCACATAATTGAGCGTCAGAATATCATTATAGACACCCTAATTAAACCTCTAGAACATTAATAACAAGTTATACATTATTCATTAATTTATCATATTAATTTATCATTTTTTACGTAGAGTGTCATTACATACATTCTAAACCTTTAGAGGAACACTAATAACGAGGTATACATTGTTCATTAATTTTATATTTATTAAACATCATTGAGCCTTATAATGTCATTATAGACACCCTAACAATTGTTCATTAATTTATCATTTTGTACGCATAATTGAGCGTCATAGTGTCATTACAAACCTCCTAATTAATCCTTTGAACCGAACATTAATAACGAGGTATACATTATTTATTAATTTATCTTTTTTAGTCAACATATCATTACAGACACCCTAACATTTCAAATGAGACACTAATATCGAGGTATATATTATTAATTAATTTATCATTTATTACACGTAATTGAGTGTCATTACAAATGTCATAATTAACCCTTCAGACGAGACATTAATGACTAGGTATACATTATTCGTTAGTTATCATATTTTACCTAGAGTGTCATTACAGACACCCTAACCCTTTAGACTTCAGAAGGGATACTGATAAAGAGGTATAAATTATTCATTAGTTATCATTTATTATGCATATTGTCAATATAGATACCCTAACCCTTTAGACGTGACACTACTAACGATGTATTCATTATTTATTAATTATCATTTATTACGCATAATTGAGCGTCAAAGTATCATTAGATACACTCTAATTAACCCTCTAGACAAGGTATTCATTGTTTATTAATTTATCATTTATTACGCATAATTGAGTGTCAGAGTGTCATTTCAAATACCATAATTAACCCTTGAGACGAGACATTAATAACGAGGTATACATTATGCATTAATTATCATTTTTTTACCAGAGCGTCATTAGAGACACCCTAACCCTCCAGACATGATATTGATAAAAGGGTATAAATTGTTCATTAGTTATCATTTATTACACATATATAGTGTCATTATAAATACCTTAAACCTTTAGACGGGACAATAATAACGATGTATACATTATTCATTAATTGTTATTTATTACGCATAATTGAGTGTTAGAGTATCATTATATACCCCTAATTAACCCATTAGACAAGACACTAATAACTAAGTATACATTATTAATCCATTATCATTTATGTGTCATTAGAAACATCCTAACCTCAACCTTGGGAAATCTTGATGAAAAAGATACAATATGGAAGTAAACATATCAAAGTCTTTTGGGAGGACATCTCAACAATTGCAATAATAATATGTTTATTATATTTCTTAATTAATAAAAGCAAACCTTGTCAGGAAATATGTAAATTGGTTCTCGACTAAATTCATTTTGCTGGCATGGTTTGATGATTTATCTCTTTCTAATCCTAATATAGTGTGTATCTATTTTAGCCAACGGAATAGGAACATTTTAGGTGGGTTGTAATTTTCAGTTTGAATCTTCTGAAGGATAAAAATAACTAGAGCAAACTTAATTTGCTAATAGGATCACAATAATCAATAACCAACAATATTAAATTTATATTGCGTACCAAAAATAAAGTAATGATTAAATAACGCAGATTAAAGTTTAAGATACTTATTTAAAAAATAATAATGTTCGAAAAGAATTAAAATAAGAAAATATAAGAAAACTTATGTACACTTAAATCACTATATAGAACAATATTTATGTTACCTATTTGCACAGGAATATATACTTTATTTCTTTTCTTTTAGGTGTTGGAAACTGTAACAGAATTTGACAACAGATATTTCCATATTATTTCTGATAAACAGTTCTGCAATCTGAACACAAAACAAGTTTAAACACAATTATTTTGATCGTTTTAATATATCTGGTTTTTCAAAACCACACTCACCTTTTTGTTCCACAACATATAACTTATATGGTTATATTTGTCGGTACATGGAAGCAGAACACAGAACACACAAAGTCGGTTACATGAATCTATTCACAAGTTGTTGTTGTTATTGATGATGTACTTATGTGAAAAGTGTGAGGTACTTTTACGAGTGAGTTATGAACAAGTTTATTATAAAAGAGATTAGGAATTTTGACACAAAGGGTTTGGTTTGGTGTGTAGCGAAATAATTTGAAGAGGAAAGTGGAAGAATGAATGATAAGTGTGGTCCCATGCAGCGCCATGCCTAGTAATAGGTGAAAGTGACAGAACGTTTGGGCGGTTAAGTGAAGGAGACAGATGGTGTGAGCCTCTCTGCATTCGAATTCATGAATCACTGATGAATCTTGGTATCACACCCATTCATGCTAATTAATTGCTTTGCTTTCTCAACTCCTGTGGTCACCACTTTTTTTTTTCTCTTTCACTTACTCACTCCATCCATTCCCAAACATCTGTTTCGTCGATACTCTCAACTTCAATTTTCAACCACTTTTCTGCCATTGTTAACACCAAACCAATAACTCCTCACAATTCTACTTCTTCCTCGTAAATCTCTTCACAATTTTCACTTCTTACATACTTCTTCTATTAGAAATCCTATATCAACTAAAAATAAGACAATTTTATAATCTATAAATAAAGTACAAATCTCATCTAATAACAAATTAGTTTTACGAAATTAAATTAAGTTTGAAACCGATATCAATTCTATTAGTTATGTACAAAACTAATGTCTATGTATAAATCTAACTAGACATCCATGTATAGAATATTTTACTTGACTTTTAATTTAAAATTTGATAGACAATACATTTATATCTTTTCTTTTATACATTATTCATCACTTAATTAAAATTCTTTATTCTACGCTTTGTAAAAAGATGACTTTATAACATATTGTTATGAATTGGATATTATTTTCTTGCTTTTGTATTTTTTCTAGACTTATGAAACAATTTAAGTCAATGAACGGCTCGTTGAATATGAAAAATTATCATAGGATGTGGTTTTAGGAATAAAAGTGAGAATAAGGATAATCGGTGACTTCAAAAACCAAAAATTTAATCATACTAAAAACTTGAAGTATGTAATAAAAAAAAACTATTTGACTCCATCCAATAATTGCGAAACGTAAGTAAAAATGTAGTCTATTTAGGCTTTGAATAACTACTTCATTTTTTTTTTGTTATAATTTTATTCTTCTTTTAACTTTGTATGTCACGCATTTTAATTTAGTATTAATTTTATTCATGCAAACAAAACAAAAAAGAAAATAGGCTTAATGAAAGAAAAAAAAAAAGCTTATTGAGATCAAAATTCTAATTGACTTAAACCTTGACCTTCTTGATCGTGTGCTCTAAAAGTATAAGACAATAACGTAAAAAACTTAGAGAAAAATCAAAGTTTCTTAAATTTTTTTTTTTAAAAAGAGTACTTATTCTATTATATATATAACCTCATACTTAAAATAATTAAAATATTTACTTTTCCGCCTCTCTTAAACCTTCTAGCCATCCTTACAAATAACAGTTTTTTATGTACTTATATTAAGCTAGTTTTGCTTACGTGGCACGTGTAACAATAAATATTTGAATTAAATATTGCATTGTAACCAATAATTATGTATAGATAACATTATATTGCAATTAAAATGGTTTATTATAGAAAAAAAATATTTTTATAATTTTCGAAATTTTTATTAATTATCATTTATAAAAATATTTTTTTTGCAATATTCTTTAATATTTTAAAGTTATATTAGACTGTGATATAAACATTATCCGATTATTATTTTTAAATAAAAGGCCATATTCATAACACATTATTTATATTAGTCTAAACCTTAAATAAATGTGGAACAGGTGAAGTAAGTAAAAGTTGTTGGGGGTGATTATTTTACATCTTGAAAGAAGAAGAATGGTGTGATTTGATTGCAGAGTTTGAGAAGCAAGAAAATGAGGAAGAGAAGAGTAATTAGGGTTTATGTTGGGAGAGAAAGAGGGTTAACGCCAAAGGAAAAATTAAATGTGAATGGAATGGAAATGTTTGGAGAGAAGAGGGAAAGGAGAAGAGTTTCGAGAGAAAGCACGTAAAGTGGTAGCGTATGATTCGCGAAGAGGGTTTTTTATCTGAAGCTGCGTGCGTGTGCTGGGATTGGCGGAATTTGGCTACTTGCCTTTCCCTTGGTTTTATCTCTGATCACAACTGAAAAAGAAGAACGCACACAACAACCACGGCCATCCAATTTTGCTGTTATCCAAATGCCAATAGGTATCTTTCCCTTTCCCTTATCTACCCTTCTCTCTTTGCCATTATCCATTTCTTACCATTCTATTTTATATTGCACCATAATGCATTGAGTGTTAGAATTGGGAATTTTTGTGTATACGCTATTTTGGCTATGCAACAATTTCCTCTGTCACCAATTTATTATTATTATTTATTAGTATTATTATATACAATGTGAAGGTTATCGCGTGGGAGGGATGTATGGCGCCGTTAAACTTGTTGCAACTTGTATGATTGATTGTCTTTATGTCAAATGTCATGCAACCTCTTTGTGACGAGTTTAGCAGTGCATTATTAGGAATGACACTAGCATTTCTCAACTGGTCTCTCAGGTGTCTGGACCAATTTACTTTCTGCACAATCATTGATTTCTTAACTGTTAATGCGGAATGTGGTATAGTGTGTAGCACTATTTCATGTGTATGGTGCGGGAATAAAAATCTTTTTCGTAATCTAGCATCCCAAGTTGGTGCTTATGCTTATGTACATTAACAAAAATAACAATTTATGATTGGGGAGTTTTTTTACATGGTCAAAAACACTATCATGATTCTGAACGTCTGTGTGACACAACTGAGTTTTATTAATTATTTTTTCGTAAATTGAGAGACGGGATTGTATATTACGTGGAGATTAACTAGGATCATGAATACATGTCTAGGGTTTATTTTTACCGGATTGGTCCGTTTTAGGGTCTCTTTTGTTCGATGGAGGGAAGGTGAATGGAAGTGAAGGGAGAGATTTTAATCAGACATTATTTTTGGTCTAGAGGAGGGGAGCAATTTCAATGGAAAAGTGGAGAGGTAGCCCTTCTCTTATTTGGATCACAACAAGGGGATGAGAGGAGTTTTGAAAGTTAATGTATTTTCATATCCTTATAATTTTGGATTTCAAAAACTAAATAGGATGATTTTTTTCAATACACTTTAAATGTTTTAAATCTACTCCTCTCCAAATCCTTCAATGTTGAAGGAGAGTAAAAATGGGACTTGGAGGATTTCGCTCCCCTTCAAATTCCCAATATTGAAGGGGGGCAAAAATTGGATGAGGCGGGATTTTTCTCCCTTCCCTTCTCCTTTATTCCCTCTTAAAAATTGAACCAAAAAAAAAAAATTTAAAAATCTCTTCCACTCTTCTCATTTTCCTCCAACCAATGAACAAGGATAAAGTAAGTAATATTGTTTTTTGATGAAAAAAATTACGGATTATGATTTATGTAAGCCTACATAGAAATGTTAGTTGATTTTTTATTAAAAAATGAGATTATTTACTTTATCATTTAAAGAGAATTGTTGTCTTTATTTTTACTAGCCAAATGATATTATGAAAATATATACATAACTACTTATTGGTCATTTCTAGGTAAAATAATGAAACTGAAAATTCTTACTAGGAAAAAGGATGACGATAGCTAGAAGAGTACACACAGATACAGTTGAAAGTAGGAGAGGGAGATGGGGATGGAGTGTTTTTGTCTTTAATAACCTATGCGTTTGCCATAGTACTCTGTTCCCTGAATAAACAGATGGTGTTCAACTTGATTAAACAGAAAAATTGGAGTTTCTCTCCTTCTGTCATGCAATATGTAGAAAATATAAGACAAGGTTGCGGCAGTAATGAAGATTCTTCACTTATTCTGCATAGGCTCTTGCTGACGTTTTAGAAGCTTGGTCCCATAATACTTGCAGTTGCAGACAAGGCACCGAAATACCAATAATTTTTCAACGCCATAAGTACCCCTATGCCTTTGCCTATCCTCTACCATTTCACTTTTATGAAAAATGATAGCTTTAAGACAGTAACCGAATATGTCAAACTTGCATCCGTAGTTGATGCAGTAATTGATTACTCGTAACTGTATTTGTAATTTTCATTTATTTTTTTAACTTCTATATTGATATTGATGGGAATGCCACGATAATTAGATTGATGACAAAATTCTTACTAAAGTTGAAACTAGGATTCTCTCATTTGATTTTTAAAGTATTTTGGTTGGGTTGTTTTGTTTAATTGTGTGAGTGGATATTTTTTGTTTGAATGACAAGTGTAAGTGAAAAAGTCAAACATCAGGTAGAAAATATGCATGTTGAGCAACTTAAAAGGAGAGAGAGATCCTCGAGTATATAGTGTATAAATATTTTGGGTTAAATATTGATGTTAAATTCACTTGTTTCGTTTTGTTGTGGTCTATTGATGATGTTCCTTGTATTTATGAAACTTTGGAGGGACAACCACGTGTAAGAGGTTCACTTAAAGGGAACATGGTTGGAGTGACAGGTGTGAACAAATAAGTTTACATGGAGTAGTAATGAGCAAATTGAGAACTTATAAGCTAGAGGAATTCACAATCATAATGTCTTAAGGTTTTGGGTTTGATATAAAGTCAACTTCATTTGTGTGTTTTGCTTGTGACTTGTTGATGGAGATCTCTCTGGTGTTTGAGAAACTTTTCCTTGAGGGAGAACATATCCTGAAGAAGAGACTCACCTACGGGTCAAACTATTGAAGTGACCAGTGTTAGAGCAAAAGTCCTACATTGGGTGGAAATAAACACATTGAGCTTTTGTAAGTAAGAAGGACATGCAAACCTAATGTCTTAAGGTTTTGGATTGGATAAGGTCTCAATTTCACTTGTGACATGTCATGGAGATCTCTCACATTCCTTGACATTTTTTAGGGTACACATTGAATAATTCATGCCTATGACTATTGCGTTAATAATTCATAAATCCTACTTGTTCCATTCTGGTTCATGTATAGACTTTTCTTTCCTGCTTAAGTATGCTGTTTCTAATTCATATTAGAAACCATAAGTTAGAAGTAAATCATAAAGCTATTCTTGATTCTTCGCCAAACCATTTAAGCTTTTTAGAGGGTTGATCTTTAATACAATGTGATCAAGAGAGTTGATCTTTGTTGTAGAAATGTTTGATATTTGATGCTATGAAGGGTCTATTGGCCACACAAAGTTATATAATATCCTCTTACCCATATTGAATTTGTCCTTTTTGCAGTAAAATTGTGCAGTATTTTGGTCAGGAAAGTAGAACCGCAAGGAAGCTAGGTTTGGTATGCTTAAGGTGTGTATCATGAAATTATTTGTCCCTAATAAATCATTTACTATAGTAAATATTGCATATTTTATAGTAGGAGATCTAAACCCAGCCATTTATTATTTTAAATTTATTTAATAATTAGTGCAAAGTGAATGTGCTTCAAAAGAATTTTACTTACTAACATAAGCATTTAAAGAATTGGTGTTTTAAAGAATATATCTATTTTTTTCCTAACTTCGTGAGTTTTTTCCAATTTCTTACACAAAATGTTTGAGATTTCTTTTATATGTTTCAGTTTCTTTGAGTTTGCGAGATAAGGACTAAAACAAATCGAACTTTCTACACAGGACAATATAGGACAATATATAGAGAGGATGAATTATAATCGTGTATTCTTTTACTTTATATATTCATATGCCCTTTAATCATTTGGAGTCTTGATCTATGTTTTAGTGCTACTTTTTGTGTTCCATACACATTTTCCAAATTAAGGGATGTTCTTCTTGAAATCCTGTATGAAAATGTGAAGCCACTGTAGTCAAAGCTTTTGTTTGGACAATGATGTAGCTCCATAAGACTACTATCATCAACATATTGTTGATTCGTAAATGTAGCATAACTAGTGCTTCTTACTCGTGAGTTTTATTCAGGCACGTTCTAATGTAGGTTCTCATATTTGGGGTAAATTTCTCCATTTATTGTGTTTTATTTTAAGGATGCGTCTTATGTAATTTGTTGAAGTGATTAGTGAAATAACAGGTCATGGAAGGTGGTACCGTTATGGTACCATGTTGAGAAGAAAGACATTGAAAAGAAATTTTGTGTGTTGTGTACATATATAAGTATTCTTATTTATAATGAAGAAGAGGTACAATTAATAAGGAACAAAATCAATATCTAGTAAAGAGAAATATTTGGTGAGGTATCCCTATCAAATCACATCTATTTCCCTATTTTAACTTAATCAAATCATGTCTCTAATGCTTGCGCTCAAGCCAAATCATATGAAACAAGTTGTTACAAATGTCATTGATGCATGACCCCTTGAGAGACTTAGTGAACATGTTAGTTAGTTGGTAGTTGGAGCTGACGAAGTAAATAATGACAAAGCTAGTGGATATTCCCTAAACATGACTTTCCCTCCTTCAAAGTGACAATCAATTTTTAATATGCTTCGTCTTTTCAAAAGCATATTTTCAATACCCCATTCAAGTTGAAACATATGTACATTAGTCAAGCTTGTTAAAATGGTTAGAGAGCACACCAACTATTGAAGAGTAAAAATGGGTAAATAACATGACAGTTGCCAGAAAGCACAAAATGTTCAATGAGCGTGCGGGTTGCTGGAAAGCAAAATTGATCAAAGGACACAACAATTGCCCGAAAGCAAAAATGCTTAGACGACACAACAATCGCCGAAAAACAAAAATAGTGCTTAGAGAACAAGGCAACTATAGGAAGGTAAAAATGTTCATAAGACACAACAACTGCTGGTAAAAATGTTTATCAACAATGAATAGTACTCATGCTGAAAAAACGTAGATTACAACAATTAGTAATTAATATTTAACATGGCCTACTTATGATGAAGGAGTGTAACAAATGAGAATTCCTATTGTGAGCAATGTGAAATATAAATATAAACTACTAGATTGGATTTGGATGGCAAGATTAAAATAAAACTTCAATTGACTTTTAAAGTTTTTATATGACTGTTACTTTTATCTTTTATCATCCGTGTTTGAATATATGATCTGTGATCTGTACCATTCCGGTCGTCTGGGGTTTGACTTGAATTCGAGGATGGTTAAATTGCCCATGGACTAACCCAAACACATGTGATACCTACTTTGGACTTATTGGAGAGCTTTGAAGATACAACAAAGTTATTAGGCACAAGGCTCTTAGGAGGTGTTTATTTTATTAACAAATTCTTATGATTTAGAAGATATCTTATCTTATAGTTATTACATTTTTTGGGTAGTTATTAATTCTCTTTTGTTCTCCGGTTTCTAGCCCCAACTCTTGAGTTGAATATGATCCAATTTTATTTTCTTCTTTCACGGTAAGGAAATTTTTTGTATTCAAAATGAGAGTTTCATTTGAAATCTCCAATTTTTTTTATCATGTTTTGTTTTATCTTATGATTTTAGAAAATACTTGTGTATTTCCATTTTGAAAGTTTTTTATGGTATATTTTAGTTCTCTTGGAGAATATGAAGCTAAAACTGCAGTAATATTAGTTCATGTTCATCTTTAGTGCATGTGCTTAAAAGGAAAGGTTACATTGTTAAGAGCCTTTCTTTGGTCTTTTCTCTGTTTTTATCTTTCTTTTGTGCATGGTTGCTATTTCTCTGTTTTTATCTTTCTCGTGTCGTAATCTTCTAAATATCTTTTTCCTATGGAATGTGGAAACGTAAATATATGCTATTGTAAGCCATTAAAAAGACCTTTATTCGAGAAGAAAAAAGCTGTGGAGCTATTCACGGAGTTGAAACAAGTTAGAATTATTGTGGAAGATATGGATGGTGAGAGAGACCAACACTCTGGAAGAATTCATTTAAAATTTATTTAAAGCAGGCTATAAATTGGTAATAAACGTAGTTTGCCAAAACAAGGAAAAGTCCAACATTTTTTGGTAAATAAAGTCCAAAATATTTTAAAAGCCCTACTAGGCTGTCCCCAACTATTTATAACCCTCATGAGCCATCCAGGAGGACCAGGATTTCCTTCTGATCACTATCTGCAACTGCATTGCGTACTTTGTTTGCCCCTCACATTTGTAGGAGAAGACCCATATGATTCTTCCAATTTATTTCCTATCTGAAATCTTTTGAGCAAAGTTGATACCTAGCCACACATAGATAGGCCGTTCCTCTTTAAAGTAAGAAGAATGGAATTAGATAAGCTCAGTAAACTTGAACAACCTCCTCTCCCTAGCGCATACATCCGTAGCCTAGTTAAACAACTAACTACCTCTGGAACAAAAGGCTCCATGAATACGAAAGACCAAAGTTTTGTTGTGAACGGTGGTGTTTCCCATGGTCATAATTCAAAACATGGGAAAGTTGCACATGCTCGTCGGGCACAGCAATCCATGCAACCTCAACAACATAAAAAACAAGTTAGGAGGAGACTCCACACTAGTAGGCCTTATCAAGAAAGGCTTTTGAACATGGCAGAGGCTCGGAGGGAGATTGTCACTGCCTTGAAATTTCACAGGGCAGCTATGAAAGAAGCAAGTGAACAGAAGCAGCAACAACAGCAACAGACCCAAGAACAGCAGAGAAGGCCATCAGTATCCCTCCAGCCCTCCCAGTGTCTAACTTTTGACCAAGATGGAAAATTTAAGTCCAGGCGAAATCCCAGAATTTATCCTGCATGCACATCCTATTCATGCTTATCCCAACCTCCTTCTTCGGTTCCAAATTCTTACACCTGGCCTGCTGCTTCCCCAATCACTCCACCACACCTTTTGACTGAAAACCCCAATTTCATACTTCCAAATCAGACTTTGGGATTGAATCTCAACTTTCAAGATTTCAACAACTTAGATGCTACCTTTCTCTTCAATAACTCGTCATCATCCTCTAACTCATCTGCAACCTCGTCTTCTCCAGAGGAACTTCCTTCCCTTGGAATATCCCAGGCAGAGGGGTTATATTCAATGGGGGATACTGTTGAATCCAATGCTGCAACACAGGTAAATGGAGGCTTACACACAGCCATGGACGATGAGGGTATGGCAGAGATCAGATCGTTGGGAGAGCAATATCAAATGGAATGGAATGACACCATGAATTTGGTCAAATCAGCTTGTTGGTTCAAGTTCTTGAAAAACATAGAACATAGGGCACCTGAAGCCAAGAACGAAGATGATGCATACCATATTTTTGACCAACTTTTGGAGTTTCCAGCTTGGTTGAATGCAAACGAGAGCTGCTTAGAGCAGTGCTCGGTGGATTATTTTCAGGATTCTTCCTTGCCTCGGTAAGCTGAAGATAAGTTTCTTAATTTTTGAAAAATGAATTTTGTTTGAGGTGTTTTTTGTTTGTACCCCTCCTAATGAGGAAAAGGAACAGGGCAGTTTGTAGTTTGGTGTATTGTTTCTTATTACGGCAGGGGAAATTTGATTAGGTTTCACCTTGCTTTACGCACACAAGATTTGTTCTTTTCGACTCCTACAGAATTAGAGATCCATGTTACTGTTATTTTAATTCTTGGTGGGATAATTTTGTACATGAGTTCATTATACTTTTTCTTCTTTTGGATCTTACAGAGACATTTGTATGGTAATTCCTATTGTGATGTGATCTAGCTTGCTCAGGCTGAACTGTTGATTGAATTCCACTGGAATACAATTAAATAGTAATTATCCTGGTCGGTTTTGTGCTGAACTTGGTTATGGAGCACAAAGTCAAGAGTCAAAATTCTGATAGTTATATCTTCTTTTTCTGTCAATCCCCATATTCGATTTTGAGTCTTTTATTGATTCGTTTGAAACAGTTCTCTTCTCATCTTTAGCCAAACTCGAGTAGCTGGGAGGGCTTTACAGCCCTATGTGAAACCTTCAAATGATATAGAATTGTACCCCTTAAAGGCAATATTCTCTGTATCTTAGTGTACGATTTTCTCGGTCATGCAGACGCTATCAGGTTTATGGTATGTTCCCTTCTTTTGGGCTTCTGGTAGGCCTTGTACAACAGTCAATTTGTGAGGCATGGTCCAGTCGATTCTTGATGCACGTCGTAGTCCATGTTATACTATTTTACTATTGTTAATGTTAAAAGGTATTTTTTTAAGTTATTATAGTTTGATGTTAGTCTTTATGATGAACAGGGCTTTAGACATTATGATAGACTATATGTTGAAAACTCTGCATTAGTTTGATTTACCCACCACAATTAATTTTTCTGTTCTAGTTCTTATTTATGTGAGTTGTGGCGGCGACGATTCTAATAGGGCATACCTTTTTTGATTTGGACTTTCCAATCTATATATGCCTCATACTGATCTTTTTCTTTTTCTTCTTTCTTTCTTGACAATCATACAAACAGCATGGATATTGGAGATTTTGACACTATGGATGACGATTGGTTAGCGTGACACCCACAAGGATTAGTTGTTTTCATCGAGTGATTTTCTGTGATGCTCTCAATTTCATATTTCTTTCCTCGGTCCCATTTCACTGCTTTATTTTTGGATAGCAAATAAAACTTGCAAAATATCTGTTGAGGCAGGTACCATCAATAATTTTATTGATGAACATTTATACACCCCTTGCTATTATATCACTGTGTATTTTGATATTGAACAATATCATATCTGTTCGTGTGATTCTCTTTCTATTATTTAATTTGCGACTAAAAGAAAGTGAGAAAAAAAGAAAAAAGAGAACAGTAGTGATGGTAAACAAATACTTGGTTCTTAATTTTGTACAGTAGAAAGTGTAATTGTTTGCTACAGACTTGCATTAATGGTTTCCCTAGGACCACTCTGCCACATCTTCAAAAGCAAGTGAAAAGCAACCGAGACAAACGCGTAACAATTCTAGTTGTCTTCATGGTTACAAATGTGAAAGCATTGAAAGCATTTTTTTATTTTTTTTATTTTATATGATCTAATTTTAACTTACGGAAAGAATAATTGTATTTTTTTTTCTATTTTTTTCTGAAAGGTTTTTATGTAGAATACCAATATTACCATGAATACACAATGAGCTAAAGGAAATTTATGATTGAGAAATAAGAGAAGTAGACGTTATAAAGTCAAACATTAATTGCTTGGGGCGTTCCATTCACAGAACTTATTACAATAAGTTGAAAATAGCTTGTAGGTTTGTCCAAGATTGTTCTCAGTTTTTTTAAAAAAAATTATAAAAATGTTATGCTATGAGATAAATTTAAATCGAAATAAATAAATTTGATCAAATAGCTAAATTTCACATTGCATCTCATCCTCTTTAAACACAAAGCTAATAATATTCATAGTTAACCCAAATTAAAAAAAAAAATGTTAGATGGAAAAAAGAAAATTAAAAGAGGATTGATAAATGGCCGTTAAAGTCAGACCTTCGAGAAAGCATGGCTAACATAATAAATGAGGGAACTTTTTAATGAAATGACTATCCTACGCTACATCTCAAATTTATCCTTTTGTATTTTTAGCTCTAATAGATATTGCATCTTAGTTTTGTAATTTTTTTTTTCTCTTACCACAAATTACAAATTTGAAATTACTATTTTTAGCTTTTATAAAATAAATAAATTTTTGTTTTAGTACATATGCAAAACTCCTTGATTTTTATGTTCATAATATATGAAAGTTCTATTTTTGGTTTTTAAAGTTGATTTTTTTAAATAGATGAATGATATTTATTTTAAAAGATTAAAATATTTTAGAAATATTATATGCACTTGGTACCAGCAGTTAACAAGTTCACATATTAGGAAAACGAATTATGATCTGACTTTGTGAGTGAATACTTTAATGGTCTACTTGGTCATTAAAAATGTATGGCTCTTTATTAATTTAAATGAGTCGAAATAACTTTCTATTTTTATATTTGTATTTCAGACTAATTCTTACATATTATCAATAAAATATAATCTAGTTATTGTAGATTATTTTTAAAATGCGAGTTGCTCAATATATATGCTGATATCTATTTAAAACAATAAGTTAATGTATACGACAAGAATTATTTTTAGTTTTGCTTTAAACTTATTAATGTTAAGGAATTAACTTAAAATCACCTTATATTTTCAAAGACCAAGAGAATGATTGTGATATTTTTATCTTATAAGAATTAAAATAAAACTCACTTCTTTGATAACTACAAATGCATTTAAACTCTAATTAATTAATTTAGTCTCTTCTTTCTTAATAATTAATTAATAGTATTATATTTTTTTCTTGCCTGTCTGATTTCGGTGTCAGACTATCTAGCGCAAATATAAGGTGGATTAAGATATATGTCAGGCCTTTTATTTTTTAGTTAAATTATTTTCCATCACCGGTTATTCTTATAATAATTTATGACAACTAAATTATGTAATTAAATTAAATAAACTCGTACCAGATATCATTATCATCATGAGGATTTTATTAAAATAAAATAAAAAGTAAAAAAATTATAGAAATTACACCAAACTTATATAAAAAATTACATTTCATGACAAATAATATCTAGTATGAAAAAAAAAACTAAATAAAAATATAAATGAAAAATATTAAATTACTTTTTTGTTTTTTCATGAAAAACATTCCAAACTTTAAATTTTATATTTTTAGAAAAAATGCAAACCAAATAATTTGGGACTGACATTCATTAATCAAATTTCTCATCATATTAAAAGATTTATTATTAGTCAACTCTCAAACATTTTAAAAAAATCTCTACCTAGTGTTATTTTTTAGAGGACTTAAAATTAACTTTACTCTTACGCAATTTTCTTAGAATCTTTCCTTTTATCAAGTATTTTAATTTATTTATAAATTAATTTAAATTCTTGTACATGACAAGCTTACTGTATCATGTAATTAAATTAAGTAACTTAATTAACATGTAAACTAAATTATTGAATAAAAAAATAATAAAAGCAGCTGTAAGAGGGGAGTGTAAATTTTCGAGGTTATTGATTTGTCATTGTCCATTTTAGATTGAGTCCACATTCCATATCTAACAACCTAAAAAATAGACAATTTGTTTTTTGTTTTTTCACAATCCACGAAGGTGCAGAAAGAAATAGCCCATGACCAAGAATTGAAGCATAAATTTGGGCCAAATCCATTGAGATCCAAATATTTTTAGAAAGTCACTGATACACATGTTATTTTTTATTCACAATTGTACAGATTTTAATAAATTTTAAATAATATCAAAGAATACACAAATTTTAAACATATAAAGGAGGCATCTCTATGAATTTAGATTCTTCGTTGATTTTTTCATTATTTCTCTCTTATGTTATATTTTCAAAATACACTTATAATCACTATTTTTAAAGTTTTAAAATATATTAAAAAAAATTAAAGTAACAATATAATGTAATTTTAATGTTCAGGAAACGATAATTTAGAATAAATTTAATAGAAAATCTAGATTCGGTGAAGTTTTCTGTGTAACCTTGGCATCAAATTGAAGAACTTTGGCATCAAATTAAAGAACTTTCTCACCAGCTCTTCCTTTGCACATTTCCTGAGCTCTTAAATGTTTTAGATCAAACCCATTAAGACTTAATTTAGTATTAATAACCTCACCTATGCCTACATAATAATGGCATCTACATCAACTTGACCCTCTCTTGACAATAACAATTAATAATTAAAAAGTTAAGATATCATTTCGGATAATATCAGTACCACAAAAGGGTTTCGATTTTCAATTGATTATGATTCGTGTGAAAATGGAATTGAATTGGTGAAAGTCCAAACATCATTTATAACAGACCAACAAAGTCTCTTCTTTAAGAGATAAGAGGCACTCTCACTTTCAGTCTGCATCATCACAGTTTTTTGAGTATACGATAGGTTAATGGATAATGCTTTACTTATTATAAGAAGTAGACAACTTTAAACCGATATTTGCTTTACGAAGCGAAACCTACATGTAAGATGAGGTTTACACTTATTTATATATTCTAAACTCGTATTATTTTCATTAGAATCATTTAATTAAGATAGCGACAACCCTCAAACAATATCTATATATCCTCACATGGATACAAGCTTGCAAGTGGATCTTCTATAATTCATGATCTGTGTTGCATAGTGCCACCTAACTTGATACATGTTTTAGTGTCAGCATTTATATTTGATTCACAGTAACAATGCATAGCCATTGAACTTTTGAAAGGTATTACCAATCAGTTTTGATTTCAAATTTTGCTTAGCATTTGAGGCAGAGAAAGTAATTAAAAACATGGAACAATGTTGCATTGACTATAAGTAAAAGTCATCCATCAACTTTGATATCAATCATAATATGATCTTCATCATTCTATGAGGAGAAACAGAAATTAAGCAAGGAGGCAGCCATGTGCCCAATGAGGAATTAAAAGTATAGAATCTCAAGCCAGGTTTTGAAAGTCCTACATCGAACAATAATAAAAATGAGAGAAAGAAACCGAAAGCAGTTGTCAAATTTAAAGACCAACTTAGAAGAAGAACTACCCTTATTAATAATCCTAACCATAACCATAGCAAGACCTCACTGATATATAGATTGATAACAGCAGAAACATTTAGGTTCAGTTGAGAGTTGCAGGGTATCTGTTGATGCAGTCAAGCCAAGGGTTCCTTGAAGGGTTGGTGACCCTACGCATGGCACGCCACACCACACTGTTGCACTTGAAGCCTGACCCAAAAGCAAGTTGCCAAACACGGTCTCCTCTTCTCACACTCTCTTTTGCTTCCATGTAAGCCAACTCATACCAAATGCTGCTGCTAGAGGTGTTTCCAAAGCGGTGCAGTGTCATTCTAGAAGCTTCCATGTTCTTGTCGCTGAGCTCCAAGTTCCTCTGGAGCTCGTCAAGAATGGTCTTGCTTGCAGCATGCACACAGAAGTGCTCAAAAGCCAGTTTGTAGTCAGGAATGTATGGCTTCTTCATTGATGGTGAAGTTCCATCGGTTTTGCTCCCGAATAGGTGCCTCCACACAAGGGTCCCGAAGAACAGAAGCTGCTCAGAAAAGGGTAGCACCAAGGGTCCTAGTGTGGTGATGTTCGTCTTTAGAGCATCACCACCAATCTCAATCAAGTCTTTGCTGATCTTTAGTCCCTTCAGCTTCTGCTCATCTTCTTCTTGGTACACACACCTAATTATGTCAACACATATTTAATATCAGTCACCGAAAATGAAATGCTGCTTTTGGTTGATGAAGAATGATTATTCATTACCAACAATAGCACATAGGATGAGAAACTTGGCAAGTTCCATTTTCGTTAAAGTGGATTTTCCTTGTGGGACACTTTCTGTCAATGTGTCTCCTCAGTTATTAGCTTGACGGTTGGAGGATGGAACTAAAATGTCAACCCTCTTAAAGATTTTTGGAGATATTTTTGCTCAACCTTGTTCAAGATTTGCTTTAAGTAACAGCCACTAGTTTTGTCAAGTTGCAATCTGCTTTTTCAGTCAGAATTGGTGTACTGTGATGATGCTGTTGAACTTAATATGGGATGAAAAATACTTAAGTTTTCTAGAATTGGTCAACTTGAACAGAATATCTGATGACAAAGGAGGATTAAATCCACAAATTTGATGTGATGTTTGACTCATATATTTTTCACTATTGCATTGTTTTGACAACAGATTACGTATACAGGACCAAGTATACGTAAAGTATTAAAGAAGCTCTTAAAAGTCCAAATTTAGACAGAAGAGTCTTAATGATATATCCCAACAACCTTATGTGTCTCTGTAATTTTGGTTCAATGCATTTTCCATTCACGGGTCCACATCGAAAGTTAGATTATTTCCTAAACATTCAACTTAATAAAGTAAATTATCTTATTATCATGTTATGTGAAAAATATTCCACTCTCTTCAGTATAATTTGTTTAAACAGGTATTGATTTCTATATTTCAATTCACGCAAATTTTTCAATGGAAATGAGAAGAGTAAGAAGAAGGTGTGAAACCTGAAGCTACGGTCATCGGCACCCTTATGTGTTCGAACAATATGCTCGAGACGGTACTTGGCGCGGCTGTAGTCGCGGCGGCGGTTGGAGAGCAAGACGGCGGAGCAACCCATGCGGAAGAAACAGTTGGGGATGAGCATGGACCTGTCCTTTCCCTGGTACCAGTTGTAGCCGACCATCTCGGTGCTGACGACCACCGCGTAGTTATTAGGGTTTGCTTGCAGAATATCCTTAGCCAAGTCGACGGCTATGACCCCAGCACTGCACCCCATTCCTCCGAGGTTGTAGCTGAGGATGTTCCCCCGCATCTTGTAGTGGTTGATGATCATGGCAGACAGCGACGGCGTGGGGTTGAAGATGCTGCAGTTGACAACCAGAACGCCGACGTCCTTGGGGCGGACCCGGGTTTTCTCGAAGAGCTCGTCCAGGGCTCCGAACATCACCATGGAGGCCTCCGCACGACCCTCCTTCATGGTGGCGGTGTTCTCGGAGGAGGCCACGACGGCTTTGGGGATGTAGGTTTCATCTCCGATGCCTGAGGACATTAACATCCTCTTTTGAAACTGAAGACTCTCTTCGTCGAACTTCCCTGATTTTCTTGCTACTTCCATCAACTCCTCCCTTGACACCTGCCATCATGCCATGCAACGTATATAATCAATCATCTTTTTCACACCAAGAACATTACTAACATTTAAAAATCAACTTATTTATTATTAAGGTATTATCTTCAACTTGTACAAGATTCTCTTCCAATTATCTCTTACATTAATTGTTTTTCTTGAGCAAAGTACATTTGACCGTTTTGTAATTTTTAGAGTCAATAAGCAATAAATGTTTTAAGTTGTTATTGTTAAGATGATCTTATTAGTATTTTTGGAAATGACTAAAAAAAGTTAATTACTTGTTTTGCCACTTCAAACTTTTGATCTTTATCATTTTTATTTTTGTTTCAAAATATTGGTTGTTTTAGACTTTCAATGTATACACTTTTTAAATTGTACACCTGTACTTAGTTAAGTGATTACGACTTTTTTTTAGCTGAGTATGGGTACTTTGGGTTTCGAGGTACTTGTGTAGTATATAAAATTATTTCATGCAAAATTATTAAAAACATAAATTAAACCATTTTTAATTTATGTGAAAAATCTAAATTTTCAAATGGAAATGAGAAGGGTGACCTGGTCACCTATCATATTAAAGTTTCGTAATAAATTTGATGTTATTCAACTAACTTGTTAATTGCTTTTATTAGTTAATAAGAGAGGGAGAAAGTGGTAAATATTTTCCTTTGAAAACTACTTTTTGTAAAAAGAAAAAATTGAAAAAACAAAAAGTAATAAAGGTCGATTCAATTGGTAATTAAGAAGCTCATTTTCCATAAGAAGTTGAGTTCAACTCCTCTTAGTTATGTAAGTAGTTTGAATTTTGAAGTATTAATAAACCTCCAAGATCCAACTTATATAATTTTTTTCGTATACACAAATAAAGTAAAAATAACATTACTAGTCATTGGAATAGTAGAATATAT
>Ga0214545_1006152_pt1 | contig 21094 bp, 4 predicted proteins | sample CNSS4metaG_FD_160064 | JGI IMG/M metagenome (GOLD analysis project Ga0214545, IMG submission 160064) | Root nodule microbial communities from cowpea collected in UCLA plant growth center, Los Angeles, California, USA - CNSS4 | ecosystem: Host-associated > Plants > Roots > Nodule | place: USA...
TACACACACCTATTAATAATATTTTAATTTATATATATATATTTTTACCTAATTTTTTTAATATATATATATATACATATTTTATTAGTTTTGTTTTCTTCTTATAATTATTTTTAATAAGTAAAAAGTATATCATGATAAAATATATTTTTAATGTTTAAACTACATCACAATAAAATATGAAGCATTAGTAAAAATAGAAGATTTTCTAATTGTTTTATTCAAAATAAATAATACAGTTTATTAAAAAAATAGGGATGTTACAAGAGTGGTGTCAGTGCCTTATATGGTTAGGCTCAGGTCTCATTGGTGTTTGTTCTCCCTAGTGATACCCCCCTTATAAACCTAACAAGTGGTATCAGAGTACAGTATGGTCCTAGTATCGAAAGTCTTATGGTCCTAGTATCGAAAGTCTTCTTGGCAAGGGTTCTAGGTAAGCGTATCCCGTTAAGAAGAACAGTGGTACAGAAAAGGACAGACAAGGAGTACTCGTGGTTGGGAATGCTTCCGCAATAGTGTGAGAGTATCAGTAGGATGTAGTTGAGTAATGGTAACATATAACAAATTATTTTTTAAAAAAAAAATTCTTATTTTTTCTAATTTTAATTTTATTTTAGTAGAAACTATATGTCTTTTTATTTTTTATTTTTATTAGTTTGTTTTATATACTTATCAGCCTAATATATTTGTTAAAAACAATATTTTTATAGTTTTTTGAACCGTTATCTTTTTTCCATTTTTTAAATTCAAATTTATTTTATAAAACTATTTTCATTATTTAAAAATTGTTTTTCTATTATTTATTATTATTAATTTTTATTATAAAAATATTTTTTTATTCTTATTCTTAATCTTAAAAATTATTTTTATGTTTTTTGGTGTTTATATTTTAAAAACTTATTTTCATTATGAAAGTTATTTTTCTTATTTGATTTCTATTAAAAAACGTTTAGTTAGTTTATTATATATTTAAATTAGTTGTCTAGGAAATAAGAAAATTAAGATTATGATTATTAAAAAAAATCATTTTATTTTATTTTATATTTAGTCATCCGGACGAAATTCGGTATTGACAAACAACAACACAAATAGAAAGAAAGAAAATATTTTAACTCATTAATTACAATTTTTACTACCAATAAAAATTAACATACACTAATAATAATTTAATTAAATTTTATTCCCAAACATAAACTTATAATTAATTTAATAGAGTTATATTAGTAATAAAATATTTTGTGAGGCCTTTTTTTATCTTAAACATAATTTTATAATTAGTTTAATAGAGGTATATTAATTAATACTAAAAAAAATTTTGAGGCATTTTTTTTCTTAAACATAATTTTATAATTAATTTAATAGAAAAATATTAGTAGTAAATTTTTTTTAGGCCTTCTTATCCTTGAGGCATAAAGCGAGTGTTTTACTCGCTTTACCCTTGAGCCGGCCCTGCGTCCAACAAGTGAAAGGTCTTGATGCTGTGCGTAGTACTTTCTATAATGCTCGCTTAATGGAGATTTGGCTTGCCCAACGAGTCTACATAAAACCATAAACTCTCTAGGTTTACCAGATCAATCACTTGATTAATCTAAACACTCTTTTACCTGTTTCTTAGTTCAAAAATAATATTGTCACCAATTCAAGGTGCCCTAGATAAACCAAATTAACTAAAATGATATACATTATAGGAACAACAACCAAAATTCACATACACACCCCACTTTTAGATCAAATCAACCAAGAATTCAAAGATTCATACACCCTCAAAGATATATACATTGAACATAGCCAACCTCATAGACAAATCTTCATACAATGTCAACATTCTTACACATATCAATTTAGTTGACTCAAAATATAATCACATCACTCATACATAGATGAATGTACACCACATAACTTCAATTCGTTTACAACATGACTTAGATAAAATTAAGTCAGACCATTCACTCATAACTATTCAAATTAGTTTTTCACTCAAATTTTAAAAATGTATATCTTCCCTTGTCTTGATATGTGCTCATAAACTCAAAAGGTGCGCAACACAACTCTATCTGACACATGTTTCTCTACCTATACATAAAGAACTCTAATAAACATTTAGAACACACCCTTATAAATTGTAATTGAACAAAGATTCATTTTGAGTCCTTAAACACCACATGCAAGCCTAAACCTCCCAACATCAACAAATTTCTTAAAAGACATAAACAAAAGTAAAAGATGAACATTCTCTTATTCAAGATTCTGATAGGATAGGATTGTAAACCATAATCTGAGGAGTCTTACGACATACCCCAATCTTCAAATAGATCAAGGATGAAGTCAAAGATCTAGAGTGAAGACAGATAAAAAGTTTAGAAAAAAATTTAGCGAAACCGTGATTCTTGTAAAATGAAAGTTAATTAATAGAAAATTCTATTTATAGAATGACTTTTTAAAATAAAATAATTGAGTATCATCTTTTAAGATCACTACTACTCTTAGTATTTTCTATATCTTTACATATGTAAATTAAGAATAATGAAAATAGTTGAAAGAAATTAAAAAAATAAATTGTTATATTATCTAAAAATATAAAAAAGAAATAAATAAAATGGAACATATAGGATTTTTTTTTCACTGGTTATCGTTCACTTTCTTTCAAGAAGATTAAGTTTTAATGAAGAATTGGAATACACTTATATATTTCACTCATCATACTTATTACACCCTTTCTTTAGTTTCTAATTATATTTAATGTTTTTAAATATTTGTAAAATTACAAAAAGTATTTATAAACAACTTAAAATTGTTTTCAAGTATGTGTAAATACAAAAAGTACATAGAGGTGAAAAAAATGTATTATTGTAACATTTAATAAAACAAAATCTAATTTTCAATCTATATCACACTACAAAAAACCATCTCATTAATAACCGATTTTAGTAACTAAAAGTTGTCGATCACCTATAGTGATTAATAATTTTTTACTTTGTAATTGATATCTAAAATAATCACTCTAATGATTAATAACTTTTAGTCACTAAAATTAATTATTTTTATAGTCCGAACCTAACATTGGAATTCAAAGTTTGTTTAAGAAGAAATACAATTTCCTATTAACCCTAAAAGACCATATTTGTAATTCTTCGTCTACTTTAAATTTGTTAGTTGCCACGATCTTGTTCCACTCTTTTACAAGGTTGTAGGTGTCTGACTTCATAGTCCACTTCTTCATTGGCAGAGTATATTCTCTCATACAAGGGTCCAACACGGTCACTTCCAAACCAATAATTTTTCTCTTTTCTTTTTCATCCAACTTCATAATCTCATCTTGGGTGAGAAAATCACATTTGATTTCACTCATTGGAATTGATAATCTATTATTGTTTGGCTTTACATCCGATGGGAAGAGTTTCTTGTGCATCAAAAAATTAAGATCATAGCCATTCAATTCAGTGAATAGATTCCTGAATTCCATTGACAAACCTGGTAGCTCTGGTGATGATGGTGTTGGACTTACCATGGTTACCCTCATTCGTAGTGGTGGTGGTGGAAGAGATGGAAGTAATGATGATGATGGTGGTGGAGACGAAGATGAAGATGATGAACTTAGTATAATTTTTCTCTGCTTTTTTATATTTGGCCCCATAACTTTTCCTTTTGACGTTTCTTCTCTTTGTCTACATACAGAAAAACATTTTAATTAATAATTATACTTATTTTACTTATAATTTTCTGAATAATTAGTTTTCACATGGATAAAATATTATTCATAAAAAATAAAGCACGCTTTAACAAAATTCTAACTCAATTTAAAGAATAAAATACAATAAGAAATGAATTTTAGATTTTAGAAGAATTAAAATAAATTTTAAGAAATCTATCAAAAATTTAATTAATTAAATTTCGTTTCCATTATCTGAATATGATGTGATGCATTTAAATTTATAAACTAATAGAATTCTAGCAAGATGTTACTAGATTAAAACTAAATGATTAAGGAATTGGTCATCTTATCGTATCCTAATTAAGTCATATTTAATTAAGGAATTATATGAATAATATATAATAAATATTACTAAATGATTATAACTTAGAATATACATTAACAAATAAAAAAACTATACATAAAAAATACATTAAATATTAGATATCACTATTACTTTTTTCTCTATTTCATTCCAGTATTTTGAATTATGTCGATCTAATCCTTATTTTTAAACATATTAATGTAATTTGTTAAGTTAAATTCATTATAATTATCATACTATAATTACGGATAGCTTCTTCATGTCTTATTATTTTGACTAATGAAGAGTTATTTATTTCTCATATCTAATGTGTTATTAATTTTAAGGTTAAAATTCGTTCATATTTGAAACTTTGATACATTTTTATCAAAAACTTAAAAAATATTACAAAAAATTTAATTTATGTCAAAGTTTAAAAATTAAAAATATATTTAACTCTATTTTAATGACATTACATCAATAAGAATCTATAAAAATAGTAGGATAAAATTGAAAAAAGAAGAAGAAAAACATCATTATATATTATACTAAAAATTAAAATAAGAAATGAAGTGAATTTCATCGTACCTTATTGGAACACTTGTTCGTGTATCATTCCTTTTTATATGTGATTCATAACAATTTGAAATTTGTTGGTAGTAATCTTCGAGTTGAAGCAATTCTTCTTTGGTGTAAAAGTGTGGAGCATCTTGAGATATTAGCCAATCCAACATAGAAGGTTGAAATGGCTTGGGACATAATCTATTAAGAGACTCTTTATCGGTAATACTTGCTATCAATTCTTTTAAACTTTTCAAGTCACTCATGATGACAATCAAATCAAAACTTGAGAGTTCAAAGAGAAAAACAAGTAATGAAAGAGTAATGAGGTGGAGAAGTGACAGGGATTTTAAATAGTAAAAGAAAGATAAACCATAAAGATTAATGATAAAAATATCTTAAAAAAAAGAAAAGATAAACCATAGAAAAAGATTATGATAAATTTGATTTCATTAAGATATGAAAACAATTATGAAAGATAATTTTAATTAAAAATATAAATCATAAATTTTCTTTAAACAAGTAAATAGGATGTAAGAAGTTAATCAAAACAAAAACGAAATTTACACGGAACTTTTTTTAAATAAGAATTAATTTTAATGACAAAAGTCAATAAAACATAACATGACATAACTTAATTATTGAAAGAAAAAAAATAATGAAAGTCTAAATGTGTTATAAAGATTTTAAATACTAAAAGAAGATAAATTATAAAGATTAATGATAAGATAAGATTATGATCAGATTGATTGAATTTAATTATTGATGAAAAATTGATAAAGATATGCTTATTTAAAAATATAAATCATAATTTTTTTAAACCTTAAAACTTCGAAATAAAAAAAACTAAAAAATAAGATAAATAAAAATAGTTGTTTTAATTATTAAATTACATTACATAAAGATAATTGATAAAAATAAGATATACTTAATCCAATTACACAAGGGATCATTGATAAATGTTATTGACATAACAAAAAGATACACTAAATAAAGCTAACATTTTTATACAAAAATAAAATCACTAAAAATGTTATTATATCTAAATCTATCTTTCATAAAAAGAATAAATATATTTGAATTAAATATCTCCTTTTAAATTAAACTAAAACTTGTAAAAAAAAGAAGAAGCACAAGTCACGTAGCAAATACCTTCATTCATTCAAATACTTAGCATGAATCATTTAAGAAAAAATGAAATCAAATCCAAAATGTTAAGAAAATAAAATCATTGAAGAAAAAGAAATATTATATATATATATATATATATATATATATAAAATTTAGAAATCTACTGTTGTACAATTTAATTTTTATATAAATCGACAATTACTAGAAAATAATCTTAAAATTAAAAATAAATAAATAGTATAAAATAAAAAATATATATTTTAAATATAATTTACTATCTTTTGACATTAAATACTAAAAGAGATAACATATTATTTTTATAATTTCAAATATCTTTAGATTCGACGATTCTGAGAATTGAGATGTTCAACTTCAATAAAATTGGCGCTTCGGAAGGCATCAACCACAACAACAGTGAAGTGACTTGAAAACGACACCGTATTGGTCGATGGTGAAGGGCTTACACGGCCAGAACCTCCCCGCCGACGTGGCGCAGGTGGTTGATCAACTGGAGCGCCACTGCTTCGCTCCCGATGGATCTCTCATCTCCAAGCCTCTCTTCAACGATCTCCAACTCGTATCTTTCTCGCCCCATTCTGATCTCTATGTGTTTGTGAAATGTCCTCCATTCTTCTTTTGAAAATTTGTATTTTTTTTACCCCTTTTGTCAAATTTTCCAGAAGTTGAATAAAATTTAGTTGGGTATTGTTCTTTTTGTGTTATTTTGCAGGCCAGAGAGGAAATGTGCAGGGAGAGACTTCGTTACCTGGAAGCCATGGTAAAGGTTTATTTATATAATGAGTGTATAGTATGTGTTTGTTGAAAGGATAAAACTTATATACAATACTTTTTAGGTCCTGCTTGTATTGTTATTAAAATTAATCAGAATTAGGATTGTACTTCGGTAATCAGTGGAATATAGCTTGTTTAAAAGATTCCGTGGACTACTAAGATGAAACTTCAATTCTGATTGTATAACATTGAAAACACCACCTAAGGTACTGCTTCTAAGTTTAAAATAGAGATTTGTTAAAATGGTATGTGATATTTGAACTAAGAACTGTCATATGGGGTAAGATTGCAGTTTTCAGTATCACTGGAACGTGTTGGTTAAGTGTAGTGTGATTGTTTTCTTATAACAACAATAACAATTTTATTTTATCACGCTTGGTGAGATTTGCTACTTGTATGTATGACATGATGTTATTCAGTTTGGTTAAAGACCAAAACTTCAGAAATATTATTTGCCATAAGATACTTCCTATCAACTTCCAATTTATTTCTTGGTACTCGCTCTGTTTGAAGGACTGAAAATCATGCGATCTACTCTCCTTACTAATACTCTTAATGACCTTTGTACTTTGTGATTTGTATTTCTCATATGGGCATCTGGTTGCAGGCGGTATATTCTGAGGCTATTGCAATGGTGGAAGAGTATCAGCAAGCCATTTCTGTATCTAACCTTGGGGGAATTAGAGATACCGGCAACCTTTATCCACAACTCGGGTTGAGGAACACTCCTCAGGTTTTGAATTGTTGTTTCTGAAAAGTTAGTTTTAATCATGAACAAATACATGGCCTCTGTGAGAATGTTGTTGACTTTTGGTCTTGGAAAATCTGAGTCTTGGCATTGTTTGTTTATATGTTCTTAATTTTTTGGCGCAATGGTCTTTATTGATTTAAACAAAGTTTACATGTGTATATGTTGTCAGGTTTATCAGACTCTAGAGCATCAAATGGTTGTTGCTGAAGCAGCTCAACGATTGAGACTACCTCTTATCTCCAAAGATGGGGAAGTTCATGATGAGGACATTGAAAAGCTAAGTGTAGTGTCTCGAAGCTCCCTTGACAGTACTGTTAGCGGGGCCAACTCTTCTAATTATAACACTCCAAACAGCTCTGTTAGTGGGGCTAATTCTGCTCTTGTTGCTTCGGATCCAGTGGAGCTCGGTGTTGGTGGTGTTCCAAATCGTTTTTTGGGAATTACACCTGCTTATTTGTGGCAAACTCAGCGCCAAAAAACACCATTATCTGTGGTATACTATGTAACTGCATATGAAAGTCAGCTAAGAGCTCTTTCTGTGGTAGATTTATGTTTTTATTTTATGTGATTAAATGCTATGCTTTTCATTATTGACACGTTAACAACATCCTTAGGATATGACTGAATATCGCTTGTCTGTTTCTCGGGAGGTAGATGCTCGGTTGAAAATGAAATGTGAAAAATTATCAGACGCCTTTGTATTGGATGATAATGGTAACTGTGAACTGCTTATTACTTATATACAGAGTTATGGTTGGAGAATTGCTGATTTTCCTTGGTTAGCATTTTTATTTTATGTGCTGGCTGATTCCTCATTTCCTCATTTCCTCATTTTTTGTTTCAGATTCTTCATCGTCTGCAAGTCAAAGTTCAAGTTCTCGGCTTCCAGAAAGGTCTATGTTCATTTGAGTAGGCTAATTCTTTTCTTTTTTTGGTAACGTATTCACTTACATGAGAAGTTAAGGTCTATATGGCTAGCCAGTTTTAGTCTTGTCTCAACTCTCCGGAGATGAGACTTGTGAGTTTTATTACATATAGCCAACTATAATTTACTGACCCACAAAATCACGTCCGTATTTTTGTTAAAGTTGTTGGATGAGGTCAGATCTGTATTCATCCAATTTTAGATTAGTGTAATGATGAAAGAGTCTGATAAGAGTTTGCTTTAATTTTAGTGATGTTAACAATAAAGGTTTATTTGATTTTGGTTTCTTTGCTCAGCAGGATGGAGATTTTTTTTTTTTCTTTTCTTTCAAAATAATATCATTTTATTTTGAATTCTGGGTGAAGGATCTATCTTATTTGCTGTTGCATATACGCTATGCTAACAGCAAATATTTGAAATGGTACTTGCGAGTCCCATCCTAGAAAAATAACTGTAAACTAAAGTTTCTTGCTTTTATTTTTCCCGCTACTTTACCAGGGTGAAATTGTTGATTGAGGAGATTGAAAGAGAAGAAACAGCACTGCGTGATGACCTATATTCTGCAGATAGAAAGTTTGCCGAATATTACAATGTATGTGCACAAACATTTAGTACAGGAACCATCTTTTTGTGGACACAAACATTCTCTGAAACTCCCATGTTAAATCTGTGTGCCTGTCAGAGAGATAAAGAATTTGTTTGTGTGGTGTATTATGCATTATAAGTTGTATTTTATTTTTGGTAACATGTTTATGGTGGCATGTAGATACTGAATGTCATTATGCTTAAATAGGTCTTGGAGCAGATACTTGCAGTGCTTATTAAACTTGTCAAAGATTTGAAGTTGGAGCATCAACACAAATACGTCAGTACTCATTTAACGAATTCCACTGTATTGATTGCTAAACACATATCCTGACTAAGTCTGTACATGTAGGATGACCTGCAAAAGACTTGGCTCTGTAAAAGATGTGAAACCATGAGTGCTAAATTGAGGTTAGTTTCTTATCTTATACCTATATATTTTCATCGTTCTTCACCAGAAATATACTGTTGGGGTTTTGAAATTTGAAGTATCTAATAATTGATAATAGAAAGTCTCATATGAGATCATCTGGTAAAAAATAATTTTGCTTTTGTCATTTATTGACCGTGTTTTAAATTCCAAAGAGGGTGTTTCTTGTACACCAGTTATATGCAAAACTTTGCTTCTACTTATGGGTCAAGGTAATTAAAAAAAGAAATTAAACCTTATATATATTAACATCTCGACAATGTAAGATAGATGGGTTCATCTAGAGAATGTCTTCTATAGTATATAATTTTGCTTTAGCAGGATGGTTGCAAAAATACATCCCAGTAGATTTGTTGAAATGTACAATGGTTATATTTTAGTGAGGACAAGGAAAAAAAGTGCAAAAAGAATTGGATGCAGTTGAGCTTAAACGATAGGATGTTGAATCTGAAACTCAAGGCATAATTCTTGAAATTAATTCGTTTTAAATTGAGATAATAGTATATCTATTCTTAACTCTTAAGTTCCTTTAGTTTTTTTTTTTTTTTTTTTTTTGGTATTTTTTTATACATTATTTGTAACATTTTTCTACCTCCACCTTGAATCAGAGAGAAACATGATTTGTCTAAGTTTGTCCAAAATGGTAGTCTGATTAAGTCCAGATATTAGCAACGATATGTTAATTTTGTCAGGCTCTTATAATTCTGATATTACCGATTTCTTGTCAGGGTTCTGGAACACGTTCTCCTGCTTGAAACTTACACTAAGGAATCCATACCTGCCCTTCATAAGATAAGGTATGAATAGAATCTTTATAAGTCTATGAGCTCTCTGTATTGTTAATAAAACATTTTTCCTTTTTCAATGTTAGGAAATATCTTGTTGAGGCAACAGAAGAAGCTTCTATTGCATATAACAAAGCGGTATGTTCCTGTGTCCTTGTACATATTTTAGAACTAACGTAATTTAGTCCTTAACTTTAGTTCTTTGTAGTTTCTTACCATGAATTGAGTTCTTCTCCAGAAAAAAAAAAATGTTAATGTGATGAGACGTGAGGTAACTTTGTCAAATTAGCTCAGAAAATGCCATCCGTGTTGAGAGAGTATCTTGTGATTTCTTATGCATTGAAAATAATGTATTGACGCCTTTTCAGTCTAGTAGTTTTCTTTTCTAGTGTTCCCCTCATATGGATGATCAGAGAACTTTTAACGGAAAATTATAGCACATTTGTTCAAATTTAAATCTTAAATACGTTATCATTTTTTATACAATATTGTCAAGTCTCCTCATTGCTGTGACTGTTTTAATTGAACAAGAAATATTTGGTACTTATTATAATATGAATGAGATTAAAGTATTTTGATGGATGTTGCAACTCCAGAACAGAATTAAGAGAATGAGGAATTGAAATATGCTCTTGAAGGGGCAAATTGTGAAGTAATACTATCATCTACATCATAAAAGTGTGAATTCTTTGTTGCAGAAGACTAAGAAAATTATAGTAGTGTAGTGTACTAGTGTTGTTAATGTGGAATTTTGAAATGTGGAGTCTGTTCCAGGGGTTGACTGTTAGTATCTTAACCAGTACCCCGAATCTAATTTTTGTTTCATCTGTGAAATAGTTATATAACATTTTCGGTTAGTGGTTACATTGTACTAGTCAGTAGCCTTCCTTCTAGTATCAAGGCTTTGTTTAGATATTCTTTTTTTCATAAATCAAACTATTACAACAGAAAATCAATTTATGCACCTTAATCGTATTTAATGAGAGAGATTAGAGAGCTTTTGTAAAAGTTGAAATGTAAAAATTGATTATAAATTAATAGAGAAATTTAATTTATTTTTACATTTTTGTTATCTGGCTTATTGGTATAGATAAGTTTATCACAGCAGATTTTCAATTTATTTGGTCTCATTGTGATTGTCTTTTCCTCCGCTACTCCAATACTTCATCATGTCTGAGCTAGTTATATTCTTACCTTTGTATCAGGTTACCCGGCTGCGTGAGTACCAGGGTGTCGATCCTCACTTTGACAACATTGCAAGGCAGTACCATGACATTGTGCAGGTAATACCAGTTTAGCTCAAATATTTACCTCATTTCTACCAAATATATTAGTTGTTGTAACTAAGAGAGTTATTTGGGGCTTCTGTTTGACACCCAACTAATCCTTTCCCACCAAGCTGGTCCATTTCTAAAGTAAAGTGGTACCTTCAGTTGTAACTAAATGTTCTAACTGAACATCGAACCCCAAACTTTGGTTAAAAGACTTCTGTCAATGGCTTCTCGTTTACTACCAAATATTTATAAACAAATAGATAAGTCAACCAACTTCTATTCAATTCTCTCAAGTATTTATATTCTGTTTGTTTCTGAAACTTTCGTTGTTTGTGATCATAAAAACGAAGAAATATGATGATATAAAAAACTCATCATTTCAATTTCCTACGTCTGTTTTTTTTTTTTTTTTTTTTCAAGTTTCATATGTTGGTGACATTGTGCAGAAATTGGAGAACATGCAATGGACAATCCACCAAGTTGAAATGGATCTGAAACGTTTGCCAGATAAACCTAGCACATAGAGTTTTATACTTTGTCTCCTTATCTGGCTTTGAATAGCTTCCTGGAAATGATATTTAAGACGCCCCCTTCCATAACTCATTATTAATCATGTTCCTAATGATTGATAAAGGTGTGTAATCTTCGACCCTGTTTAAGTATTTAGTCTACTTTGCATTACCTTACCTGATGATAGAGGAGAAAAAGGAATGCCAGCTATTTCTTTTAGTTTAAGATGCATTGGGGTCTTTACTCCTTGTATTCCATCATAGTAGTCTTTTTTACTAGCATGATTATAACACTAATATTATTTTAGACTTGTCCTGATCCAGAGACCCTAAATAATTGAACATTCTTTTTGGTTTTTATTTAAAAATAATTAATTAAAAATTCATCAAAACCAAGAAAAAAAGAAAATAAGGTAGTCATTTTTAATAAATGATATCGTAAATCTAAATTTTATTTAAAAGTAGTAAGACTTTGATGATTTTAATGAAAATATTTAATAATATTGTGCACAATTATGTCATCTGCACCTGAATTAGACTAGTTTGTATGTGCATGCTTGTTCATAATCTCTGTGAAGCTATTGAAGTTTGTTTGTAGTAGTTGTTGCAAGATTGGTCGTTGTGCTCATGATTTGTATTTGTCACCTTTTTTTGCTTCATTATTGTTTAAAGAGGTTTGGGTGAAGAAGATGATTTAAGGTGAGGAAATGAGAGGAGTTTTAAAAGGGAGGTGGAGGAATATGTGAGAATGCAGGTGGAAGACAAATTGAAGCAAACAAAATGAATTATTGAATTTTAAAATGGAAATTGTTGCTTCAAATTTTATAGTTAATTATTTATTAAATTATTTTATTTGTCATGTGGGTTTCTTACATCATGATTGATGAGTTCTGGAGTTAGATTGCCCAACTTTGGCATAAAGTCAAAAGATACTTTTCTTTTTGTTATATTTATATTAAGAAGATTAATAATTTTGATATAAATATAGAAACTTATTAATTGGCTGTTTCTTTTGAAAATTTTCATTTTCTATTTATAGTATAAGCATATATTTAAATTATATAGTATTTAGGTTCAGTTGTACCTTTTATAAATTTTTACACTTGTACAAATTTTATCATTTTAATTTCAAAATTATACATCTTTTAGCTATTAATTGATTACGAAATTAGGGACGTTGTAATGATATGACTAATGACTAATGAAAATGTTGTTATGATTCCTTAAAGTGCACTTTCTATATCTATTGTGACCTGAACTATATAAAAAATGACACTTTTTATTAAATTTTTAAGGGTTAAATATGTTTTTGTTTTTTAATTTTCAGTGAATTTTGTAATTAGTTTATTTTGAAACTTTGGACCAATTTAGTCTTTCATTTTTCAGAATACGTGAATTTGGTTCTTTTAATAAAACTTTGTTAGGTTTATTTGATGTTTTGTACGTATTTTAGGATTGTATTTGAGTTATTTATACTGTTTGACACATTTTTACTTTAATGTTAAGTCAAATACTATTGTGAAACGCGCTTGAAATGTCAAATAAACTTAACAAAATTTGATTAAAAAGACTAAATCCACGTATTTCAAAAGATGAATGACTAAATTGATTCAAAGTTTCAAAATGGACTAATTCTAAAATTCACTGAAAATTAAGGGACAAAAAACTTATTTAACCCAATTTTTAATCGATATAGAATGTAGTCTTTTTCAATGGGGACTAAAGGGGTCATGGTATTTCCAAATTTTTTAAATTAATATATTTATATATTTAATTTTTAAAAAAATTTTAAATTATATGTAGTATATATATTAAAATTGATGGAAATTAAATTAAATATCTCTTTATTTTTTTATAATATAATATTTAATGTTAATAAATAATAAAATATAAAATAAGTATAAAAATATTTATTAAGATATTTTTTATTGTTCTTTTGAGTTTATCACATATTGTATTCATCTTTTGTAACATCCCAAAATAAAATAACTAAAAATTACATGATATGATCTTATATAATTGTTATCCAAAAAGCAAACATAAAGTATATAAACAACTTCATTTACAATTATCTTAACTAAAATAAATTCAAATTCAACTCAAGAATATAAGCTAAAGAGGGTGGTAACTACTGAGTTTTTCAAAAGATAACGAGTAGAAAAATGTTAACTAAAATATAAACAACTGCACTGTTATCACCACCGTTAGAGGGGCCAACACCTAAATCATCATCTGTTTACACCAAATAATGGTGATCATTGAAAAAAGAGATAATAAAACAAGTACACAAACACATAGAAGGGTAAACTAATTGCAAAAAAAAAAAATACATATATATAACACTCGAAAGAATTGCAGAACAATGTGCCAATTACACTAAGCTAAATAACATCAACTAACCCATTACACACGATGACACTCTAGACTTAATTATTCAGATCTAGATATTAATGTATGATTTTTGGTGGTTTTTGCACTTGTGATGGCCTGTACTACCTGTAGAGTTATTGTCAATAAAATAAAAAATAACAAAGTGACACGTGGCAGTCACTGTTTATGGCTGTTAATGATTTAAACAGTGTTAGCAAAAAAGGACTAAATTGAAAAAAAATTGACGAAAATTTGGACCTATTTGAACACAATATCAAAATTAATATTTATTTGACAAAACTTGACGAAAATTGGGACCAAAAAGTTATTTTAACCAATTTTTATCCAATCCAACTTAACAACACATTGTGCAAACAATTTGGAATTTAGAAATAAAACTACAGCTTGTGTAAAGATCCAAAAATGTTGTATTTACATTCAAATTAAAGATGATTGAATTAAGAACCAAATGCAAAAAGAATCAACCTAATGGAATAACTATAGAGAAAGCTGTGTACCAAACACGCAACAAAGGTCAACATTGTCAACAACCAAAACTATAGGGACCTTGCTATAAAAAATGCTCTCACTATAGACTTCTAATTCAACAGTTTAGGATCAACTATTAAAATTTTAGTTCGATCCAACGATTAATGAAGTCGAAACGTTCATTTTACGAAAAGTGTGCAATGCAGGAAAATGGGTAGCACAACACCATATGCTTCTTAGTTGTGAGATCTTGACTTGTTCCATTGCACAATTTGGTATCTTGCACTTTTATCCTCTCAAACTCGTTTCAAAGTGGTTTATAAATGATACCAAACTGAACAATTGCAACAATCAATATCTCTCATTCCAATTGCATTCTAAGGTACATAAATTCTACATTTACCAAATCTATAAATGATTAAAAGCAAAACCTTCGCTAAGTAATATCAAACTCTCAATTCAAACATGGTTACAACTCCAAAGTCCAACCTTGTACCAAATTGTACATCACCTGCCAAAATAAAATAGTTCGATATCCATTCAACTCAAGAACCATCTTTCTCTAAGACCCACAACTTAACCTCACATGCATCCACTTTCAAGATGTCACTATAACCCACAAAATTCAATACACGCACAGACGCGCGCACGCACACACACACACACACACACACACACACACACACACACATATTTCTCATAAAATAGACAACACACACACACACACACATATATTTCTCATAAAATAGACAACCATAAATTCTTTGAACAAAAGCATCCTTTGCATAACAATTAACAAAAATCCCCAAATTTGCTAAAAACGAAATTCCCCAACTTGAAACAAGAACAAGCCTACAATACCATAATTCAATCGAAAAACATACTAAGACACAATCATTAGCTTCCCTTACCTTGAAAGGCAACAACAAACAACTTTACGAAACCCTCCAAACCCATCAACTCATGAAAACTCTTCTTCAACCTAAAGACAACATACGAACAATTTGACCGAAGGAAGGAACCACTAATTAATAGAGAATTTAAACCAAAACCCTAAAAACGAATAAAATCCAAGAAAGTTCGCAATGCAAAACAATACCACAGTGGGCATCAAAGGAGGTTGAAATGTTTGACTTACCCAAATGAAGAAATTAATCGGATAGACTCGAAGACAACTCTGCGGTGATTGAAACCCCTACCTCTGATCACAAGGAAGATGAAGTGAGAGTGAGAAATTGGAGAACGACGATTGAGATGGGGAGGAGGATTGTCTTTCACAAAGAGGATGTTTTTGTGTATGAAATTAAAATGGGTTGCTTTTGTTATTTTTAAAAGAAAATTAATATAATTAATAATAATAATAATAATATTATTATTATTATTATTTTAAAGGGTTTTATATTGTCCCTAACAACAAAAATTTTCGACCTTGAAAATTAGATTTACACAGAATAAATGTGGGTATGAGTCCATCATATTCTCCTCTAACTCCCAAGTAGAGTCACTTGTCCTTCTATCTCAAACAACTTTGACTAAACTGATGGATTTTCCTCTAAGTTGTTTTGTTTGACGATCCTCAATACCAATTGGTTGCACCTCCATAGAGAGATCTTCTCTAACTTGCACATCCTATACTTCCGAAACATGAGACCGATCATACACATATTTCCTTAGCTGGGAGACATGAAACACTGAATGAAGGTTAACCAACTAAGGAGGTAAGGTAACCTCATAAGCCACTGGTCTAATCCTTCTGAAGATCTAATATGATTCAATGAACTTATGAGAAAGTTTTCTTAACCGAATAGCCCTTCCCACTTCAGTGGTTGGGGTCACACTCAAGAAGACGTGATCCCCAGTTGCAAACTCCAAAGGTCTCCTTCTCTTATTAGTATAAGACTTTTGTTGACTTTGCGAGGCTTTCATTCTCTCTTGGATCTTCTTCACCATTTTTGTGGTCTACTTTAACAGTTCAAGTCCTAACAACACTACCTCTCCATCTTGGTACCAACACAAAGGAGTTCTGCATCTTTATCCATACAGAGCCTCGTACGATGCCATACCAATGATTTTCTGATAACTTTTGTTGTAGGTGAACTCCACCAAAGGCAACACTTCATCCCTCCACCTAGATGATCCAACATACATGTCCTAAATATGTCCTCTATGACTGAATCATTCTCTCTGATTGCCCTTCTGTTTGAGGATGATAGGTAGAATTCATCCTCAGCCTGTGTAAAAAGACTTTCTTGCTTTAATGATATATAAATAATCACGTATTACTTATTACATACGAATCTAGCTTTACAATAAAGAAGAATTTACAAATAAGGCCACTCTAATCATTTATAAGGCAAGCTTTATCATCAGTCCTTTGACGTTTGTAAAGATATTTTATTTTAGGTTTAATCACACAGAAGGTCTCTAATTTCCTTCAAAAATCTAAATTGGGTCCTCAAGTTTAAAGTCATCCCAATTGGGTCCTATTTTCGAAAATTTATTCCAATTTAGTCCTTTCCGTTACGGCATCATTGACGACGTTAACTGTGTACCACCTGTTAGGTCATGATGTTTCTGATTTTTTTTTAATTTTTAATTTTTTAATATTTTTTTCTTAAAAAAATAGCTGACACGTGTCAAGGTGTTTCCACGTGTCACCTTGTGCTTTTTTTTTTAATTTGTAATTTAAAAAAAAGAACTGCCACGTGTCAAATTATGTAATTGTGTAATTTTGTTTTTAAAATTTTACATTTAAATTTATAAAGTTGTCTAGAAATTATTAAAACAAATTTTAAATAAAGTTGAATGCAAAATTTAAATTTAAATAAACTTAATTTGGTTAAAATTATCTATTAGAGTAAAAATATAATTCTAATATTTATATAAAAATTAAATTTGGTCTCAATTTGGAAGGAATTAATTTACTTCAGTTTAAAAAGAAATTAGGACTAGATTGAGACAAAATAATAAATATAGGGACCAAATTGAGATTTTTCACATAAACAATTGACACGTGACTAACCATAATTTGACACGTGACTTTTTTTTATTTTAAAAAATTTAAAAAAATCACAACGTTGCAAAATCCTAATTTGACACGTGTCAGTTATTTTTTAAAGTAACAAAAAAATAAAAATTAAAAAAATCACGAGCTGACACGTGACACATAATTAATGTCGTCAATGATGTTCTAACAGAAAAGACAAAATTGGAATACATTTTCAAAAATAATATCTAATTGGGATGAGGACCCAATTGAGAGTTTTTAACAAAAATGGAACCTTTCGTATGATTAAACCTTTATTTGATATGGGATACTGATGTTCACTAATTCATTATTTTTTTCTCTCTCTTTCATGGATAGCCTAAATCATATTATTATATTGTATGTGTTTTTAGATTCTTATTCTAGTAGATTTTTTTAACATGAGCTTTATGATAATATCTTTTATTGATGCATATATTATTATCATTGTTTTCTTTTGTTTTGATAATACCATATAATTATACAAACTCAAATATATTTATTAAGATTTATTTGATGATGAAATCATTATTTGTGATATGAAGTTTATTATTCTTTATCACTTTGGGGTAAAGAAAAGTTCATACTTACATGATGAGAGTCTAATTAAGAATCATGGTTTGAACAAAAGTATTTTTTCTTTTATCTTTGATTAATATATATTGAGATAATTAAACTTCTATTTTTCATTTTTTTCCTTATATGAATGTACTTATTCTTTAAATATATGAAAATAGTTAAGAACAAAAATATTGAATTTTTTCAATTTTATGAATATCTTAAGAGGATGTAATGATAGACAAAATTTTGAAGATTTTATTTTGTATTCTATGTACCTAATAAGATAAAATATTGTATTGTCTTAATTAAGTTAATTGATGAAATTATTTGTTTATGTAATTTTGTGTATCTATATCATTAAAGAGATTTTATCTTTTGGTCTACTCTATTTTATATTTTACTTTTTTATTTTTTATTTTTTTTTAATTTTACCTTTTCACTGTTTTTTTAATATTATCTTTTAAATTAAAATAATTATCTTAAGATCGTAGTTAATTTTTTTAATTTTTTTTCAAATAATTATATTTTTAAATTAAAATAATTATTTCAATAATTTTATTATTTAAGTTATCGTTAATTTAAATTTAAGTATTTTCTAAACTATAATAATTATATTATCATTCTATATTTTTAAATAAATATTTATTTAAATTTAACTATTTTTTATAGTAAATTAATTATTTATAATAAAAAAATACACATGTATAATTTAAAATTTGAAATTATATTTAAGAATTATTTTTATAATAAAAAAAACATACATACATACATGTAAAAATTTAAAATTATATTTAAGAAAATCATAATTATTTATGTAATTCATTCATAAAAATTTTAAAATAAACAAAAAAAAAATTACCACCTTACCTTTATTTGTATGAAAGATGTAATTTATAATAGTAGTTAATAAGTCTGTTTGAAGAAACATAACGCAACAATTTGATATTCCTATGTAAATTGCATTTTGTAAGTAACTTAATTTGTAATATCTCCTTTTACTAATAGAAAATTAATAAAATAAGACATTTTACAATAATAGTAAAGGCAAATTAATGAAATAAAAAATATATTAATATAACCTTTAAGAGTTTATATTATAAAAGTATATTATTCGTACAACAACACCAAATACAACTACTCATACATCTGTTGCAAATTCACAATTCTAACTACAAATTTTTCATCTCTCAGAGCTGCTCTTAAGCCTGCATCTTCATTTGCTCTCACCAGAATGGTGATCATCGCAAAAGAAAAACACAACACAAGACCAAAAAGTGCAAAGGTAAATTAGTTTACAAAAGATTTGTCCTAAGACCATTTAAATAATCTCAATTATAATTCATACATGGGCAACTACAATTAATTCACATAACTGCACAGATACTAAACTCGATTATCCGGATACACACATTTGGAATCAAAATCACTAGAGACTTGCACTTGTGGTGGCTTTTACTTCTCTGCAGAACCATTGTCAATGGATTTCATCCTACCACACAAGGTTAATCCATGATAATCTAAGGTCATTATCCTGCCTTAGGCTAGGACCTCCTGCTACTCTCACCAGATGAACCATTCTACTCTATTTGAGTGTGAATGATCATTAGAGTTTCAGGATGTCACCTTACTTGAATCCATAATCCAATGTATACACTAAATTAACACTACCATAAAATCTCTCTGTGAGACCCATGGAATTACGTCAAACACATACAATACTCATTTATATATTCACAAACTCATTATTATCACAGTTTCACAACAATACTTTTACAATCATGTACATCCTTAATCATATTTTCATATTCACATATCAATAATACCATCTCAAATTTAAAATATCAAAACAATCACATATTTTACAAAAGCATGCCAAGTCAAGTCTCAAAATAGCATCATCATTCATGCATAACTTCATACATCATATTTTTAAAATTAACTCAGTCTATCATAGGTTAAAAGCAAGGAATTGAAATTTTGTAACATTCTCGCTTAAGTTAGATATTTCTCGCTTGGACGAGACTGCTCTTACTTAAGCTAGAAATTCTCGCTTAAGCTAGAAATTCCACTTAAGCTAGAAATTATAGCTTAAGATAGAATAACAGTTTTACACCTACTTTCTACATGAAAGACCAAAAATCCAAACCCAAAAATAACACAAACCACTCCAATTGAATAAACTTATCAATCCAACACATCAAGACGCAATCAAAGACCAGGATAAGCAATTTATTTCGAAATCTAAAAGAAAAACCTAGCTTCCTTTACCTCAAAGGTATACTAAACTTGATGAGGAAGAAACCCCAAGGAATATGAGCACCACAACCCCAATTTAACCTAAGAATCAAAACACAAGAATATAAATAGATCAAAATGAGGCTATGATCATGATCAAAATGGAACCAAAACCCCAAAACTAGAAAATGGAAAAAGAAAAGAAGACAAAGGTTGGAGTTTTAAGTTTCGCTAAGGAAGGAAACGTTTGATTTGATTTGAGGAGGACTCCACAATGATCCTAAATCTGGCCTTGTTTCAAGAAGGGTGAAAATTCAGATGAAGAAGATGAATATCAAGATTGGGTTGAAGTGGAGAAAAGAACGAATTTGAGAGAAATAAGAGGAACATGTGATTTTAAGAAAAGAGAAAGGGAGATGTTGAGATTTTTTTTTTTAAAATGAGTTTCACATAATTCATTAAAAAAATATTTTCAAAATATCTTATAGTAAAATTTATGATTTAATTTATAGAATAAATTTTCTGAATAATATATAATTCATTCTAGCTTAACCTTTTCCAAATAATAGTGTATAACGCATCAATAACCACTTAAACTTTTTCAAAGATTTTAATATATATATATATATATATATATATATATATATATATATATATATATATATATATATATATA
>Ga0214545_1006153_pt1 | contig 21093 bp, 8 predicted proteins | sample CNSS4metaG_FD_160064 | JGI IMG/M metagenome (GOLD analysis project Ga0214545, IMG submission 160064) | Root nodule microbial communities from cowpea collected in UCLA plant growth center, Los Angeles, California, USA - CNSS4 | ecosystem: Host-associated > Plants > Roots > Nodule | place: USA...
AAATGTCCCAAATGGGTGAAAATATAACTCACCTTACATTAGATCAGCACGATCACCTTTCTGACAGACTTGAATATAATGCAAAGTTTGTTAAAAAAAAACACCTTTAATACGAAAAAAAAAAAAGAAAAGAAAATTATTGTACTCCTCGATTACTCAAATCTTTATAAATTTAATTAACATTGAAAAAACTTCTTAACATCATATCCCCAAACAATAAGTTACACATTTATAAAAGCTTTTAGAAAAATGAAGTCGTAAATTAACCGAACTACTTAGTAACTAATTTATTTAAGAAAACGGTGTAGTTATGAAGCTTAAGTTGCTTACCTACAAAAGCAAAAAGTGAAGTCAATTCTGTTTACATTCTCCCCCATCGGTTTTACATGTTCAGGTTGAAGTTTATAATTGTAGTTTTTGCATCTTTAACCCATTTGATGTGTGATTTATTATTGTCTTTTCAATCGTATTTGGAAACACAAAGTAGCCTGTGACATTGTTCCTCCTATGTACGTATTCACTCTCCACTGAAAATAGTAATACTCACTCCAATCATTGTGGCATTCCAAATGAAATTTCGAACGTATGATAGCCACCTTCTCCTTCCAAGAACGTATGGTATTTTCCGTATACGATATTTCCTGGCATACAAATATACATACTCATTACATCATTGACATACTTTTCTAGAGCAGGGATTCTTCCACCAGCCAGAAAGATGGTTAAATAATAATTATAAGTGAAATATAAATCTTAACGACCAATTATATGAAGATAAATTAGACATAAATTCTGTTCCTAATATTGAATAATTTGAAGCATCACATTCATGAGAAGGAAAGAGAATCCCTTATATGAGATCCATATACATATCCCATGAAATACTTTTCTTAATTACTAAGCATGTGACTATAGGAGACATGAATTATGATGCTTTCCAATACCAAGCCATAGAGATTGTCTAGCATATGGAGGTATATATTGCTACACGAAGTATGCAAACCTACTTTTTAAATAGATTCTTCTCTCGAAAGGAAAGAAATCCCACTTTGAGTTTTTGTTAATCTGAGGTTTAGTGATGAAGACCCCATCATCATATACCCCTAAATCTGTAGCTTGTTTACTTAGTTTCAGCATTCCTGCCATTTATGGTGAGTGACAAGTAGTTATTGGTGTGCCACTTGACATGGAGAATCAAGATGTATATTGGCTATTCCTCTAAATTTGGCATGTCATTTCTAAAGAAAGTAACTAGACCTTCACAAGATGTTCAGACCCAGGGATGACGGGAGGATGATTGTACATTGAGGAAATTGAAAGTTCCCTGCAAACATCTTGAAATCTTATTTTAATAGTAAATTTGACTTTTCATTCATGGACCTAAGTGTGTTGCACCAAACTGTGATGGCTTAATAAAATTTATACAAAAACATATGAGGAAGGGATCTAGCATTTTCTAACACCCACGCATAAGGTCATTGTCAATGGTGAATACAAACTAATGAATTTAGAAAGCTAACCTGCTTTTCAAGCTAGCTCTGATCTTGCAGAGCCCGAAATTTCCCTTGAATTAATTTTAATCTCGGCCAGAGGATTTGTGATGAAGCTTCCATCACCACGGACCCTAAACCTGTGGCTTGCCGTACTAGATTCGGTGTTCCTGTTAGCTCTGTAATGATTGGAAGCTAGTAATGGAGTGCTACCAGTTCTAGAGAACCGGTTGGATGAATACCTGATCTGTGTTTTCTTCCAGAATTTGGAGCTTAAAAATTCGGCACCAGGTAGCAGACAGCATATATTCTTGGGAGCATCAGATTTAGTCATCCTTCCACTAGTTACAGCCAAATCATAAGATATATCATCCAATGCCAACTCGAGTCCATGCACACGAGTCTCTAAAGAACGCAGTCCATTTTCAGAGCTCCCAATGAATTTCTGTAAAAATATGGTGGATATTGTCAGACATGCTCGTCCTTCAACACATGCTACATACACATATATATATATTCAAAAGAAAGGAGAACTTTTGAACACGGTATGGATAATAACTAGTAAGCATTTCTTTCTCCAGTAAAATTGCAAACTGCAGTTGACCTGAACAGATCTAAAAACTTCCCCAGTGGGAAAGTGCTTTTAAGCATACGGAACAAACCTGTAGAAGATCAAACAGACTTGACTGCTGCTTCTCAATTTGAACTAACTGGGCACGAATCAACGATAATTCCTCACTCTCTTTGTAATTCCTAGGAACATCCTTTGGTACATTACAGACAGGACCTGAGTCTTGATTCTCTTCTGAACAAGGAACCACGCGAGATCCAGCTTTCGACCCACCAAATTTATGCATCTTGTCATCAGAATTTTTCTCAAATAGAGACCGTTTTGTGTCTGACTTGAAAAATCTGCTATTATCCTTTTTGCTGCTTTCCAATACATTTTCATCCCTCGGCTGACATTCACCACGATCAGGAACATTTGACACAGCAATTCTAACATCCCAATGGTCATGGTTCAGTTTCTGCAAAACACCCGAATTCATCCGGTCACCACTTAAGGCACTCAACTTTTTAGCATTTCTGGCAAGAGATCTATCCGGTGGAGTTGATTTGCTAATTGGGCTTGATTTCTTCCTCAATTTACTCATAACAGAACCCGGACTACATGAATTTTGAGAGACAGGAGGATAGCGCCCATCACTTGCATTCTCTGAATCAAAAGACAGCAACAAAATCAGAAACGCACGACAAAAACAATAATGGCCGTGAAAATCAACAAAAAAATGTTTTAGATCAAATGACCTACATCACCCACAATACCTTTTGAAGAAGACTGGGAGTGAGGAGGTGGAGAGAACTCATCGGAAACATCAGGAATCTGCTTCCACGCCTCCAACATCTGATTCACAACTTCCCGAACCAACTTTACCTGCACACAAACAACACAAGAACTAAATTTACTTTCAAACAACATTCCAGAACTCACATCATGACATGATCAGAACAACCGCGTGTGCTCACGATTTCAGCAACCGCAACGCAACACAACTTCACAGATGACAATCTGATCAAACCGAATAAGATCAATAGGATCACTGATTAAACTGGAACAATGTCGGGCTAGCTTATGCACATGCTTGGCGCTAAACACAGCTTCAATTTAAACCTCCTTTCAAATTACCATAAATAGACAAAGAACAAAAGAGGAAAAAAAATGTAAATCTTCAAAAGAACCTTATCAAATCGCCGATCCTCGAGCACTCTGAAACATTCACCCTTGAACTCTGACAAGAGGTCCCTCTCCGCGACGGCGAGTCTCCTCAACGCCTCCGCCGCGCCCTTCCTCGTGGCCCAGTCCACGCTGCCGAGCGCCTCCACAAGGCAGGGAACCAAATTCCTCAACGCGCCGCGACTCGACGCCCCGCCGGCCTCCGCGACACTTCCGACGAGCGCCAGCAGCGCGGGCTTGGCCCTGAACACCTTACTCTTGAGGAGCTTCTCAAACCTCGGGAGCAGCCTGGCAAGCCTGGCGGGGTCTGGATCCGGAGCCCCGTCGACGGCGGAGGCGAGACAGAGCGCGGCGGCGGCCTGCGAGTTGGGGTCCTGCTCTGTGAAGAGCGCCTCCGCCAGCGGCTTGAGGAAGGAGGAGAACGGCTGCCGAGTGACACGCGCCGACAGCGCGCCGACAGAGTCCGCGCAGGCGGCGCGCACGGAGGAGTCAGGGTCGCGGAGGCGGCGCACGAGGTTGGCTAGGATTCTGGAGAGAAAGGGCGAGAGCGCGTCGCCGTGCGCGTGGGAGAGCGTGGCAACGATGTGCACGCATTGTTTGCGGACAGGGGTTTTGTCGGAGGCGTCGGTGGAGTGAATGCAGGAGAGGAACACGGGAACAGAGTGCGGGTCTAGGCTACGAGCGATGGACTCGAGTTCGGTGGCTCCTGCAGCCTGTGTGTCGCGGTCCGAGAGCTTCGTCAAGCACGTGAGGACCCTCTGCTTTGTGTTCTGCGTTTGCTTTGTGGCGTGAGCCATTGTTGAATCTTGTGTTCAAGTTGTGGCCGGAATTGGATGAGGAACGGCGGCGATTATTCGGTTTCCGGCCACATTGCCGGAGCGCCGGTGACGGTTGGTTTCGCGGTATGGACGCACATTCAATGCGACCACGCCTTCTTGGCTTTTTAACTGTCACGGGAACACGGGGAAATGATAATGCGGGGAATTGGAACGGCGTTTCTTCACTGTTTCCGCCGCTAAAGCGACCGTTAAAGTATTACGGAAGAATAAATAAATGTTAAAATATAAAAATAACAGTAATTTTAAGATATTCAACGTGACTTTAATTAACTTTTGACTTTAACAGGTAAAATTATGGAAGATGTTGAATGAAGATGAGTTTCACTGAAGTTTGTAAATGATGGTACATGTTTCTTAGCAGCTAACACTGACGACGGTTGAGAAAAATCAAACTCTTTAAATTTGAAATAAAAACTTAAGTATTCACCGTTACGTTACCATATTTTCTAAAAGGAACTTAAATGAAGTGTAGAGTTTCATTTGTCGAAAGAAACATAATTAAGTGAAACTGGGCGTATTTAGTTTATTTATAATTTATTATTTTTATTTTTAACTTAGTCAGTATAGCAATTAGTAATTGTTTTAATACTAGATAACTATCTGATGATATGAAAAATTGTACTTAACGTACGATATGTTAAGCTAAAATATTTACACTATTAGTTTTTATAATTTTGTAAAAGAAATTAATAAATCATTGATAATTTAAAAAAAATCAAAAACTCAATTTAAGTTCTGGAGAAGATTCAATCTACACATTATCACCAATTAATATATTAATATATAAATAACAAAGATAAATAAAATCTTCCTCATCATTTTTTATTGACAAGTTGTTTTACATACTAAAAAAGAAGTTGAAGATTAATACCACTTAATGTCAATTTTTTGTTAAATTTGAATCTGATTTCTTTTAATAATTAAGTTTAACTTTTCACACTCCTTCTAATTTTAAAATGTATACTCATATTCCTTATATTTTTTTAATAAAATGGCATAATTCAACTATTTTTTAAATAAATACTTATCTTCTTTATGTTTGAAGGATTCTTTTTATATTTTGAATAAAATAACCCCTACTTTCTTTATTTTATTTTAAAATATTACATTAGATAAAGTTTAAATAAAAACTTTAAAAATTTAAAATAAATATTAAAATGTCAAAATTTATAAATATTATAAACAAAAATTTTGAATGATTTATTATTATATATTAAAATTCATAAAAAATTACATTTTTACTAAATTATAAATTGTTTTCGAAAAAATATAAACTATCGCATTTTTAGGAATATTATTTTATGTTAGACAAAAAATTAACACCCTTTGATTTTGATCTTGAGTGTCTACTTAGATGATACTTACTTTTATATGTGTCCGTTTGGTTCCCGATTTTAAACACGTGTTAATTAGGTTACAACTTTTAAAATAATATTTCGATTAGATCATTTAAAAAAATTAACGACGTGTCATGTGTCAATATGTGATTTTTTTCACTTTTTTATTATATATTAATTTTTAATTTTTTTTTTTTGAAAAAAACTACCACGTGTTAGGTTTTTGGTGTGACATATGGCACTGTCAGTGTCACGTGACAAGGTACTGTCATGTATCACTGTCACTACCAAGTGTCATTGTCTTGATTTCAATTTAATCTCCACATGTCTTTTTGTTTCAGTTTAGTCCCTACATATGTTTTTTTTATTCAATTTAGTCTCAATTTTTTTTTCAAAATAAAACAATATTGTCTCTCTCTTACATTTGAGACCAAATTTATTATTTATATACATGTTATACTCATATTTCTATATTGAAAATAACGTTATAACATATTATATTTTTCTTAATTGTTAACCTATGTTTTGTTATTTATGACTTTTACTCCCTTTTCGAAATTTTAAACCAATTTAGTCCCGGATTGAAACGCATTTAAAATGTTAAATAAATTTAACAAAATTTGGTTAAAAGGAATAAATTCACATTATTCTAAACTAAATTGGATCGAAGTTTTGAAGAGGGACTTATTCCAATTTTCTCTGAAAGTTAAGGGACCAAATATTAGTACTTAATTTTATAATTCATTTTTAATAATAAATATCAATATAACATTTATATAAATAACAAATTTCGTCTCAAATTTAAGAGAGAGATAACATTTCTCTATTATAAAAAAATAATTGGGACTAAATTGAATCAAAAAGACATATATGAGGACTAAATTGAATCAAAAAGACATATATGGGAATAAATTGAAATAAAGAGAATGACACTTGGTAGTGACACTAACACATGACAATACCTTGTCACGTGGCACTGATAGTGCCACATGTCACACCCAGGACCTGACAAGTGGTAATTTTTTTTGAAAAAAAAAACAAAAAAAAACATAGATTGACAGGTGACACGCTGTTAACGCCATTATTTTTTTAAAGGACTTAATTAAAACATTTTTTTTTTCAAAAGTTTGGACGTAATTGACATGTTTTTAAAAGTAGGGATCAAACTGACACATCCGGATGAAAGTGGGTACTAGCAAACTAATTAAGCCTAAAACATAAAACATTTTATAAGTATCATGTCTCATTGGATACAAGTGTCTTGTTTGGCTGAATAGACGCAAATGTTATAGTAAGACAGATAGACATAAGTCTTATGATTGAATAGATGAAAGTGTCTCATTTGATTAGTTTTTATTTAGACAAAAAAATAAGTATATTTTGTTTTATGGACAATAAATCTTGAGAGATTATGAATCAAAGACTTGTAAATGTTTATTTTTTGTGTTTAGAAAATGTTTATCTCTTTGTTTCTTTCAAGAGGATCTCACTTTAAAGTATCTACATCAAAATCTCTTTAAAAGTGTATTTAAAGTTGATCCACACAAATAACCTTTCTAAAATGATGGAATGATAGTCCCATGGATAGCATTTAATGTGTCTACATATTTAAGTGTGATTAGACAATAAATGAAGATGATGAAAGACTTACAAACTCACAATGGCTCTAAAAGAATTTGTAAAAAATATTTTCTTCTCAACCTTGTGCAAAGAAGATCTTTATGAAGAAAAAAGGTTGATCAAATTCTTATAATAAATATGAGTACATAATCTTATAAAATTAAACAATGTTTAGTTTTTATTTATTAGAAAGAATATTGTTTGTGTTCATAACTATCTTAAATAATATCTTTGTATTTGTCTTAGGAAATTTATCTCTTTTAGTGAGTAAAACTTCATGATCGTTAGATCACATCCTTTGTTTGACAAATTGTTTAGCTAAGAATGGTTATGTCTAAGAATACTCATGTATAGTCAGAAGTAATTGTATTAAAATAATACTTTATTTTAACTAGGAATGGTTGCATTCTAAAGCGTAATTGATCTTACTTGTTGTTGTGTTCTAAATAATATTTTGTGGTTAGGTTCCAATAATACTTGATATTTAGGTAATAGCGACTGATTTAACATAATGTTTAGCTATGAGTGATTAGGTTTATGAATACTTTTGCTTAGTTAGAAGTGACACAATGTCAAAAGAATACTTAATTTTGTTGAAAGGATTAAAAAATTAATAGATGACAATAAATTAGTGACTCACTTAACAAATTTTAAAAATAATTACATTTTAAAGTGTAATTGGTCTTAACTAAGTACAATTGTGTTCTAATCAACATTTTGTGGTTAAGTTCAAATAATATTTTATAATCCGATAATACTTACTTGATTTAAATAATATTTTATATTTAATTAAAAACAGCTTAAATAATGACCGTTTTGTATGTCTAGCATAAGTTCCTATAAAACTTTGTTTGTATCGATTAAAAATTGGGAGTAATTTGAGTTATTAGACAAATAAATATATATATAAAAAATCTTGTATAAAATCTTTAACGATTTTTATTTTTTTTATATTGTATTTTATTAAACTACAACTAATATAAGAAGATTTTTGCAAAATAATTTTTGAAAAGTATTTTTCATTTTTTTTCTTACTTGATTTTTTTTCACATTAAAATAAAAAAATTATAAAATATATAATTAAATTTATTAACTTATTATTATTCTCTCATACAATTTTACTATAATTTTAAATATAAATGAATAAATTTTATGAGAGGTGTCTATTTTAAAATTAGAGTTTGATGTATTTTTTTAATCTAACACCAAGTTTCTTCTAATTCTCTATGTGAGAAATTTATCCTCGCTGGTAACTAAGACAATCACTAAAATTATTCAATATTCAAATAGTATACAACTTTACCTAGGCCTATACTATTTTTATCCCAGTTTGAATACATTTTAAGATTTCTATTTATAACAATGTTTACAATCAAATTGATTTAAAAAAAAAAAGTCTTTTTATTTGATTTTTGTAGGTCTACTAATGATTTAATTGAAATTTTGAATTAAAATTAAGAAGAGAACAAAACCAAAAAACACTTATTATAAATATAACATTTTAATTAATAACTCGAAATCACACAGGAATATTCTAACTTAAAATTATTTTGTAATTTAATTACAATATATCTATATTTACTAAAACAAGATAATAATTTTGTATTGTAATTTTAGTTATCTATGTAATATGTTTATAAATATAAGAAAAAAAAATGTAAACAAAACAATCATTATATAAAGCAGTGAAAATATATGAGCGTACGAGTGCATGTATTAACTTTTTTAATTTTATAAATAAATATAAATAATTTTATAAATTTTATAAAAAATAATTTTTATTTATTTTGTACATAATTTTTTTAAGTTAGAAAGATATCATGAAAACTACACAACTATGTAAAAACCTACTACTAAAAACACCGGACATAAATATACTTGAAAATTAAATTTAAATAACAGAAGATATGAAAACACATCAAATAATTATTCTAGAAAGAGAAAGACCAAGAATTAATACATAATTGAAATTAAGTGCATATTTTTTCTTATAAATGAGAAAAGGAGAATAGAATTTTGTTTTTAAAAAGAAAAAAGGATTCTTAAATGATAGAATGATTAATGATGATTGTAATGAGTGACATTTAGGTGTGACATTATTATTAAAGGGTCACGTGGTGATGCCAGGTCATTACCATGCAAAAGTTACTATGCTCACAGTTTTACTACACACTTTGCTTTTCCTGTCACAAACCTCTGTGTTTGTCGGCACCAACACTCAAACCATTAACCGCTTCAATTCCAGTCCTTAAAAGATGCTACCTGAAAAAAAATAAAAAAAAGTCTAATTTATATTTCAATATTCTAAGAAAAATTGTTGAATAATTAGGTCTAATAATAAAGATATACTAATTGTAAATAGTAATATCCCTAAACTGCAATAGTAAGTGGGTATAAGGTAGTTGTTTTGGGTAAGTGGGATTTGGCATTGATTAGTGTCCATCAATATCCTTTATTAGCATAAGCATTGTGATTAGTAGTTATGATGATTGTGTGTTTAAGGAACATAGAGTTATGAAGGTGCTAATATGATTCAATGTTCAACCTAACCTACAACTAATTAATCATAGTGGGTCTCTACCTTCACAACAACCTTTTATTCTTTATACATGAACAATATTAGTTGTAAAGAGCATCCATGGATGGAAAAAGCATACCTAGCTCTGAGAAAGACAATCCCTGTATTTTTTTTTCTGTTAGTTGGGACTATCATTGGGTTCAAATAAATAAGAATGATGAACAGTGTGGCTTGCACATGCAAATTTATTATTGTCGATTTTTTCAAGAGGGGAAAAAAGAAAAACTGAAAAGTTCATAATTTTTTTCCTATTCATTGGTTCGGGAAATTGTCATAAAACTGAAAAGCCATTCCTCAAATTAATTTGGTCCCAATATTGGGATTTACAACTGTCGGTTGGACCGACAGGGATTACTATGGCTTCAATAATTATTTTGCTTTTGCTTAGCAAACGATCTGATGTAGACACAAGAAAAATTAATCATCAGAGTAGGTTGGTGAAGATATATAGAAGAATTTATTTAGTTATAGTTTTCTCTCTCAGTTTCTATTTCAGACTTCTCTTTTATAAATTTATGTAACGTTTGTTCTTCATACTTAATTCTATCTATTTTTTTAATTTTGTTACTTTTACTCAATTAATTTATAATATTTATTAAATTAACTCATCTTTTTTTCGATGTTCTTCTTTTATTTAATGTTAACGTCTCTTAAAAAATTGTCATATACATTTTTTTTTCTTTTCCTTTTTCTTCTCCCATCCTTCATTCCCAACCGTAATAGTAAGATATAGATATAAATAGATGAGTTGTTTTTTTAGAATATTAAATGATTTTAATATATTATTAGATTAAAAGAAGTAAAAAACTGTGGAGAAAGGGACTCCTAAAAAATCTTCAAAATACTGGGCAAGCATTACTATCCAAGAGTCTTTTGTTCTCTTCCCTCCTTCACATATATGCTGACACTTTCTATCATCTTCTTGAAGATTGAATCAATGAAGGCAATCTCTGACTCTACTATCTGCTCCTACTAGTACATCTTTTGCATGCAAATTGTATGGATTGCATGTGATTTCTCAATACTCTAGATGAAGCCTATTTCCATGGAGGTCATATTGTAATCTGATCCTCGTTGGATTCTGTTATGTATATGCTCAAGCTTAATTAGTGGTGCGGTGGTGTTCAAGAAAAATGTTAGTAGAATTTTTAATTTAGGTAAAAGGAACTAATCATTTAAGTATTTTTCTTGATTTTTAGCTTAAAATTGCAAAAGTTATAAGTGTTTTTCTTGATTTTTAGTTAAAAAGAATTGCAAAAGTTGAAATTGTTGAATATTTTGTTGTTGCAATTAAATTTGGGACTTTTTGTATTCTGGGGGTGGGTTTTAACGTGGTGTGTCAGTGGTTTGAGCAAATTTGCTATGGTCATATGATAATAGGCATTATCATCCTTTTATTTTAATTATTTTTATGTTTTATTATTATTTTATTTTTTGGATTTTATTTGATATTTTAGCTTTTATTCAATAAAAATGAAAAAATTAATGATGAGGATATATTTTACAAATAAGTGGAAATTTTAAAGATTTGGAAAGATTATTTCGGTTATCTACATAGTTAGTTACTCAAATTCAAGTCAGAAGAATTGAAGATAATTCGAAAATATGGAGTTCAAGAGGACTAAAAAGATAAATCCAACATGGGAATTCAAATACAAAATCAAGTATAAAGTTGCAGGCCCAAATCATATTTCGTGTCACTCGCATAATGAATCATGCCTAACTTGCCCAAAGAGTCATGCCTAACTCGCCTAACAAGTCAATTCGCCCAACGAGCTGTGCGTTTCAGAAAGTCTATAAATTAAGGGTCTGATAGAGGTCAAAAACAGACTTGGAGAGAGATAAACTTGATATTCATACAATTGAAGGTAGAAGGACATTCTGAAGGCTTGAGGCATTCAATTTCAACATCACTTTTGTGTTCAGTATGTTTAGGAGTAGCTAACTCTCTCATTCACGGTGGTTGGGTGTAATATATTCTTAATTCTCTGTGAATTTTTCATTCAATATAATCATTTGCCACAATCTCTTATGTTTTATTCTTGTTTTAACTGCATAGTCTATGAATTTTGCACATGCGAGAGTCTATACCGATTCAAAATATAATTTTGGAAACTCATATTATGATATTTAATTGCATGTTCTAGATATGGTGCATATGTCGGAGTATCGGCTGATCCGAAAGATAGTTTGGGAAACCTGAGCAGGATAAAACAACTATTGATTTCACATGCTAGATATAGATGTGATTAGTAGTCATTCTTAAGCATCAACATATTGGCCATGAATGTAAATGTAATAGTAAAAATTGCTAGACATAGAGTTTTTATTATTCTAGTTTAGACTTGTCTGCGACGAAATCAAAGCATGTTACAAACGATGTGAATGTGAGAGACGAAAATAGGAATATATTGTTTGATGTTTTTACTTTGAATGAAATCGTGAAACTCAATCTGGATGAAGTTTTTATCTTATATTTTCCTCAATCAAGTTATTTATTTCCATTGTGTCAATTTATGTTTATATTTTACATATTATTTTCCCTTTAAACAAAAAATATTTTGTTATTCTCATCCTTTATTAGTAACAAAACAATTAATTTACACCACGTTAGTCCCTGTGTGATACGATATCTGGACTTGTCCACTATATTACTTATACGATTTGGTACACTTGTCAACATGTAACACCCTATGAGAAAATTTGGAGTGAAGGAAAAATGTTATTATGTAGAATTTGGGAAGATATGATGGGAGTTTGTTTGGCTTATTTTGCGAGTCATGACTGTGTAATCCTCTTATACTAGGTATTGCCTCCTCTATTTTGAGAGGTAAGACCTTTTCCTTCTCTTCCCCGGGCATCTTCATAGTTTTGTCAGGCACTAACAACTTAACATGGACTCCACATTCATGTATGTTTCAAACTATGAGTGAGAATGCACATGACCCAAAACTCCCATGGTTGGCCAAGTGTTTGAGAAGTGGTTAGTAAACAAAAAATTAGGAAATCGTATCTCATCATCGCTTAGGCGAGCATGTCTCGTCTGAGAGAGAAAACAAGTCGCTTAAAACCAAGCAAGTCGCCTGGGCGAGATGCTCGACCCCTAAACCAGTAGCAAGTCCTGCAACTCTCGCTTAGGCGAGAGTGACCCGCTTGGGTGAGAATTGCAGCATTCCTCTCTTGGTCTTGCGCGAAAACAATCCAAAACCATACCAAAACCCAATTTAATCACTACCAAGCATTCTATTTCATCAAGCCATCACAGTAACATGTTTTACACAAGTTTGAATCACCAAAACGAAATGTTTGACCATAGTTAACCAATACAGTTTAAAAACCCTCATCCAATTCATGGAATTCACCACAAACTATGTGCACAATATCAATTCCACCCATTTTCAGCCATAGTGCCTATAATACGAATTTAGCATCATGCAGAATATGGGAAATAACACAAACAAAGAATCACAACTGAATTCATATGCACATAAGGACAACTCCCCTAACTTGAAGTTCTTGAAGTTCTTCTCCCCTTAGGGTTCTCTCTACCTTTTCACCTTCACTCCAAACTAAATTTGGCAAAAATAAAGGTTAATTTCGATCTATCAAGGTTTGAACCCGTGACCTTCCACTCATAAGACCAAAGCACCACCACTATGCCAATTCACATTTAGTGATAACTATTATAATTCTATATTTATGATATCACTCACTATTCACAAATATATTAACAAAATGATAATAAGTCAAATAATACACAACAAGCATACATAGGACTCGAACCCAAGTCTTCTCACATAATCAAAATACTCTCAACCATTTGAGCTAATACTTTTCTATGTCCTACCAATTAGCATTTAATGACATTCAAGTTTCCACCTCCCACCTTTAATTAATTAATTATTTAATTAATTAAATTTTCAACGGGTCTTACATAGTCATTTTCAATTCTTCATACGCTTGGAACTTCCTACTTCTTGGGCCAGTTGTCACCACTACATGTTGTTAGTGTGGACTTCGTCTTTATATTCTTATACATGTTTCAAGTCATCATTTATTCTTGGGAGACCATTGTAGCTTTGATATTTTTATGAATAATTGTGGTTGTTCGTGATGTTAGTGCAGGTTCTAGGCATGGCTAGAGTCTAATCCTTTAGGTTTTTCTTCCATTTCACTTCTTCAAGTATAAACAGAACTTGAACCTCTGATGTTGTGCCCTCGAAGATATAGAGAATGACCCTTGTATAAGAATTGGGAGATGAGAACGTCAGCGATTGCGACTTCTACGTTTCGACATTGTTCACAGTAGTGTCAATTGTCGTTAATGCCTTCAGCTACATTTACAATGAGGGTATCAAGTCCTTTGAGAAGAGCCAAAAGTAGTAAATGGAGGAAAGTTATTAGTCACTAATTCAGTCACTGATTCAGTCACAGATTCGGTCATTGATTCAGTCATTGATTCGGTCACTGATTTGGTCATAGATTCGGTCATTGTTTCAGTCACTAATTTCAATCACTAATTCGGTCACAAATTCAGTCACAAATTCGATCACTATGATCAGTGACGAACATATTAATGACCGATTTTTTAGTCACTAAATCAATCACTGTTTCCATTAGTGACCGATTTTAGTCATTTAGTGATTGAATTTTCAATCACTATTTGATGTTTTTCTTGCAGTGAGCTTGCGTTGAGCTTCTCATTGTTGTCGAGTGTTGTTTCGCCTAGGAATGGCGGGTTATTATAACTTAACATCGTCGACATTCTATTATTTGATACATCTTGATGAGGACGAAGTTTTCATGATATTGTTCATGGACTCATTCGTAATCATGACCTTCATCATGGTCCTCTTAAGCATTTAACTTTGCTGGGAAAAGAAGTTGCTAACATGATGAATCAGAGAATGTCCATTAATAAGTTTAGCATGTTGCATCAATTGTGTGAATTTTGGCACATCTAGCATCCTTTGAATTTTCAGATGAATTAAAGCTCGATGCAATTGCACAAATTTAATGTGTACCAACATAAGTTCATAGATAGTAAATATAGGAATAAAGACATTAATAAATTACCATATACATATTATAAAAGTAATGGTATTAGTGGGTCCCATAATGATATAAGGCATTGGAATTCTTCCATTCAATGGAACCCAATTCTAAGGAGAAAAAAGAAACTCACATGTTGAGTCATTTAGACACCACCGTCACACCCCATTAGCATGCATGTGCAGGTTTTGTAAGTGGCAAGGATGGGATGTTGGCATCAACATTCATGATGATGTCAACAACATTAAGACGAAGAATGACGTTTAGGACCATCAAAACATTTCTTATGTTGGTGAGTTCCATGCTTGCGAGCCTCGCTTGCTTTCGCAAACCAGCACCTAACATGGTTAGTAGTAAGAGAGGAAAAGGCAACAGAGCATTGATAAGTGCCAAAATTCAGTAAAGATTCATAACAAAATCTAATTCTTATGCTTTTAATTTGTGTTCATTTCATATTGATTCTCCCTAAATCTAAGTTTCAATCACATGCTTCCAAGTTTTGATTTAAAGAAATCATTTGATCCTATTTTGTGTAATTTTCAGGTAAATTATAATCGAAGGAGGGAAGAACAGAAGAAGAGTGAAAGGAGAAATGAAGAAACAGAAAAGAAACTTTGCAGGATCGCTCAAAACCAAAGCATGCTCGCCTAAGCTAAAGCCACTGCCGCCATTCTTGCCTAAGCGACGCAGGACCTTGCTTAAGCGAGTAGTGGAGACCCTCTCTTGCTGCCATTCTCGCCCAAGCGAGATCAGATGCTGCCAATCTCGCCTAAGCGAGATCCTTTCTTCAGCTCGAAGTACTCTTGCTCGCCTAAGTGAGATATTGGCTTCAGCACGTCTCGCCCAAGCGAGAGGCTTTCTTTAGCATGAAGAATGTTGTCTCGCTCAAGCGATCGAGTAGCTTGAGTGAGACCTTGAGTATAAATACTCCCTGAATCAGAAAGTGAAAACCAGCTAGAGATTTTGGAAGAGGAGTGCATCCGTGCTGCAGAGCTACTACCAAGAGCATAACACAGATCATATTTCTTCTTCTTCTTCTTTAGTTCTTAGGATTTGATAGCTACCATGAGTGGCTAATCTTCTCCTTTGGGATTGAATGTAATCTACTCAAACTGGGATGTAATTTGGTGATATTTATATATAGCATTTCTGTTTTACTCAATATTGGTATTATTGTTCTGCTCTTAATGCTTACTTCTATCTGATCAATAGATGTTTTGATTTTGATTTTTAGATCTGACTAGAAAGTATTTCTGAAAATCTGATTTGAACAATGATACTTGATATACTGTGATGCTAGGAATAGATCTCAATATATCAATTGTTTTTAACACTCGATCCTAATGCTAGATAGTTTGTTGAATATGTGAGGAATCAATATTCAGGGAACTAATCTTATGAATTTTATACGCGAGGGATCGGTATAAATGATTTTTGAGTGTGCATCAATATTGGTATTTTCAGATGTTATGTATTATATTCATCCAGGTTACAGACAACGAAGATAGATGAAATTCAATCCCAGTTTCTTTTATTGATCTTTTAACTAATTTTCTATTTTACTCTATTTTATTTATGCAATTTAGTTTAACTACCGATGATCCATCAAATTAAAATTTCTGTATATATATGTTGATTGAGATAATTAATTATTTTCACTGAATCCGTTCCTCGTGTGTTCGACACTCTTACTAAAAAATCATTATACTATAATTGACTTTTGGTACGCTTGCCAAGAGACCAACAAGTATTTTTGGCGCCGTTGCCGGGGAACGGTCTTCTTTTGAAACTTCTAGTTATCTCATCCAACTTTGTGTATATTTTTCTTTATTAGATAGCTTATTAAAATTTTCCTTTGTACTAATTCTTGCTTGAGCTATTTTGATTTATGCTCTTAAGAGGTCAGGTTCCTGAAGATCAATTAGCATTAGACCCGGAGATAGAAAAGACAACGAGAAGAAATAGAGGCAGAAACAAGAAGAAGCAAGGAAAGACAAGGGAAGAATCTTCCAGTACTTCCATCACACCTCAATCAGAAAACATGGAGAATCAAAGACCAGCTCCAACCAGAAAGACACTTGGAGATTATGCTATGCAGCAAGGACCAAGATATTTTTCTAGCATAGCAATACCACTCACCACTAAAACTCTGGAGATGAAGCCAGCCTTCCTTAGCTTAATCAGTTCTCATCAATTCATTGGAATGGATAATGAAGATCCATATACTCATCTTTCTAAATTCTATGAATTGATAGGAACCATGGGCTTTCAAGAAGGAGATCTTGAGCATGCATACATGCGTTTGTTTCCTTTTTCTTTGGCAGGTAAAGCAAAGGAATCGCTTAAGTCACATCCAAACCAGAGTTTGAACAGCTGGAAAGATGTTGAGGAGAAATTCTTGAAGAGATTCTTTCCACCATCTCGCTACATCAAAGCCAAAGCTGATATTTTGACATTTAGGCAAGGACCAGATGAGCCATTTTGTGAAGCTTGGGAGCGATTCAATTCCTTATTGAGGAAATGCCCAAATCATGGATTTGAAGATATTGCTCAGCTGAACATATTCTGTAATGGTCTGAGGCCTGACACCAAGATGATATTAGATGGAGCAGTAGGTGGAACAATGATGAGTGTAGATGCAGAGCAAGCAACAAGAATCATTGAGGCATTAGCATCCACAGATCATCAAGCTCAACATAATAGGCAAACTGTTTAGAGGAAAGGAGTGCTTGATCTTAGTACTACAAATGTAATCTTAGCTCAGAATAAAATTCTGACTCAACAGATTGAAGCACTGACGAAGCATATGTCTACATTATTAGAGCAGTTGCAAGTTGTGCAATCCTCTCCCAGTCAACAACCCATGAGATGTGACTTTTGTGGAGGCGATCATCCAAATGGTCATTGTTCATATCAGAGTAGCTCACAAGGAAAAGTTCAATACGTGAGTAACCAAGGAAGATCAGGAAATTTCTCCAACAATAATAACTTTTCACAGGGGTGGAGAAACAATCCAAATCAGAATTTTGGATGGAAGCAAGATGTTGGTCCTTCAAACAGACAATCTCCTTACCAACAACAACAACAATAGTATCCTTCTGTGCATGACAGAACAACTAAACTGGAGGATACTTTAGAAAAGTTTATGCAAGCTTCTTTGACCAATCAGAAAAATACAGAAGCTTCAATCAGAAATCTTGAAATACAGGTTGGACAGTTGGCTAAGTAATTATCAAATCAACAAGCAGGTCAATTTTCAGCCAACACTCAGACTAATCCGAAGGAGCGCTGTAATTTAATTACTACCAGAAGTGGTAAAATTGTGGGAAGAAGGATTGGAGACAACCTGGTTGTAGAGGAGGAGGTGTTGGAGGAATCAGAGAGAAAGAAAGAAAAAAATGAGTGTGAGGGAAAGGAAGAACAAAATAAAAGAGAGTTTGTAAATAGAAGAGAAGAAAAAGAAGAAAAAAATAAAAATAAGGAGAAAAAGAGGGAGAAGGGTGAGAAACAGGTACCCCAGTTGAAAAACCTTCCATACCCTCAAAACCTTTCCAAAAAGGACAAAGAGAGGCAATTTGCAAGGTTCATGGATATTTTCAAGCGACTATAGATTAATATTCCTTTTTTGGATGCTATGGAGCAGATGCCAACTTATGCAAAATTCATGAAAGAGCTCCTAACAAAGAAAAGAAAATTTTCTGAAGAGAAGTGGAGCTGGAAGCAGGGTGCAGTGCTATAATCCATAAATCATTACCTCAGAAATCCAAAGACCCTAGGAGCTTCACAATTCCAGTCACAATTGGAACATTGCCAGTAGATAAAGCATTGCTCGACTTGGGTGCAAGTATAAATTTGATGCCTCTGTCTATGGTACGTAGAATAGGAGATTTGGAAGTAAAGCCTACAAGGATGACATTGCAATTAGCTGACAGATCTTCGAAGTATCCATATGGAGTGGCAGAGGATGTTTTAGTTAAAGTTGACAAATTCATATTCCCAGTCAATTTTGTTGTGATGGATATTGAGGAAGACATTGAAGTCCCTCTGATACTGGGAAGACCTTTCATGAAAACAGCCAAGGTCATTATTGACGTTGATGATGGCAAACTGAAGGTCAGAGTGCAAGATGATGAAGTCAACTTTAATGTATTCGAGGCAATGCAACACACTAAAGACAAACAACAATGTTTCAAAGTAGATGTGATAGATGAAACTTTTTTATCAGCTAGGAAGCAAGTGACAAAAGCAAACCCTTTAAAAAAGGCTTTAGCTGGTGTTCATGATGATGAGGCAACAGGAGAAAAAAGAAAATTACAGCTGCCAGAATTGGAGGAAAGGAGACTCAACGCTTGAGTCCTCTAAGCTCTACAAGGGGAAGATGAAGGCTTATCATGACAAGAAAATTCTCAAAAAAGAATTTTATCCAGGCCAATCAGTGTTATGGTTCAATTTCAGGTTGAGATTATTCCCTAGAAAGCTAAAATCAAAGTGGTCAGGACCATTTCTTGTCAAAAATGTGAAACCTTATGAAGCCATTGAGTTAGAGGATCCTGAATCTAAAAGAAGCTGGGTTGTAAACGGGCAAAGGGTGAAGCCCTATCTTGGTGGTGAGATTGATAGGCTCGCCATAATCATTCAACTAGACGAACCTTAAATGAAACAGGCGTCAAGCTCGTGACGTTAAACAAGCGCTTCCTGGGAGGCAACCCAGTATTTTAATTATGTTCTTGCATTTCAATTTCATCTTGTGTGATTAAATGTGTTTGTGTATGTAATTATGTGTTTGTGTTTATAGTTCTATGTTTGTGTGTAAGAAGGTGAGTTTTTAGCATTCAATCATCTCAAGAAGGCAAACCATGCACTTTTGGTGTTTTAAAAAAAAACTGGTATTTTAAGCATGGGGATGAGTTTTGGTGCCAGAATTGAGATCATCAAATGCTAAAAATTGCCTTGTTTTGGCCAAATTGTGAAATTTGAGTTAAAAGCTTGATTTTGAGTTTGTTGATGTGAAACCTTTTGGAATGATAGAGAATTGATTGAAGCATGGTTTGATGTGTGTTTTTGAGTTATTTGGATTGAAAGGATCATGAATCAAGTGAGTGAAAGTTGAGCAAAAATTTGAAAAGTGGCAAAATCAGAGTTTCCCAAAACTTCACGAAATCTCGCCCAAGCTAAACATCTCTCGCCTGGGCGAGATATGCAAAACCTGGGCTAACCATTTTTGCTGATATACTCGCTTAGGCAAGTAGTGACTCGCCTGGGAGAGAATGCCCTGTACCAAGAGTGTTTTGGGTGACACAGTCTCGCTTGCACGAGGCTTTTTAATGTTCTGTACACGCTCATCTCACTTAAGCGAGACTATGTCGCTTGAGCGAGAAATCGCGCTTAAGTGAGGGACAGGGGCTGAATTCACTCCTTTTTTCTTTTCCTCAAACCCTCGCTCACAACACTCGCTCACATTCCTTTCCCACTCTTTGGGCGCACCATTCACTCACTCAGTTCTTTGCATTTTAACTCACAAATTTCGTCTCCCTTTGCTAATTTCACTTCAAGGTAAGTTCTTCTTTCTCATTCTTTTCATTTTCACTATGCATAGTCACAGTTTTGTACACTCCAAACCCTAGGATAGTGCCCATGTTCTGTTTTCTGCATTTTGTGTTTATATTGTGAGTTTTAATATCAATTGATGCTGTAACAGAGTAATGTGGGTTGTTTATGCACAAATTGGTTCAAAAATTTCATATTTTAAGAGTGCATCCAAGCTGTTTGACGAAATGCTTGACTTAATTTTGTTCTTGGTTGGTCACTTAGGTTTATGAAAGCTGACTTGGCATGTTTTTGGTGGATTAATTTTCATCCTTGTAGGTCCATGGCTAGAACAAAGACAACATCTAGACTTCCCGCTACTAAACCCAACAAAGGGAAGAGGAGAAGACGTGCAAGTAGCCTTTCTCCTGAAAGGCCAAACAACAACCTGTTTAGAGACTCGGAAAGAGAAGAACGGTATGAGAAGATAAAGAACTGGGTCTTTATCAAAGAAAGAAAGGTGGTTCTACTCCCGGACGAATATGACCCGTTCTTGAATGGCCTTATCAGGAGAAATTGGATGAAGTTGGCTGACCCGCTTCCCAAATTTGATCCAGAGATTGTCAGAGAGTTCTATGCAAATGTCTATTCTGAGGACAATCCTGGTGAAAAGAGGTCCAAAGTTAGGGAGAGGTGGGTCAATTATGATCGAGGAGCCATCAGTGAATTCCTTGGTAATCCACTATCTCTAGAACCAGGGCAACGCTGTGACTTCACAAGAAGAAGGATGAGTCATGAACCTTATGATGAAAATGAAGTGGCACTCCTTATATGCGCTGCCAACCGATCTTATCAAGTCGGACCCACTAGAAATCCTCTCAGAATTCTAAGAGGGGATATGAAAACCTTAGCCCAA
>Ga0214545_1006161_pt1 | contig 21062 bp, 15 predicted proteins | sample CNSS4metaG_FD_160064 | JGI IMG/M metagenome (GOLD analysis project Ga0214545, IMG submission 160064) | Root nodule microbial communities from cowpea collected in UCLA plant growth center, Los Angeles, California, USA - CNSS4 | ecosystem: Host-associated > Plants > Roots > Nodule | place: USA...
AAAAATTTTTTTTTTTTTTTTTTTTCTAAATCGCATTAATTTTCTATTTGTGATAGTAAAACCCTACATTATATGTTCTGCAAGTTAACATTAATGGAGCATTTGCTTAGCTTAAAATTGCATCTTCTAAAATTCCTAATGGAAGTGTTTGTTCATCCTTAATTACTCCTTTAGTTATACATAATCAACGCGATGAACCTCTTTTAGCATTATCGTCAATAAATTAATTATTTACAAAATAACTTGATTTCATAGATCTAAATAAAAAGTTAGAAATATATGAAGTCAAATTGTAATTTTTCTTTGATTAATATTTCTTTCACTACTAATTTTATTTTGATCACTTGGGGTAGGACCTTCATAAAATTTTAAAAAATTTAAAATTAGTAATATATATTGTACTAATAAAAATTAAATCAAGTATATTTTTACTTATTTTATAAAATATAACATTTAATGTTAATAAATAACAAAACATAAAATTAAATACAATAAAACAAGTTTATTAAAATAATTTTTTTTTCTCTCTTATTATCTTTATTGGTTTCTCACATATTATGACTCATATTTGTTTTTTTTTATGAAAAAAAATTAGGAAGTTAGATACAAAATCACATTTTTTATATATTTTTATTTCTCATATATATATTATTTTATTATTAAAGATAAAAGGGATAATTGTATTTTATCTCACTTGATAATGAGATATTAGTTTAATAAATAGTATTTTTCATCTTATGAATTTTGTATATATATTTATTATTTTAAGAATAGAGAAGAAAAATTATGTATTATATATTTTTCTATAATCATTTTTTAATTTTGACTTGATTATTATAGATTTTTCTTTTAGATAATTACATCTCTCAATTTTTTTATTAGATTTTGATAAATTATTTTTATTTTTAAACTTTTTTTTGTTAAATAGGTATTAGATAAATAATAAAAAGATAATTCATTTTTTAAAAATGATAAAAGGGAAGATAATTGAAAATAAGGCATATTATACTTCTTCGCATATTTTGAATTCTTTACATATTTTTTAAGTATCATAATAAAGATCCAATTGTTAAATTAGAAAACATTTTGTATGATTCAAAGAATTATGGGTGCAAATGAGGAGTTTCATATTAACTCTTTGAAACATATATAAATTTTAAGTATATTTGCTTGAGTTTAAAAGAAAATTATGAAATAATAATTAGTAATAATTATTAGTAGATAACATGTATTCATGAATCAAATACCATGATAGTACACATCCAGTCAACAAAACGAATAATTAAATATTTATATTCATTAAGGATGTCACTTTAGTATCTCTCAAAGTCTTGGGTACCAATTTTTTTGTCATTCATATCCATTATCTTAATATCAGAGTTAAATGAATATCTTAGTCAAGATTTTGGCCTATCGTATTACTCACTTAAGGTTTCCTTAATTCTCATTCGATGTCCTTGACGTGAGAAAGTGTGGTGAAATTTTTACATCAATTAGATATAATACCATATTATAATATATAAATAGGAACAAACCTCACATTTCTAAACCAATTTTATAAGGTTTAGGATGTTTAAGTTGTTAAACTAAGTTACGAACAAGTCTTAGAGTGAAAAGTTGTCAAAAATGTTATTTTGTATATGTTTTTATTTATCTTAATGATTGTTAAACTACGTTAGCGAGCCAATTTTTTTTTTTTTTGTCATCCATGTTTTATTTTAAATTAATTTTAACCAATGACATTTCATTTCTATTAATTTTAACCATATTAGCAAATATGTAATCTTACCACTTAATCTTTTAAGAAAAAAAAATTATCTCTCACATTCATCTTATCATTCACAAACTTTTATAAATTTTATCTTCAAATATCTTCAATTTTAATTTCAAATATCTTAAAAGGAATACATTACTTTATCCTTCATTCTTACTCAAATTCATTCTTTGTTATCCTTCAAATCATCTCCCAAAAGAAATAGAGTATAACAGATACTATTTTTATTTTGACATGTTATAAAATCATTTTTTATTAAATATTTTCTAGGTTTTTGAATTAAAATATTTTCTAATTTTAATAATTTTCCAAAGAAATGAACAAAAAGTGATCAATATCATTCAAAAATTTGACATAAAAAATAATTACTAAATAAAAATTTCGTTGAATTAAAACTTACACTAACATTTGATTTGACTATATTTAAACTCAACAATCAGTAATTTAGTAACCCATAGTTAATTTAGCTATAAAGAGAGAGAGGGGTTCAAAATGTGATAATTTTTTTTATTGTAATTCTTATTTTTTAAACCATATTATTTCGGTATCTATTTTTAAACTTATTTATATAACAATTATTTTTTGCACCCATATCAATATGTTGTATAAGTTTTCATTTAATTATAAGAGCATCTAGTTTTATCAAGTGAGACTTTGAGCTCCAACATTAAATGTTCCCTAAGATCCTTCTTGTAAATGAAAAATATGTCTCATTTAAACAAACTTTCTTGTTCTATCAAAGTATCTTCGCTTATATTACTTAAAAGTTAAATCATTTAGCCACATTCAATGTACCTCGCACAAGCGATCTTTTTGTTGATTTTCTTATTCTTATTTAACAAATTAATTACTTGTTAATGGGCTGGGACTTTTTTTCTCTTTTCTTTATTTTATTTGTTTTTGTTATTTTTTTTTCTAATCTACCCTTAAAACCCCAATCTCTTACCTCCGTAACACAGTTCTATGTTCATCGCCCTTTCATTTCGTTGAACCCATGGAGCTAGAATGATTTTGTATTTTTACGTATTAGTATATTGTATGTATTGTCATGATTAAACACGCTAACCATTAACATAAAAACTATAAAAACTATAGTCATTAGTTAGGGCATAACTTTTTTTATTTAAGAGTATAAAGATGTCACGAAAACTTTATTACAAGTCAATTGATGATACTTGCAACGATCTTCCCTTTAGCAATTGTTCTACCAAAAATCTCACGGTTGGATTCAACCCTCAACAATCTCTCTCTTAACAATTATCCACCAAGAACTAAACTCGTGACCTTGACTCCAATATCAATTATTAGGATCAAGCGCTTACCACTAGACTAAAAGTTATAGTCATTAAAGTCAAGATCATGAGTTCGATTCCTAGTGGACAATTGTTAAGGGGAGATTGTTGCGGGTTGCACAATTATCTTATGACGGTGACCAAGTGAACCAAGTCACAATCCAAGAGTGAGATTCTTAGTAGGACAATTACTGCGAAAGATTATTGCAGGTGACATCAATTCTCCCGTGACAAAGCCTAAATGAACCGAATTACAATCGAATCGTAATGTTTAGACTATTACACTCTCAAGTAAAAAGAGTTTTGTCCTGATTAGTACTATAGGTTTTAGTCATTCTAACATCAATACGTATTAATTATTGATTACATCGTATCTACAATTGAGGACAAAACTCACTCATCTTTTGTCAGCAATTCATCGTGTAACTTATGTGACACGGTTTTCCAATTTACGTATACCGTTATAAACACACTATGTATCTCCTAATTATTCTATTACTGTGTAAGCATGCTTCATTTCATGCATTTTCATTTTTTTTTTCTATGTCATGCATACACATTGTACGAAATATTCAGACAACTGTTAAGTGTTGAAGATATTATAACAAGTTGGTTTATAGTTCGATGGAAATAGATTCTCTTAGTTGATTTTGTTGATCAGAAATTGATTCTGATTAGCCAAATTAAAGGTAAGTATGTGTTTCACATTACCCGATTTTCAGTAGTCTCTAATGTATCAAACATAGGATGCACATGCACTACCCAAACACTTCTTTCAAGTGATTTGATTGATGCAATCGTTGACCATACAATGTGTTCATTATGAGTTTTACTTTTTGAATCATATTCACATTCATTTTTTTTTTATATATATCATTATTTCTGGACATGTTTTCAATTTTCAAACAATAATAGTACCAACGTTTTATATCAGATTTATCTTCACCGTCCACATTGTGTAACATACATTAGATTAAACATGTATTTTTAATAATTCTTAACGCTAAACATTAGTATTGTTCTAATTACTTTTACCTAATTTTTTACATTAAAGTATCATGATAAAAACTTACATAGGAACATTTTCTGAATTATTTTGTCAAGTACGTAAGATAACAAAACTCATATATAATGATATCTAATATGAACATATTCATACGTATATGTTAGTTTCGTGTTATTTGATAAAAATGCTTTTCTTATACATCTTTTGTGTTTCTCTTATCATGTTATTTATTTTCTTAAAATTTCGTATAACTATTGATAAGAGGAACCATCCTTAAAAGTCATAATAGATTCAACAAATTTCATTATTATATTATAAAGTGAATTATAACTTTTATTCAATTCATAAAACCAATTATATTTGTAGTCACTTAACTAATATAAAAAATTCAAGTTTAATACATTTTTATATTTAATTAATGTAAGAAATTTAACGCATTAAAATGACAGTGATATATTTGTTGGAAAAGCAAAAAAGTAAAAATTTTCCTTTCTCGAAAGAGTGTAAACATATTTACCCCATTGTTGGTGTGAGGATAAAACATGTCTGAACGTACGCATGCATAATTATTAAAGCTGGGGTACACATTAATTTGAAAGGATTTTGGTGAATTATGGTACAAAATGAAGTTGGAATATGTGGATACCAACGTTCTTCAAAATCCTCCTTGTCATAGCATATAGTCTCTTATGATGTCTTTACTTTCATAAAAAACATTCAAGTTTGTTTTCATACTCCAAAACCAACACACTCTTCTCTCATTTATCAGCTTCCATTCACAAATCTTGGAACTTACTTCTTTCTACACTAAAATCACTTTTCTATGGAATTCTATCCTCTCCTACCACTCCATTCTCCGCTCCTCTCCGTCACTATGTAAACCGTTCGATGGGATGTTATTAATGGTTAAGATTCAAGATGAAACTTTCAAGATAAATGTTTTGAATTAAATATGTTTTCAATCCCTAAATTTTAATGTGAAATTAAAATTCACTTATGTTCAAAATTTTGATACATTTTGATCTTTAAACTTTAAAAATAAGTAGATATAATTCTTTTAACTCAATTACGTCAAATTTTTTTAACGTGTCAAATATGTTTTCAACTATATATTGAATTAGAAACGTATCAAATAGTGCAAATAACTTCAATGTTAATATAAAACATATTTGACACATAAAAAAATTAAAGAAATTAGGTTAAAAAAATTAGATTCATTTATTTTTAAAGTTTGGAGATCAAAATATATAAAAGTTTTAAATATGAATAAATTTTAATTTTGCGTTAGAAAAAATAATTATCCTAAATGTTTCTCCGAAGTGAAATGAGAGAAGATTAAAGAAGACGATATTAAAAAAAATATTTTGGAAGCGTTTAAGGTTTTAAAAAATGAGAAAAATTGAACTTAGGATATTTGACTATTTAAGAGAATGATAACATCAAGCATTTCAAATTATTGAAAACAATTTTCTTTGCTTAAAATATTTAAAATAAAATTTTAATCTTGTTTTAAAAAAGAGATAAATATGTTCTTTTTTTTCTAAATTTTAAAGATTGAAATTCGTATTGTTATAAACTTTAATATATTTTGATATTTAAATTTAAAAGATCATATATATATATATATATATAAATATAAAATGTTTTATGTTAAACGAGTTTATCATTTAGGTTATTTATAATATTATGTTTTTGCTAAAATATTAATCTGATACATAAAAATATTAATAACAATTAAATTAAAATGATTATATATATTTATTTTTAAAGTTTAAAAATTAATATATTAAAATTTAGATTTCAAAATATATAAAAATTTAAAAAATAACAAATTCTGATTTTATGTATATGAACTATAAACATATTTAGTCATTTGAAAAAAATTGCCTGACATTATAAAAAATGATTTTGTTATTTGCTCTTAAAATTGGCACCTTTGATCACAACCGTGAATTTGATCCAACGGTATACAAATAAGCTGCAGAAGACCGGAGAGAAAAAAGGTAGGAGAGGATCCGGTTCCCATATCTCCACCTCTCAATTTTTTTACCGTATTTTACGAAATAAATGCACCAAATCCAAGAAAAAATCTGAAGCAGATAAAATATATTGTTTTTTTATGGGTTCGATTCCCGTACACTATTCATATATATACAGTAAGTTTCTATGGTGTAACATGTAGTTTATTTTAAAAAGTTATTCAGAAAAATAAATAAAAAATACGTTGAAAACGATTTACGATTAAGTGCTTATTTTGGATTATTCCCCACTTGCAAAACACGTTAAATGGAATCCTTGTCTCACTGTGAATTCATGTTTATTGTGCTGCAATGTGAATACCGACGTATTCTATATTAGAAGGTATTCTTCAACAATTATAAATGCTTATGATATAAAATAATTTAAAATTAATTGTGAATATAAGTTATTATAAATAAATAGTCGCATTTAAGAGGTTTGAGTCTTGCAGCTAAAATGAAAGAAGTATGATTACTCAACTTTGAAAATCTCGAGACTTCTCATGCTTCTTGTCTTAGAGAAAAGCACGACTCTTCCTAAGTTTTGAAATATGCATGCTTCTGTCGACATTCTCCATCTTTCTCCACCCTCTCAAATTTCCTACTTTTATAATTTCATTAGGTTATATCGTTGACATAATTAATCACCTTTCCCTTCAATTATTCAAAATGTGATACATATATATTATATACTTTATGCACTTTTACTTTTTACTTTATTTTAATATATCTTTATAAGTATATTAGTATGACCATTACTTTGTTGTTAGTTCTTTTGTGAGCATTAGAAATATTTAGCATCAATAAACAAATCTATACGAAAGAATTTAAGATACTACTTTCAATTCAAAATCTTAAATAATAAGTTTATAGTTTTTCTAGTTATATATTGATTGTGTTAAAATTTTTATTCAACGAGAGAGTCTCAATTCACCTTAAATTTTTAATAAATTATTATATATGTTTTTGGTTCTCTTCTTCTCTATTATAAGCTCGTGATATATCTTTTCACTCATTGATGCAATCCAAGATGTGTCTGGATAAAATCTCTCAACATCTGATTGAGTGGTCTTCTTGCAAAGATACTTTGATGCTCACAAGTCCACTACGTGTGTAATAACTTCATAGGCTTTTACCTGGCTGAGTCTAGAGTATTGTTTGATGTGAGTCTAAGTTCCACATTGAATAAAAATGAGAAAGTAGAGGATCATATAAAGATGAAGACTCATAAACTCATCAACTTAAAGTTTTGCTTAAGATTTTGGGTTAAGAGTAGTGTCACTCATTGGTGTTATATCTTCTCGATGATCCTCTCTCGAAAGACCCAAGAGACCATCTAAATAGATACCTTTCTTAAGCTATTTATAAAAATAAAACTGTTTTAAACACTTAATTAAACTTCTATTATATATGGAAACAAAGTTCCCCATTAGGTGAATATATGATCGATTCAAAGCGTAAATGATTTGATAAAATATTTAGAATGGTTTGATTGGAAACTCAGCCAATGTTGAAGGGAAACCTACCCACCACACCGACTCATATGTTCATTGAAGTGTGTGGTGTTTTGGTGACATGAACTCCTCTAACTCTATATTCGTCATTTTGTTCTTTTGTAATCTTTGGTTGATACCAACACAACCATTTGTCTAAATGTCTTTACTCTCATATTTGATACGATTTCCCCCCATTTTCCAATTGCTTCCCTACAAAAGCTGCCTCTTCATAACTTTTGTCACAACATGTAATGTCCATTTTTGTAAGTACTTCTATGTTTTTAATGTCTTTTTTTTAATCATTTTTCACCCCACTTTAACTTTTTTTACCCTCTTTCTCAAATAAATTCATTCAATTTCACAGATATTTTATTGGCATGCTATGGTGATGGAGAAAAATGGTATTCCAAGACTAGAAACATAGCATAGTGGACAAGACTTTTGTAGTTTCTTCTGCTTTTGCCTTTCATAATTTGCATTAACTTCTTAATGGTGTTTCCCGTAAAGTGGTTGAAGGAGTTTTTTTAACAAACCGACTTTGAGTTGGATCGGAGGTATCAATGTGGAGTGTTTGTTTGAATTTAAGCATTTCATAACAAAATTTTTTATAACTTTTCAAATTTAATTAGAGTTCAGGTAAATTTTATTTTTTAAATAATGTTGGAGATTCTATATCAATTATATATAACTTAGATTTTCAGCATATAAGTGTATGTAAATTTTCAAGTCTTGTTTATTAGATCTATCATGTCATCATTATTAATATCTAATTTCATATTTGAAATATTTATACCTTAGACGAGAAATATGTTAAAAATCTCACATATTAACTATAAATAAGATCAAATTTTTAATATATAAGTAAATACAAAACTCATTTTACAAAAAATTTTACAATATTAAATTAAACTTGAAGTCCACTTCTTAAAAAATAATTAAAAAAAAGTGCTAAATATACTAAAATAATATTTAATAACAACTAAAATTAATTCAATATTTCGAATGAAATTTCAACATTTAAACTTGTAAACAAATATTATTGATCATTAAGTTGTATTATATGTTAAATTTCTTAGCTAATATCTCTTTTATTCTTATTTTATTTTTAGTGAAATTCCTTACTTAGTTGATACTCATTGAAATGAAAAGAGTGGATTATTTATTTATTTATTTATTTTTATATTGTTTAAATGTAACTTAAAGAATACCTCAAGCGTGTTTTATGGAACTCATCCCTTCATTGATAAGTGAAGCATGTAAGATGAAGTATTATTGAAAAGATAAAAGGTAAAAAAAAATGAATGAAAAGGTGTTCTTTAGCTAAGAAGAAGTATGATTTTGTTTGCTACTATTAACTTTATTTATTAATTTTTGTTATAATAATAAGATGATAAATAGGCATAGTGGTGTTAAAGAAGATAATATTAAGGATATCATCAAATAAAACACGTACATTTGTTATAAATATATATAAATAATAAGTCCAAATATGTTAACTATGTATATCATAATCCAAACAAATATCTAAAAAATAATTTGTTTAAGCATAACACATAATGTATGATTATTACAAGCCACCCTACTCTTTGATCTAATTATTATGAACACAAAAACGTACATGTTTCAACTAAAATTTCAACTAATTAAACCCTAATCATCATTTCATTCTTCATAAACGTAAGACTCATCATTATCCTTCGTACTCTGGAGAAAAAAAAAAGCCAAAAACTCCGTCACAAAATACAAATACCATAAGAATTTGGACCATTATTTAATTAATTAGGAAAACTTAGTTAATAATAGTATTTTTTTCTGTCTTAAATATAACAAAAATAAGTAATTATACAATGGTTAAAAATGTGACTTAAATTTATTTACTTTTTTAACTTCACAAAAAAAAAAACATTTTTAATTATTCTTTGTAAAGTCTCGAGCCTTAAAATCCTATTTCTTTTCTTTCTTTTTATTTCTCTCTACTTTTCTTTGTTTTTTTTTTATCGTTTATTTTTTCTTTCAAAATTTTATTCTGCCGTTCTCTACCGATTTCTTTTTACCCAATTATCATATTTTTCAAAATCAAATTACATAGTAAGTAACAAGTCCATGATCACTTTATTTGGAATAAATTTCAGTTTAGAGTAAATTTAATCTTAAGTTTCTTTTCTGTTCATATTTATGTTTAATATAGTTAAGTTAGTTAATTGGTATTGTTTAATTTTTATTTTTGACTAAAACTGGTATTGTTTGATGTTGTCTAGTTTTATAAGATTTTGTAATTTTTATCAACTCTTTTTAGTTGTTATTTGTTTTGTTATTAATTCGGTTACTGTTGATTCAATAAATTTTGTTTCGGTTTTTAGTGAAATAGATTTGAAGAATTGGAAAGAGAATATAAAAATTGTTCTTGACTACATGGATTTTAATGTTATATTGAGGAGTAAGAAATTAATTTATCTTAGTGTCTCTAATACTTCTAAAAGAGATTATTCAACTTGCATGAGTCTTATGATAATTAAGTGTGATATTTCTGAGGTCATTTTGTAAGCACCATTAAAGATAAGGATTGCATTAAAAAAATTAAGGATCATAAGGACGAAACCGTTAAGGATTCAACACACAAAAAAAAAAAAATCAGGGTGACAATTATTTCTTTTGCAGAAAAATGGTACATGTAAAGAAGAAATATATCAAATGTGATGTTTGACATGTAAAGAAATGTACATTTCTTAGTTCGATCCATTCTCGGAGGTCAATACTAAAATTGACAATATTATCTAAAGAGCATTGTGACACAAACACCTAGGTTACATTTCTATTAATAGAGTTGAATGACATGTATTAGATGAGATCTTGGATTCTATCGACTTCACAAACTTTGATGTTTGTGTTGAATGCATTAAAGGGAATCAGGCCAAACTAAAATGAAAAATCTCAAGGAAAGTATTCAAATCATTTAAGGTTGTAGTTAAAAATCAACTTAACAAAAGAATTAAGACCATTATCTGATCATGGTGAATAGTATGATATATATGATGGTTCAGGTGAAAAACATCAAGGACCTTTTTCTAATTACCAGGATGAATCTAGAATTGTTCCACAATGCATAATGTAGGGGTCACCTAATATGAACGGTGTGGCTGAAATACGAAACATGACTCTTAAATATATGGTAAGGAACATGATTTATTATTTTACCTTATCAGAGTCATACTGAAGATAGACATTAAAAACTGCAATTTACATTCTAAATAGAGTGTTCACCAAATCAACTGTAAAAACACCTTATAAACTTTAGATTGGACGGAAGTCTAGTTTAAATTATTTTTGTGTACATTGTTCTTCAACTAAAAGAAAGCATTATAATATATATATATATATATATATATATATATCACAATTCGTAAAAATATGAATCAAAATAGAGATACTTTGGTCACTTATAATTCATATATAGAATTATAGAATATCTTTAAAGTATAAAATTAATTTCTTATTTATATAACTTATATATATATATATATATATATATATATATATATTTTTATTTATTATATTTATAAAATATGTAAAATTATAATTTTTAAAATATTTTAAATTATAGTTATTGAAAAAATTGTATAAATTTAAACATTGGAATAGTTTTGAAGCAATAAATAAATAAAATAATTAAAATTTATACATAAATATTATTAAAAATATTTGTATTGCTTAAATTTGAATATTGTTTCCCATGATTATATATATATATATATATATATATATATATATATATATATATAATATTATAAAAAATATTTTTTTTTAAAATAAATTTATTTTTAATATATAAATGAGTTCTAAATAAATCCATTTTATTATGTTGGTCTCATTAATATAAAATTTTATATCTGTTAGTATAGCTATTGCTTTATTTTTATTGTTTATGAATATAAAAAGTCAAGATTTATTGAAGTGATTCCTTAATTTTTAGTAAAAAATGAAATTAGTTGGATCTTTTGAGAGGGGATTATCGGGAAGATATAACAATAATAAGACATGAGTACTCTAACTCATACATAAGGGATTGACATCACTCTCAACCCAAAACTTTAAGACAATGAGTTTCGGTCTTCATCCTTGTATGTTGCTCAACTTTCTCATCTTGACTCAATGTCGGATTTACACTTATACTTGGATTTCCAACAAAACTTTGGCTTAATTTAGTCTTCTGACTTTATAAATGTTTGGATTTAGTCATTTTAGCCAAAATTTGTTAAGTTGACTTAACGTTTTAAATTCGTTTTATGATAACATTGAGTTTTTTACATCCTTTTGACACATCTCCGCTTCAATGTTAGCTAAAAAATAATCTTGAAATACATTTGAAACATAAATAAACTTAACAAAATTTGGTTAAAAAGACTAAATCCAAAATCCAAACATTTGTAAAATTGAAGAACTAGATTGGGTCAAAGTTTCGAGAAGGGACCAATTCCAATTTTCATTTAAAGTTAAGAGACAAAAAAACATATCTAATCCTTAAATGAATCTAGAAAAGGAAAAAAATATGTTTTTGTCCCTAAAGTTTGACTTTAATTTGAAAATGATCCCAGTTGAAACTTGGTCACTGTTTGATCTTTACAATTTCAAAATCATTTTTTTTATCACTATTTCTAGATGGCGTTAAAAATAGAAAACTATGTGCTTTTGTTATTGAATTTTTTTATAAAATAAAAATCTAGTGTTGACCCACGATGAATTAAAAAATTAAAATATTAGCATTGGCATAATCCATGATATATTATTATATATTATAAATTAAATTAAAAGAAAGCTTAAGCTAGGTTTATGTTAGTATTTTAATTCTTTTAATTTCTTTTTTATGTAAGAATAATTTATTTACTTCCATAATTGTAACCAATAACTGTAGGGAAACATGAGAATTGTTCAAATTGTCAGAATTCGAGAATTATAAATCTAAGCCACTAAATCATTTACAAATGATCAAGGTCACAAATCAGTTAGTGTGAATCTTAAAAGAAACACACATATTTATCTTTTAATTTTATCCATTTAAATATAGACTAATTTTATTATTTTTGTTTCTTACAATAACTAACGGTTCTTAGATGCTAATCTCTATTCATATAAAACACTGTAAAAAAAGAATTGATTACAGAATGCATTAAAAAAGGTGTGCTAGGAAATATATTTCATTATTTTAAAAAGGATAACAGATAAAAAATATGTGTGAGAATACGAAAATATATTCCCTTTTTTGAAAGAGAGAGAGAACCTGTGCCTATATAATGCTGAATCCCTCTCTGTTTTCTCCAATAAGGGGCCTTGGCTTTTCCTTCATCCTCTCTCTTGAACAACTTATTCATTTCTCTCTCACTCACTCTCTGTTTTTCCTCTGTTTCTCTCAAACCATACCTTTAACTATTCCCATTATTTTAGTATTAGAAACTAGTTTTGCATTGTTAATACAATGGCCATAGACTGCATGACAAATATACAAACCATGTCTCAGCCACAAAAGCAGCACCAGCACCAGCAAGACCACAAAGAACACAAAGAAGATGAAGCTCCATTGGTTTTTGATGCCTCACTTCTAAGGCACCAACTCAACCTACCAAAGCAATTCATTTGGCCTGATGAGGAGAAGCCATGCATGAATGTGCCTGAGCTTGTTGTCCCTCTCATTGACCTGAGGGGGTTCCTCTCTGGTGACCCTGTTGCAACAATGGAAGCTGCAAGAAGGGTTGGTGAAGCATGCCAAAAGCATGGTTTTTTTCTGGTGGTGAACCATGGGATTGATGCCAACTTAATCTCTCATGCTCATAGCTTCATGGATGACTTCTTTGAGGTTCCCCTGCCTCAGAAACAGAGAGCTCAGAGGAAAACAGGGGAACACTGTGGCTATGCCAGTAGCTTCACTGGCCGATTCTCCTCCAAGCTTCCATGGAAAGAGACACTCTCTTTTCAGTACTCAGCTGAGGAGAAATCATCCACTATTGTCAAAGACTACCTGTGCAACACATTGGGCCAGGAGTTTCAGCAATTTGGGTAAGTTGCTGAAACTGTTTGTGTTTTTTCAACATTTTTTTTTTCTTTGACTGTGTGTTAAAACTCTGTGTGTGTGTGTGTTTTCCATTGTAAAACAGGAGGGTTTACCAGGACTACTGTGATGCCATGAGCAATCTTTCTTTGGGGATAATGGAACTTTTGGGAATGAGTCTTGGAGTTGGAAAAGCATGTTTCAGAGAGTTTTTTGAAGAGAACAACTCAATAATGAGGCTGAATTACTACCCTCCATGTCAAAAACCAGACCTGACTTTAGGCACAGGACCTCACTGTGACCCAACATCTTTGACCATTCTTCACCAGGACCAAGTGGGAGGGCTCCAAGTTTTTGTTGACAATGAGTGGCATTCCATTAGCCCAAATTTCAATGCTTTTGTTGTCAACATAGGTGACACCTTCATGGTATGTTTGGTCTCTCTTTGAATATGCACCAATGAAAGAGATTTGTTGTGTGATGTTGTTCTTATTAATTAAACCTTGTTCCACTTTGTTTTTGTGTTGTGTAGGCTCTTTCCAATGGGAGGTACAAGAGTTGCTTGCATAGGGCAGTGGTGAACAGCAAGACAACAAGAAAATCTCTTGCTTTCTTTTTGTGTCCAAAAAGTGATAAATTGGTGAGTCCACCAAGTGAATTGGTGGATGAATCGAACCCAAGGGTGTACCCAGATTTTACATGGCCTATGCTGCTAGAGTTTACTCAGAAACACTACAGAGCTGACATGAAAACCCTTGAGGCATTCACCAACTGGCTTCAACACAAAAGGAGCTGAAAATTTTTCAAGAACATCAATGCCATATTATTTATTAGCCTTTGATATTCCCATATGAAGATGAATAGTGACATGTGTAATTGATGGCGGAAAAAGGGTAGCAGCAAAAAGGCACTGAGAGAAGAAAAATTCATGTTTTGAGTGTTGCACACCAGTTATTAGTGATTAGTAGTAATGAAGAAAACGAGGGATATATAATATTTATAAGGAATATCCATAAGAAAGAATTGGGCAGCTAATTTTGTAATTTTTGTTTGGTGATATAGAAAAAGCTTTATTATTAATTAAAGTTGCAACATTTATTTTGTTTTGGTGTGAAAATAAAAGCAAGGGAAATAAGTGAGGTTGTGAATTTGGAGAATTATTGTGTTTTGTTATGTGAGGTGGAGTTTGACTGAATCGAAGAAAACGAAGGTTAACACCTAATGAATCCAAAAGGGTACTTAATAAATTGGTATGTATATGTTATAATGTTTGTTTATGTTGAAGGTGTTAAGAGTTGGAAGTATGTGAGGGAAAGGTTAAAAGGGAGGAAATAGATCCAAGAAAAGATGAGGCCCACAATTTGAATGATTCGGAGGAATAGGGAGCTAAAATCCATTGAGGATTGGCATAGATCTCATTTGCAATTTCTGCAACTTCAAGCACTTGTTTTTTGGTTTTATTATCCTGATTTTTCATACCTGGAAATTTGGAGGGTTCTGTAATTTAGAATGCTCACTACAATCCTCCCAGCACCTGTCTTGAGATGCTGCAACATTCTCCTCACGATACTTTAATCATTGCCCTTAAAAATTATATTAAATCATCTCTCATCTCCCACTATCACCTTTCTCTATTTCCCTTTTTCTAAATTTTAATAACATAAAAAACTTTAGTCTTTTCAATAAACCCTTCTAAACATTCATCATTCCCCAAAATATATATACAGACACACACTGTGCTAAGCTAATCTTCTGCTTACACAAGATGAATTATTTATTACGATTGGTTTCACAAAATATATGTTAGGAATCTAAGCGTGAATCTAAGTTCTACATCAGTTAAAAATGAGAAAATAAAACACTATATAAGGATAAAGATTCATAAACCCATTACCTTAAGGTTTTGGGGATTCAGAATGGTGTCAATGTCTTATGTGATTGGACTTAGGTCTCATTGGTGTTGTATCTCCCTAGTGAAACCTCCTCTTTAAACCTAACAAGAGATCTTATATCAGAGCTGATAGATCAAATAAAATAATATAACTACTATATTAAAAAAAAATTAAAAGCAAATTTTCTTTGGATATACACAATTAAATAAAAAAAGGTATGATTAAATGTATATAAATAAATGAAAGATGTTGAAAAAATATAAAATATGTTGATAATTAATTTTATTTTTGAGTTGCTAATTTTATTGAAACATTTTGATTCATTGACACATACCTGTAAATGACAGTTTGAAGGGTTGTAACAACATATGAGAATGAGACATAAATCTATGTATCTATCCATCCAAGAATGTCAACATGTTCTTTAAAGGTTACATTCATCTTTTTTCATTTTGACACCATAAAACACCAAACATTGAAGAAAATGACATGTCATACGAAAAAAGAAAAAAAAGAAGAGAAAATTATAATGATGAAGCAAATTGATTGTGAAATAATAAAATTGTGATGGAAAAGAGAGAGAAAAATGTGAATTTACAAATCCAGGCTTTTGTAGATTGAGTGTTAGTGTTTGGTTTATGGCTATGGAAAGGCACACAGCCGCCACAAGTAAGGACAATGACAGTCCCATTCCCGTACTCTCTTCCAAAAGGCCCGCATCACGTGGAAACCATTTCTTGTTTCTTCTGCCATCGCTTCTAATCCAGCTCTCTGCATTATATATGGTCATCAACAAATAAAACTTTACAAAATATAATTTATGCAGATGAAAAAAAAAAAACAAAACATTTGTGTATGAAGCACAACTATGCTCTCTTGAAAAACGACATTTCTTAGGATTTCTGTCACAGATACCTCCTCTCCTCACCTATCTGTACCATTCTTGTTCTCTAGTTCCTTTCATGGTTCTTTTGTTTTCATCTTCATGTTCTCCTTTCTCTTCTTCTTTAAACAAATCATAAAAGCCCACTGGTTTATATTATGCACTGGATTAGGTTTCGATTTATAGAATAATGGGTTAAATATGATTTTGATCCCTTAAGTTTCAGTTAATTTTGGAATTAGTCATTCTTCGAAACTTTATACCAATTTAGTTCTTTATTTCTAGAAATGTATGGATTTAGTCCTTCTTACCAAATTTTATTAAATTTATTTGACATTTTAAACGCATTTTAATATCTGAGTTAAAATTAAAGCGAAAATGTATCAAGCGGTGTAAACAATTCAAATATTATCATGAAATGCGTTTGAAACATCAGATAAACTTAACAAAATTTGATTAAAAGAACAACTAAATTCACATATTTTTAAAGATGAAGAACTAAATTAGTCCAAAATTTTGAAGAGGAACTAATTCCAAATTTCATTGAAACTTGAGGAAGGAACCAAAAACATATTTAACCCTAGAATAATTGTACACTCATAGACAAAACACCAATGAAAAATAATTACAATTTATATCAAGATCACTTTAATCCAAAATACAATAAATTTATGAATTTAATTTTGATTTAAATTTACACTTCGATTTTTTAGATATTAGAATCTTGTTTGAACAACCTAGCTAGTATTCAAACCCTAACTTATCCATGTCATCAAATATGATATACTCATATTGCTACCACACCAAATTCTCACCAACTTATTTGGTTGAATGTTTATAGGGCATCCCATAACCTCTAGGGTTTGCTACACCTTAACAATCCTATCCCACCATTAAAACGTGCATAACACACTAGGAATATCCATCCCTACTGCACAAAACGTTGCCCATTCATGGTAAGCAAGGAACCCCACTCCCCTATGAGAAGAGGACAACCCTTGGCCAAGACCTCATGCCTATACCTTCTCTATTCTAATAATGACAATACATCGACTCTATAAAATGATTCATTTAACTTTCAAGTACATTTTTATCGAAGTTTAAGTATAAATCTAAATCTCACATTGAGTAAATACTATATAAGAATAAAGATTCAGAAATTTATTATTTTAAAATATTGGGTTAAAAATTATAACGATCTCTTAAATAGAATGAGTTCGTTGTGTCTGTTCAGTAATCATCTATGTATTCATCACATATCAACTTAACAAGATTAAGTCATTTATTATTGCATTTGTTCTCTTCATGCAAAATGAGTATTGTGGAGAAGGTGTTAAGTGGAGTTAAAAGGATTTGGACTCAATTGTGGAAGCATTATTGGTTCATAGAGAATTAATATGTATAGGTTTTGATAAGGACAAATCTTCTCCTAATCTAAATCCTGGTTTTGAAATGGTTGCTGCCATTTTCATTCAAATTTGCAACCTTTGAAGAGGCACAAAAATGGCAACAAGCGTCAATCTTGTGCTCTAGCATCAATTTTATTACTTCCATAAATCAAAGCCTTTTTTTCTTTTCTTTTTATGCGTACTTAATTTGTATTATTAAATACAGAGAAGGACAAAGTTTGTTCGTTTTCATTGGTAATCGTATTGTTATTTTTTGAAAGAAGATAACACAGCAAAGTAAAAAAAGAAGAAGAAAAGAATCATATATGAGCAATAACAACTGTAATAGGATACAATTTAAACTGCTCCTTGCAAAATGACAATCTCAATCTCATTGAATCTCAAAAATTTATCTTTATCTGCTAGCTAGAGCTCTAGGGATACTGCAATTTTTGTTGCAGCAGCTGTTGACTGAAATATATGTTTTTGTCCTATCTCATAATTTTCATTACATGCAAACGACAAAATTTCAATAATTTTTGCATTGCCATCTAGCTATATATAAATATTAAATAAACTATAGATTTGAGCATGGAAAATAGGAGTACCACTGCAAGCTCCAACTACCCCTGTTGATTATATATAATAATTATATTTAAATTTGATTAGTAGACACAACATGGGATAATTATTCTTTAATGAATAAGCCAACATCACTTACAAGATTAGGTCACTCCTGTGTTGCTAAGTTGGCCATTTGAGCACCATTAGGACCACAAAATGACAAAAAATTCAAGCTTTTATCCCTACCAAAATAAAATAGTTAGAATTAATCAGAAGTGGTTTTATAATTTTTTTTGCTTCAAATCTCATTCCATAATTACGTGCCAGGATGTCCAACACCCATAACGGTTTAATCAAACGCACGAAATCTTATTTCTTCTATGGTTTTGTCGTTTCTTTTGTTAGATTGTGTTGAAGGAGAGTGAAATATGCAAGAAGAAAAAAAAAAGAAAGAAAAAAAAACGAGCAAAGATATAGATATGTTTGAAAGATATACATCGTGTGGGTGAGCTTGCGAGAATGGCTTCCATTCGTTGGTTTTGTTTCTTTTCTTGTTTTTAAGACAAATGGAAATTGACTACTCGAAAAAGATACAACTACAATTACCTATCGCATGTTAAGCAAGGAACGTTTGAAGATATACAAATTCGAGTATCCCAACACATACAAAAAAATATATATATGAAAACGTATATCTAAGTATTTTATTTTATTTTTATTTCCCAATATGAAAAAAAAAGGATAAATATTAAATTTGATGGTAAAAGAAAATAATTCTTGCACTTTCAAACTCTTCGAGTTTTCAATAAAGAGTTTAAAGCTAATTATTTCATAAGAACAAGAAGAATTTAATGGTGAGAATCAACAATAAATTAAGGTATAAAAGAAGAAAATAATGTCACTTTCATCTCCGAGTTTTAAGATAATAGATTTTTGAGTTTTTCTTTTTTTAAATATTATTAATTTTTTTCATTTTTGTGATTCATACTTGAATTTTTAATCATTGTTTTATTTAGATTATTTGAAGTTTTTCATGAGGACATATACGAGAGATTTGGCATAAATGAGTTATTAACAAGCTTATAAAAGATATTAGGATACTTTTTCAAACCAAAACTTTAAGGAATTTTATAAATTCTTTTACTTATATATTGATCATCTTTTTCATTTTTTTATCCGACATGAAACTCATTTTAAACTCTGAACAAATTATTTATTCTGAAAATAGTATTATAAAAAAAAAGGTTTACATGCAAAATTATTTTGTCTTTACAAAATATTGGACATTTTAAAAGATTAAATGGACTATTTAGAGACAAATGTAATCCATTTCATATCCCATCTCTAAGTTCTTCTCAACCAATCAATTATAATACAGATTCAAAACTATCACCAAAGGTGTGTACAATAGTTTTTAGATAAGAATAATCATAAAATTGAGGTGGAAAAAGATGCATATATATATATATATATATATATATATATATATATATATATATATATATATATATATTCTCTTTATGACGTCTCATTCTTTAACTAATAACACGCACGTACACTTCTCGATAATTTTTCAAATTTTCGATACTTCTTCTACATGAAAACCTCAAGAGCAGTGTTTTTCTTTTCTTTTTTCACAGCTCCATGTGCAAGAGATAGATATATACCTCAATCACTTCTAGAAGACAAGAAGTAATAAACTAACTACACTGTGTTTATACAGTGAATTTAGTCAGAATGACAAAGGTTTTTGGTGTTTGGTGTTGGTGACACACGTGATATTCTACCCCAAACAATAGCTCGAAGTAGATGATAAGGTTTGGCTTCAAATAAAAACGAAGTTTTAGTTTGTTTCAATGCATGAAAAAAATAAATATATGTTTATATTTTCTCTGGTGTTTTATGTAGTTAAAAGGGTGATACAATTCGAAGCATGGTCCATGGTTATTTATTTGTGGATGATTATTGTTGATATCATCAAGATAGTGCCATGTTTAAGACACTTGTTAAACAAATCATAGAGTTCTTGATTAATACGCAGCTTGACTAGTTTGTCTGATGTTACAAAAACTTGTGTCACTAACAACATTGTAGTGAGTTTTTAATTACTTGTGATGTGTATGCACTTTTGTTTGTGGGTGAAGTTGACAAAGATAGAAGTTGGAAGAAACTCTCAAGATGGTTGCTTCAGTGCAAATGAACAATGCAAGCATAAAATAAAGCATGTTTCACGTCTTAATATATTTTTCATTTTTTAGTGCTGTTTTTTTCTCTCTTTTTTTTTAACTATTTCCATTTACTTACTTCCAAAACCTCTTACGTAATCCTTGAATGATGATATACTTGAACGTGATTCACTTATTTTTAATATTTCTTTCTCAAACACTTGTTCAATGACATGAATTTTAAACTAAAATAAACGGTTAGAAGTCTGACATCGACCAGAGATAATGTCAACTCACAATATATAAGTGGGAGCAATACTCATTTTACAAGTCAGTTTTGTGGGATTGAGTTAGATTTAAAATCCACTTCAAACATCTATTAGAGTCAAGTTAGAGCCTATTCTACCGAGATTTCTTAAAAATTATGTTTTACTGCTATCGGACAGCTAATAGACCACTCATTTGTAGTCCTACGCACGATATATATATATATATATATATATATATATATATATATATATATATATATATATATATATATATA
>Ga0214545_1006162_pt1 | contig 21061 bp, 9 predicted proteins | sample CNSS4metaG_FD_160064 | JGI IMG/M metagenome (GOLD analysis project Ga0214545, IMG submission 160064) | Root nodule microbial communities from cowpea collected in UCLA plant growth center, Los Angeles, California, USA - CNSS4 | ecosystem: Host-associated > Plants > Roots > Nodule | place: USA...
TGGGCGCCAATTGTTCCTGCAGAGAACAAATAAGATAAGTTAGGCACAAGCGTCACCTTACCATGTAGTCCGCTATCTCTTCAGTTGGCCTCTTCCCGGTCGATACATGTCAGCTTGAACCCAGGAGAGGTTACCTGCAGAAGAGTCTCCGAAGCTCAAGTAAGTCAAAGCTCTCAAAGAGTCAAATCAGTGATTAATGAATGCGTCCCTTTAATTGTTGGGGTCCACGTATATTTATAGAGCATTAATGATGTCTGACCATCTCATGGGCTGGCCTTTGACTTGGGCTCTAGCTTGGGCTGTGAGTGGGCCTGGGCCCTAACCCAGGCCCTTAAGGTTTATTGAACGCGGGGGCTTCTATCATATGAGTTCATTGGAGTGGTCGGCCTAGGCTCTAATCTTACTGGATATGCTGGCGTAGTCGGTCTAGGCCGGCTACTTGTCTTGATGGCTTATGTTGGTGGTATGAGATGCAGGTTGTTCCTTTATATGTTTAGTTTAGGTTAAAACTGGTACAAGTTTAGGCTAACTCGGCCAAGGCTGGAAACTTGGCTGCCTTGATATACACATTGTTTACTTATTTGGTCGAGTTTGGATAGGTGTGGTACAATAATAATTCCAAGACAATAAAGAAAAGATTCATGAGCATATGTAATTCAATATTTCAATCCACATGGGATTTGTAAGAAAAAAAAAGAATAATTTAGGAGATTTATAAGTCAAAAAAAGTATAATTTATACCAGCTTCCTCAGCCTAGACCTTCTTTGAGTGTGGATCTACAAAATAAACTGAATCAAACATGCAATTAATAAGTTCAGACTAATGTGATTACAATATTGAGATGAAAAACAGTCAGGAAAAGTTCTTGCTTTGCCAGCCGAGTTATACTCACTCGTCGCAACGTTATGTTGAAGCGCCGCCTGCTTGCCCAACTTAGCCTAGTTGACCTTAGAATCCTTCTTTTGGGTTGCTAATTCCTTTTGCACTGGATCACGTGTTGTCATTCTTTCTGCCTAGTTATAGCACAAACACATTTATAATGTGATAGTAGTATTAATATAATGGTTGAAAAATAAATGATTGATACCTTCTCTTGAATAGTGGCCTTGGTCTTCTCCATGCCAGCTTTGGCAGAAGCACTAATGTTTGACTTAAGAGCACCTACTCCACCACTAGCAGCGATGCCAGGTCACGGAACTGGGCAGCCCATGGGCCACGTGACTGAGGGAGTGGTGGGCTCGCATCCCGTTGGGACCAATCGAGGCCCGGGAAGGACAACTATGATATGTTTCTAGGTATTTATTTTCATATTCAGCCAACCCACACCCTTATTTTAATCAGAAAAGGTTTTCTTCTCTTACCACTGCTGCCATAGAACCACGGTCTCTCCACCATCATTGCTCACGAAGGGAACCACCACTGGTCATTGTCGTCGTTTTCCTTTTTTTGAAATGTGCAAACGTAGCAAACTCATGTCGCAACCAATAAAACTATTTCTGAAACAGGATAATAGAAAATAAGCACAAAAGAAAAAAATGAAACTTAGGCACCCAAGAGGATAAAAATCCAAACGCACAAATAAAAAATAAATAAAGAACACCATCAAGAAGAACAAATAAAACTTAACCTTTTGACTTTCAAATACTACTAACCCATGACGATACACTATTCAACACATTAGAAGTACAAAAAATACAAACTTTCATGAAGAAGAAGTAGAACTAACCTTCAACAGGAAGGCTTTTCTTCTGCTCTTCAAAATGCCCTTTGGTGAAAGAATGAAGAACGAAAATAGCTTGACTTCCTGGAGAAGAAGACTGGTAATCTTCTCTTGGCCAACGTCAATCACGCATTAAATGCACAATCACGTTCAAATTTTATCAGCCTTGTAGCGGGAAACTTCAAAGAATAGCATAAAGACCAAAAGCTCTTTATTTAAGACACGTGTCAATAAAGTTTGGCAGGAAAATGTAAAGGAAACTGAATAGAAAGGGTAAAACAGTCAAATGCACAAGTAATTAACGAAGGGTACACAGAAAGCTTATTCGGTACACAAAAAGCTTCTTCAGTACACAGTAATTGACCAAAAAACCTCTAAAATGGACATGTGTTAACGAATAAAGTTGGGTTATTTCAGTAATATCCAGATGTGCTTTTACAAAAAAACCTGTAAAATGGACAGGTGTCAACGAACAAAGTTGGGGTATTTGGATAATTTCCTTGTTTTCATATATTTTAGATATTGTGTTATTCTCTTATTATTTTTATGTTTCTTTTTCTGCGTTTCTTGGACATGCACATAGCTCGAGCTTTATAGCACGACGGTGCCCTTTTCTTTTCAACAGTCGACGGTGAAGGTAGGGAATCAAATTAAATTCAAGGAATCCAGGTATAAAAAACAGTATATGTTGGTGGATATGTTGGCAAAAAAGTATTCTAATTAACTACAATATGAGTAATAAAGTTCAGTTTATAAAAATTACTTATTTCGTTAACTTATTAGTAAATTATGGTTTAGAAGAGTTTATAACAATTTTAGACAAAATTAAGCAGAGGATGAATTTTGTTTAGAGGAAAACAATATATTCTACTTAATATATTAATTTTTCTAATAAAATTAACACCACTGATGAGTTTAGTTTGTTTTTGAAAATTAAGCAGAGGATGATTTTTTTTTTTGAGGGAACAAATAAAACTATCTCCTATTAATTAATTTTAAGTGCATCCTTTTGACAAAAAAAAAAAGAGTAAGATTTTCAGTGAAGTAACAGTAATACCAAGCATTAAAGTTAAAAAAAAAATGAAATTAAAAAATGAAACTAGATAGCTTGCTTGCTTTGCTTTGATTGAAATAATTATCACTAAAAGTGAAATTTGGTGTGTTGTTACTCTTAAGGGCTAAGTGTATATAGCTATTATGCCTCCCAAAACATAGTGTCACAATATTTTATTAATTTAATTTGTTTAGTCAATAATTCAAGTTCACTTTGAACTCTTGTTGGTCGCCTTTCATCCACAGTATTTCATGGCAAATGATTTGCATTGCTCTTAATAATAGGTCGTTACTCCTCAAATTATTTGAGAAACTTTTAACTTGATTCCTGAACCTTTAAATCATGTTTAACTAAGTCCCTAGCTAGACTTTTGATAGGACTCTATAAAAGTATAACTACATAGTTTAAAAAAATGCAAATAGTCTAAATTAAGAGCATACATGTTTATAAAAAAATTTAAATAGTAAAGTTCTAAATTATTTGAAAATTTTCAAATGAATTCTTTCTTTAAATAACACTCTAATAATAAAAAGTAATAAATTCAAAATTAAAAATTTTATGTTATTCCTAATCCATTCTAGTATGACAGGTGAGAAATAAAATTTGTTCTTGTGAGATATTGAACCTGTTTTTACTTTAACTGATCATTTTCACATGGACCAGCTACTTATGGTAAAATTTCCTTTTGTTTATCTTCCTACACACTTTTTTTCTTTTCTTTTTTCAATTGTTTGATTTATTCTATCTCCACAAAGTTTACTCATATCTCGGGTATACTTTCACTTGTATAACAACTTTTATTACATATTATTTTCATGGTGTCATTTTATTTAAGTGATGTATTCTCAATATTTAATTGAATCAAATAAGTTATAGGCATTTGACTATTTCTACTCCTTTTTAATATTTTATTTTTAACATAAAAATATTTGACTCTCAATTTTAAATGTTCAATTGTATAAATCCTTAATTGTCTAGGTAACATAAAAAACTTATGTTATCAATTCTTTTTCATCTTTTTTTTTTTTTTTTTTTTTTGCTTAAAGATCAAATATGTGTGTCTAAATTTGAATTATTATTAGTTTAATTATTTTGTTTACATGATTTCATTCAAGTGGTGTATTATTATATTTATTATTATAAGAGAAAACCTCATTAAAATTTAGAGAAAAGAAATAAAAAGATGTTTGAAACATTTTTAAACATAATTACTTGTTTCCTTTTTATAATTTTTTAAAAAAAAATTTTAACTTCATATTTTTTTTTATATTTTATTTGTCCTTTCTTCTTTTATCAATTAGATATGCAGATGATAATGATGATTGTACTATACCTAGGCGACCATGGGTAATTGCTTTGCCTAAACCGTTTACGCCTAACTCAAATATAAGATGGTTAACTAAACGAGACAACACACATGGCGACCCGGACCGCCTACTCCAAAGAATATCGCATAAGGAAGAACCGTTAACTGCAAACTTAGAAAATTGCAACAAGGTCTCCAAGTGCCAACTCACTAACATGGGGCTTGGGTTTGGCCCAGGCCCATTTGAAACGCAAACATTGGCCCAACGCAATGAAGAAGGCCCAACCCATGAGAAGGGAAAAACATAATTAATAACTTATAAATGCACATGAAACCCAACAATTAAGAGGTACGCTTTCATTAATTCACTGATATGAGATTTGACTTTTGAGAGCCTTTGCTGATTTGATCGTTAAAGTCCTTTCCGCAGGTAACCCCTTAAGGGTCCAAACGCCAACGTTAGGAGAAGACACATCCAAGATAAGGAGCAATCAGTCAAAGAAGTCAATGACTGGGGTAAGGTGTGATTTGTCTTCCCTGATATTCTGTTATTGTTTCCGCAAGAACAATGATCAAAACTTACCTAAAAAATAAAGATGAGATAATACAATCCATATCAGCAATTCCCTCACCCCATTTCTATTGCTACTACTATTGTAGTCAAAAGTGACTGCAAAATGAATTATTGACTTTGTAGTAAAAATAGCATTTAAAAGTGAGTTAATTACATGTTTATTTTCGTTAATAGTCTAACTTTTTTAATACAAATAAAAGTAACAATATATATATATATATATGTATATATATATATATATATATGTATGTATCCAGTATACGGTTTGGCCAGATACATGTTGGTTTAGTAAGACGACATGTCCTCGGACTGGCTAGCCAATCAAGTCAGTCTAATCATCTCAAAAGGAAAATAACTCCAAATTGCGTGACCAATCATGATTAGCATGTAGTTAAGACTATTAAATCATAGCCTAACAAGGTAAGGTCACCCTACTATAAAAGACAAATTTTACGAAATACATACTTATGTTATTCTTCTGACATCTAACTCTAGTATCTCGGACTAGCTTTAGCATAGAGCGTCTTTTGCAAGCACCTTTCCTTTCTTGCATTCGAGAGTTGATGACGAGATATCTCTAAAATGAAGACCTTGAAGCTAAGAGGATCATTTAGAAGACTTTATATATATATATATATATATATATATATATATATATATATATATATATCTATATATATATATGGTTAAATTTATCCAAGAAAATAATTTTACTATCTCGATAAGTCACCACAAATGTAAATATTGATTTAATTTATTTGACAAGCAATTAAAAGCAAAAAATTAAATTTAAATTAAAAAAACAATAGTCTTATGTTAAAAATCATACATTAATTAGAGATATAACTGAATCATAATATATAAGAGGGATACAAATAACATCTCACAAACGGTATTGCAAATTTAAATAGAGAGAAAATAATTTGATATCAAAGTCTATCTTAATCAATTTATTTAAAGTATTATGTTATTTAGTATCTTATCTCATGGTTGAGATATATATTGATTATATCAATGATCCACATAAAACTAAAATTGTGTCATATTGAAGATAAAACACTACAAAAAAATTCTTAAATAATGAATAATTTTAATTACTAGAAATAATTAGTCATTATAGTGTCCACTTTATATACCAATTTATAAATTAAAAATTATTGGTGATAAAAATAGTTTTTATATTTTGAATAAAAAATTATAATCGATTTCTAAATTGGTAACTAAAATACTTTTTATCATAAATTGGTATCTAAATTGATTACTAATATTAACTATCAAAGAAATTAGTCTCTAAATGGTGTTAATTAGAAAATTGATATGTAAATTGAACTTTAAACATATTTTTTGTCACTAAAATTAGTCATTATTTAAAAATTTTCTTGTTATGAAAAAAATACTTTCCATTAGCTTGATTAATAAGAAATGGTCTTGGGGCCCGAGACCTACCTTTCCCTATACGTATTCATTTTTGTTTAATTTTGGTTTTGTCTCTCACAAAAGGTTATTGAATATAAGTCTGGCCTCAACTACCTTGGGAAGCCAAGTTGAGCCAAATAAAACAAATTTACAAGGCTAAATTTGTCAACCTGAACTGTATAATGCACCCCCAAAATGCATGAACTCAACATCATATACATATTTAGAGACTCAATCCACTTTCTCCCCATTCATAATCCTTTTTTGCATGATTAAAATGAAGTAAACTTTGAGCTTTGAATCAGTGAATTTCGCAATCTCACTAGATATAGAGTTAGCTAGGTAGCTCTGGGGTAGCTTTTTCGATGCATAATCACATTTTGAGCTTCGGATCTTAACTAATTTAGTACAAAGCTAAGACCAAACGAATAATATGAAATTCACAGCTTCGACATCTCCATCCACAAAATATGCTAATTTACTTCAACAAAAAAACCCTTTCCTTGTTGACCGAAGCGAGCAATCACAAATTGCCGTACTCATACTGCAATACTCAAAATAACACTGATATTATTTAGAGTTTTTAGTTTAAACATTTCATACCTAACTCAGCCCCAAAAAAATCATATTGACTTACTAAATATCTATAACATAAAATTTTGTAGGATTCAACATATAACAACGTATAATAGTGTGTGGAAAAGAAATTCCCCTTCCCAGATGCATGAATACAGGGGTTACGTAGGATGTATGATATTTGGGTATGTTGTTCTTTTAAAGGTTGCTCGCAATTTTTGGAAAATGGAGAGGAAAAGTGTGTAGAAAAGGTTTGGGGTGGTATGGCATAGGCGTGCGAGCCACTTCACCACATTTTGGAGTTTGTTTGATTTAGTGTTGTGTACGTAGTGGTTCTAGCGTGGATTCTCAACCATGTATATTCATGTATCCGTCACCAAAGAAGTGGGCAATTTTATTGAAACCAGCACCAATCACTCATCCAATCCATCAACTTCATATGGTTAGTTAACTCGTTACTATAAAAAGAAACGGCGATTGTAAAGAAAATAAAGCCTTAAACACTTGTGTGATATATAAAATTCAATTAATTATGAATAACCACTTGAAAAGTATTTACCCTTAATTTCTATACCATACATGCATGCAATAAAAGAAATCTAGGTATAGAAAACTACACGTCAATATTTTTAGGGATAACGATGATGGTGAGCATAGGTCACTGATGTCAATATTTTTATTCAGGAATGTTCGTGATCCAGGAGTTAGGTAGCTTCTATATTTTTATGCAATCCAAACCAATCCACCTTAATTAAGTGGCGTGGGTTGACTAATTTAAAAGGAGTATATTTTTAAAATTTGAAAACAAAAAGCAGAAAATTGTAAATTTTAACGTTCTTGTTTCTTAATTTAATAATTAATTTCCTTTTCTTTAAATATAAACATACTATTGCGCTTATTATTTATTTTTAATGTATTTCTTTAATTAGGATAAGCAATTTTGCTATGATAATCAGATTTGAATTTGATGTACTTTCAAATATCAACGCCAAGTTGGTGCGAGAGATCAACACTAAGATCCTTCCAAATTGCATTCATTTTTTCTCTTTTAATTTACCAAAAAGTTATGTGATGAGCCAGAAAGGCGCCAACGCAATACAAAAGACACAAATTTTCTATGTCTTAAAAAATGTTATAGGGACCACGTGACACATGCAAATATGAGTTGCCATGGTCCATCAATAAATTAATAACTAAATACATGTTATTATCATGGAAGATTAATTTTATTTAATGATAATTAAAATCGATTTCAGTTGAATTAAATGTTTGTTCACATTTATGTTAGATTATTTATAATTTCACTCGTATGGTATGCTAACTTGTTTACAAAACATGTTTAAAGTTAAACACTATTGTTTAACAATATTTGCTATTAAATAAAAAATAAATAAAAATACTCGAAATATTGATATGATTCAACAACAACACTTCTGACATTAAATTAAGCCACTTTTGAACTAACTTAAAGTATTGTGTATTTGATAACATATTTATCGAATTTCTAAACTATTAGGATAAATAAATAATGATAATTGAATTTAGTCAATAATAGATTTATTAAGCATTTAAATATCTAGGATAAATAATTAATAACCATAAATGATTGTTATTTATTTATAATTAAGAATCAAATCAATTATAGGCTTAAAATATGCAATATTTTCAAGTATTTATATAATTAATCATATCTTTTAATATTAAACTTTTATTTTAGGGATTCAAAAAAATATAAATACATTAAAAAGAAGCACTCATTCATTTTTTTTTTCACTCAATATAATTATACATTAATGTTTTCATAAAATTTTGATATTCTTTTGAACTCTAGAAAATCGTATACAACAATATCTTTACTCAATTTTCTATCATCTTTTGGAAGAATCATAATTTCCACTTCAGAAGTACATTACTTCTTTTCGATAAGAACACAACTACTTATTTAAGAAATATTTAGTTAATACTCTAAAATTTTAATTTTAAAATGTATCTTTCATCATTTAAATGTAAATTTAAAATATATACATATATATATATATATATATATATATATATATATATATTTAAAAAATTTAAGTTAAATAATTTAATTACATAATATATAAAAATTATTATAAATTATATATATTCCATTTTTATCAAAATAAATATATTCCGACAGAATTGTTTTAAACACATTCTCTGAGTTGAACTGACCACAAATAACTTTCATATCATTCAAAATAAAGTACAGTAAAATTTAGTATTAATTCATTTTTAAATTATAAGCATCCAAAACTAATGTGTTTGACTTTAACATCTATTTATGAAAAGGAAAATAATATTCTAACAAAGTATTTTTTAATAAAATGTAACAAATTATTTATTTAAATGAAAAGTACTATTTTCTTAATTTATTTTAATTAAAAAATAATAATTTATTTTAATTTTATTTATAAAAAGCTTGTCTTGTCAACAAATATTTTTTTGTCAAAAATTCATTTTCTTTTCATAATTACTTTTAAAATTAATTTATTTGGAGAAGAGTGATCAAAGAAACACATGCAGTGGGGAAGTTTGTTTATTAAATAATTGTGAATAAAGATTTTTACAACAAATTAAATGAATATTACTTGTTCTATTTACAGGGATACGTGTAGCCAGCACGGCGTTTGGATTTCCGTTAATCCTTTCTCTCTCTTCTGTCTGAATCCAAATTATTTCACAATCGCCGGCCACAAAAATAAAACCCAACAGCAACAATAATAAATAATAAATTGTAAATGGTTCCAGAATAGGGGAAAAAAGACTGGAATATTTGGGAGAAACGATAACGAAACAATAATAATAAGTTATATAGAGTAAATTGGATTCTGTTACTCTTGCTTTCTTTTCCCACAGAAGACGAAGATCGAACCAATCTCCTTCCGTTTTGTGTAGAACCAACCATTCATCCAGCGATTCCATGGTGGCGAGAGGCGTGCCGGCGATGACGTTGGCGGCCGTGGCCGCCCTTGACTTAACGAAATCCTCCCACTGGTGGCGGGACATCAACGAGTCTCCGCTCTGGCAGGATCGCATCTTCCACCTCCTCGCCATCCTCTACGGAATCGTCGCGGCTGTCGCTCTGGTATTTTGCGACATCGTTTCCATGTTTCTCTATGCCAGATTTCTCTTTCGAGTTCCGATAGGGTTTTCTCTATGCTTGTTTTATTATTTGCTGATTCTTGTTATTGCAATCTTACAATTTTAGGTTCAATTAGTGCGAATACAATTGAGAGTGCCAGAATATGGTTGGACCACGCAGAAGGTCTTTCACTTTCTCAATTTCTTGGTGAATGGGGGTTTGTATCATTCTAGTCTAACCATTTTTCTTTTCGTTTGTTTTTTGTAATTAAAAGAAATTACTATTTGCTTCTATACGATGCTTGACATTTTCTGGCGCAAAGTTAATGCTCTTTTTGGTTTTGCAGTTCGGTGTTTTGTTTTCGTCTTCCGTCGGGATGTGCAGAAGTTACGGCCAGAGGTAGAAATAATTTGTTTCAGCTTTTTTTTTTTCCTTCAATTCCATCATAAATAAGTTTTTTATTCTCATAGCTAATGCTCAGCCTCGTGTGTGTAGATTGTTCAACATATCTTACTCGACGTCCCTAGTCTTGCTTTCTTTACAACCTATGCTCTGTTAGTACTGTTCTGGGCTGAGATTTATTACCAGGCAAGTCCAACTTGGGGTGATGTACTGCTTTTCTTTTTATTAGCGTGGGATATTGCTATTTCGGTGGGCTGATTATTGGTCTATGATGTTACATATTTTGCAGGCCCGCGCAGTATCTACTGATGGTCTCAGACCAAGTTTCTATACTATTAATGCTGTGGTTTATGTTATTCAGGTGAAAAGTTCTTGCCCATATTGCTCTTGTTACTGTTCCCATTCATTTCAGTAGGCTGTGCTTCTTTTTGAGACCATGGATGTTGCCTGCGGTCTGTTTCCATTTTTAATTGCATTTCTTGACTTTTGTAGAAACTACAATTAATAGTGTGTCAATCAATACAATACTGAAGCTATAAAGGTACAGCTAGAGCTGTATAAGATGCGTTGGCCCTCCTCACCTTATGCTTTGTAGAAATTGTCTTTCGTATAACATTTCTACCTGTACCCATTTCTGATACGAACTCCAAAATCCTCCGTAGTTGTTTCTTTGTTAGATCTGTTTCAAGTTGAACCCATCCATCTGCCCCATGTTTTTCCCCATAAGAGAACTGTTTGATTCCCAGGCTTGTGTTGGATGAAGAAATCTTTGCTTCTAATTACTGCTCACCACCATCCACCTAAAACTTCAAATGACCGTTATGGTGGACTGTTGATTTTTTTTTTTCAGGGTTGGGGTTCAAAATACAGAGAAATTACTGCTCCGATACCAAGTTATATAGTCATTGGTTCAGGGTTGGAGAAGAAGGAAAAGAGAAAGACAAGTCTAAAAGCTATAAACAGAAAATATTATTGACAGATATAATGTGTTCCAATACCTTAGCTTAATACTCTTGTTTATACTAATAATTAAGTCATGTTCTAATGCTAGTACAAGTCCAAAGTCTACTAGTAATATGCATAACAACTTTGTAACGGAAACAATCAAGACGTTATAAGATAATATAAAATATTTTATATTGATTAAGAAAATATTTTAAGTTTGTGTTTTTAACTTCATTTCTGTCTTCAATTTGATGTTTCGTTACTGAGTCAGCATACCTTTATTACTTTTTCAACTTTTCTGGGGCCAATGTTTTGGTGTTCTATGCTATCTATTTGGAATTTAATGTTGACTGGTTTTGAATTTGTAGATTTTTCTCTTTTTATTTATTTTGGTAAATGCTAGAGTATGTCTTTGTCGGTTAAAACTTAGAGCTGTCCCATACACATTTCTGTTACGTTTCTGTTGGGACAAGTGACAGTTGTTAGATGTTGTGATCTATGAATAGGAATCTTCTGTACATATATTATCAGTTCAGATATCAATTATTATTCAGATTTCTCTCAATCTCTCTGTAATGGCATTCTAACAGTAAATTCTTTTTTATGCATGACAGATTACTTTATGGTTGATATTATGGTGGAAACCTATCAGTGTGCTTGTCATCCTGTCTAAGATGTTCTTTGCAGGTTTAACTATATTTTATGATTTATGAGGGGTTAACTATCAGATTTGACGTACTGATCACGATTTTAATCATGTTTTCCTATGCATATATGTAGGGGTTTCTTTGTTTGCAGCCCTCGGCTTTCTTCTCTATGGTGGGAGGTGATTGTCTATTTCAATTTTCAATTGCATCTGTTGTTATTTGTTATTTGTTTAGATTATGCTATGAAATTAATGTGTATGGATTTAAGAATTACTTAGTTTGGAATTCTGCCTTGTCTGAACTTAGAAGAGAAAAACTAAAAAAAAAATCAACTCATATTACTAGATATAGCCAGTGGAATTCTTCAAATATTTACTACCTTTTTGAACGGATGAAATTTTTATAGTGCAAAAACATGGGTTCCGTACACATGTTTTGTTGTTAGGGTTTTGTCTGTATGTTGTCCCCTTCCTTGAAATTTGTATGGTCATAATTCTCAATAGCAGTTAAAATGTAAGTTAATTACCTTTTAGGGTGAAAGTGAAGTTTTAGACAGTTGTAATTGTTTAATGTGCTCCTGTATTATCCATATTCTCTCTCTTCTCTCTTCTGTCCTCTCCTGCCCATCTCAAACTACAATGTTTTCATTTTTATTTGTGTATTTGATTTTTTTAACCATCTTTCTTTCAATCTACTCTCTTTTATTTTCTATCTGTTTATTGAATTTCAGTAGTTGTGTTTTTGAAGTGTCACTGTTAAAAAGTCTTATATTACTATTTAGTTGTTTATCGTAAATCTAAAGTTTAACTATTATGAATTTTCATTGTAATTAGCTTATATATTAAATTTATATTTATTATGAATTTAAATTTCAGTGTAGTGTTTATGTATTAAAAATTTATTTTATTATGATTTTTAATTACATAAAAGTAAATATTTAGGTGGCATAATCAAGCTAAAATACTAGTTTGGATATAATGATTGTTAACCAAAGATCTCCAGTTATTATACAGAAAAAAAGTTAACATTTTCCCATTGACAGTCTTATGATTCGTTTTTTGTGATATGATGTCATGTTAAGAAGATCTAATGTCAACAAATGGCACCAAAGAAGAGGCCTTGGAATGGAATCCAATGCAAGTGTAAAGAACCCTTGAAAACAAGTGCTTTCTGCTTCAAAGCACCAAAAACACTGCACATATCACACTCTCACACTATCTAAGAACCTTTTTCCTTGACAGCTCTGAAGTACTTTCTCATGAAAAGCCCCAAAATGATCATTCCTGAAAAAAGTAGCTAATTTAAAATGCTGAAATTAGTGGTCATAGTTTCAGAGCTTATGTTGTACATTGGCTACAGATTATTTGAGTTGATACTATCAAGTACTTCACCTCAAGGAAATGATAGCTGAATGGGACAAAGGGTGAAGCTTTGAGAGCCTGGTGAACTCCTTAGAAAATGAAAGGGGAATTTACCAGCCTCTTTGTTATATTCTAAATTCACCAGTCTTTAGTATTAGTATTGTTTCATTTCCTCTTCCATCTTTCGTATTTCTTTTCTGACTGCTCTATGACAGACTATTCTTGATGCTGCAACGCTTTCCTGTTGAATCCAAAGGCCGACGGAAGAAGCTGCAAGAGGTGTGTATTCTGTTTTACAAGGAAACTTTTCTATATTTATCTGGTCTGCTCTTCACTGCTCCCCTTCCTTTACCCAGAGTTAATCTACCTGATCCTTCTAATGCAGGTTGGCTATGTGACTACCATATGCTTTTCATGTTTCCTTATCAGATGCGTTATGGTTAGCCCCTTTTCTTTAAAGAAAATACTGATTCCTATTGCATGGTTCGTACATTGAGTATGATCATATTTTGTTTTCAGATGTGCTTTAATGCATTTGATAGAGCTGCTGACCTTGATGTCTTGGACCATCCCATTCTGAATTTTATATATTACCTGGTGAGTTTGTATGTTTGTTTGTATTTCTTCATTGTGATACTTTTTTTTTCGGTATTCCCCACTTCTCATAGTTGTGCTGTTCAACTTGTATCGTTTTTTTTTTGCTTATATGGTTAATCTTGGTTTGTGATTAATTCTGAAAGCCCTGACACATGCCCTACTTAAATTTTGTTGGAGACTATTAAATTCCATGCATTGGTTTTATGAACCTATATAAATTCGTCATTTCTTTTTGGAACGTAATTTTGGTTTAGACTTGATTCTCAGTAGAGGCAAGGGAATTGATAAATTGAATAATCAAGTAATCGCTGTTTCAAATCCTCCAATTCATGTTGTTGTTAGGGGTATGTATATCCTGAGAAACTTTTCAACTTCTGGTGGAATTCTTTCTCTTGGAAAACGGGTAAATAATTTTCTGAAGTCAATTTAAAATGAACTGAAATGATTTAGGTGCTCTACCCGCTATAGATATTTTATGATTGCTCTCAAGGGTAAGTAATCAAAAAGGGGGTTTGTTTTACTTGTCCTAGGTCAGTTCCCTTATCCTTGTCACATTTTTGTGCAGTTGGTGGAAATATTGCCTTCTTCTTTGGTCCTTTTCATTTTGAGGAAGCTGCCACCCAAGCGTGGTATCACACAATATCATCCCATTCGCTGAAAAGATAGCATATGGAGAAAACTGAGTCAGGATTTCCTTGGTGGTTCTATGATTTCTTTGAAGTTTCCCGCACACCAAGGATAATTTCTAGAGGACACAGAAGTCAGTCTTTCTTCTGTTGAGTGACAAAGCTAATATCATTGTTTTAATGTTTCTCCTAAGGTTTGTAGGTTTTCAAACGTGACATTTTTATGGATTGTCAAACGTGGTAGATTGTGTTATATAAGTGATATTTGCATTGTCTCTAGGGAAATGTGGTTGCCGTTTCAGTCAGATTCAGCAATTCAACTCAATGAGCAACCTTTTTTGGGAGAAAAGGACACTGATATATTGTATAATAGTTTTCAAGTCTTGTAACTGCTACAAGTTGGTGAAATGTATTCTTCCTTTTCAGTCACCTTCCTGCTAATTCATTCAATTGTTTTACATCCCTACTTCCATTTCTTCGGTGAATTTGGCCAGGGCTGAATTAAATTTCTATTTTCCGTGATACTACTATGCTACTTTCAAATTTCCACGATGTATCTGATTATCCCTCAAATTTTAACCGCTACTAAGCTAAACGGAAATTTCCTTATTTTGGAACGTTCTCTAGCATTCATTTTTTATTCTACATCAACGTAGCTGTTTAAAAAATCCTAAGATTTTAACAGTAGCAATACATTACTGAATTTTCAAGTTGAATTGTACCTTGATAAATCATCATGAAATATCAACACTAAGATTATTAACGTCCCAGAAAACAAAAGTAATCAGAATTTCAAGCATGCACGCAAGAATCTTAGACGATCAGAGTTCATACCTGGGACATTTGCTGGAATTGGAAGATACAATTAATCAAAATCTTGCTTTCGGTTAGAGTTAATTGAATCTCTTGGTTGATGAGCGACTCGGCATTGTGGATTAGCCATTTTAGCCGATGGTATCGTCTCCAAATAGCATTGGTATCAAATATATGCCAGTTGGTATTTGAATGTTTGGTTTGACCTAGTTCATAGTTAACGAAAAGAATGACAGGTTTGAATTATTGGAAGAGAAGCACGTTCATAGTTAACGAAAAGAATGGTAGGTTTGAATTATTGAAAGAGAAGCACACGAGAATATCAGGAACGGCGTTCAGTTTGTACATATAATTATTGATTTGGTCCCTCAATTTGTTGAGTTGGTTTGATTTAATTCTCAAATTTTTGAAAGGTTCAATTTGGTCTCCGTGTTTTTAGAAAGTTCAATTTGGTACTATTATTTTGTAAAATGGTTCAGTTTAATACTCCTGTTATATTTCGTTTAATGTTGTTTGTATATTGATGAGATGTCATTGTAAGCGTAGTTAATTAGATTGGTTTGTTTGTTAGATGTAGTTAATATCATTTCCGTCTCTATGTTGATATTTTCTTGATCAAGTATATTTAGTATGGTACTAAATTGATCCACTTTAAAAAAATTAGGGTATCAAATTAAACATTCAAAAAATTAGGAAATCAAATTGAACAAATTTAAAAAATTAAGGAACTAAATCAATAATTATACCTTTAATACGGTGTATCCACTGGGTTGAGATCTAGAGTTCTAATCAGCCACCCAAAGCATCTTTCGTGCAGAGGGTTCATATGAATGAGTTATAGGTTATGCTTTGTTTTAGCATGGGAAAAAAAATGGGTGAGAAATTTAAACCTAAAATTATTTCATTTGGGTGGTGCCACCACAAAAAAAGTTAAAAATTGACACTACAGGTAGTCTAAAAAAGAATATAAAAAAAACTCATTAGTAAACCACAAATTTGGATGGTTTTTATATTGAAAAAGTGAGTTCAGCATACTTTTATCAAGAACTAGTTTGTTTTGAAGAAAAATCATACTAAGAAAACATAGCGTTCAAGGTTAAAAAAAAAAAAAAACAGACACTTTTTTCTCAATTTACTTGTATCAAATTTTCGACCAGATCTTTTTCATGCTTATGGAAAAGAAAGTGAATGAAATGAAGATCACGAGCTTGAGTACAAAGAATTTATTGGTAGAAAGATTTTGAAGCACTTAAAAGTTAGATTGTCTTATGATTGTATGAGGAGTAATATTAATTCTTTTTATAGTCGGATTGCTTTATCTGTTTATCCCATTCAGATAAAAAAAGAAGTGAGTTTGTCAAAACTTATACAATTTGTTATGATTAAACCCATAGGGATATTTATCTCTTGTTGGAAATCTTTTTATATTTTTTTATTTTTCGAAATCTAACTTTCCTATATAAATTTTTTTCCACACGTTTCCAATGACTCCATATCTCATGCATCCTCATCCGATAATATTTTATCATTTTTTTATCGGTAGATATCAGTTATTAGTATTTTCTTTATTGGAAAATTGAACATACAACATTTCTCAGCTTTTCTTTTCTAAACTTATCAAACTCACCTTATATTTCTCAAATTTCTCAAATGTTAGTGTCTCTCAAATGTTAGTGTAAATGTTCAACTAACATCCTTTCCTTCCATTCTTTTTCATTTTACTGTTAAGTCATCTTATCACTACTATCCAATAATATTATAACTATTATTTTCCTTCCTTGTACTCTTTTTCTCATGATCGTAACTCTTAATTTCATTTTTAGCCAACTCTACTTCAAACTCTAGTTAACCTTTATCTCATTATTTATGTACACCTTCCTTCAATAGTCAAACCACTTACACAACTAGTTCTATGTTATCCCCTTCTCCACTGAATACTCATCCGACGAAAACTTCTTTGACTTTGGTATTCCTCGGACTAGGATAATCCTTCCCTATCTTTTACACAATTTGAACCAAAACATTATCAAACAAGTTGTGAAAGATACATATTGGTATGGTGCCATAAAATAAGAGTTCGGCGTATGTAAAAGCGGATTTGGATTGTCAATCCAGCCAGCAGTCCATCAAAAAAAGGATAGGTTGGATTAGAATTTTCAATTCGTCAACCTGTTGTTGTCCGACATGCTTAGTCCTTCGGTTTTTTTTTTTTTTTCTAAAAGTCTTTTTAATTTTTTTATGTTTAAAAATTTTAAAAAAATAAAAACAAAAATTATTATATAAAGTTATATATAAAAAATTTATAAACAACAAAAAAAAGTGGTTGGCCAACCCGTCTTTAGGCAGGGCGGGTTGTAGTGTCTAACCCGTTTCCTAGTGGCAAGCAGCCCAACCCAACTCGTTTTTGGCGGGTTAAGGGCGGGGTGGGCCAAAACGGGCTAGGCTGTCCCATTTTGCCACCACAAGAAAAAAATAAGACCTAGACTCTTGCTCCTCTACTCGTTGATAGACAAGTAATTGGATATGAATGATTTTTTTCAAATTAAAGGCATAGAAGGTTCTCTAAACATTTACAAAAGTCATTCCTCAACTTTGTGTTTGGATGAAGTATTTCAACAATTCTAAGAAATTGAAATGCATTGCCTTTGAAATTCTTGTAACTGAATTCCCATTATTTTCTAAATAATATATTTGGATAGAGTAATTGGAATATCTTACATTTTAATTTCTTGTTTAGATAAAATAATTGAATTTCTCTTATGAGAAAAAAATTCATTTTAACAATATTTATTTAATATATAAAATTTTTAAATTAAATTTAAAAAACATAATTGTATACTTAAAATATTTAAATTTAGTCAAATTTTGATCGAGCCGACTCGACCAAATTCGACCAAATTCTGGCGGGCGTAAGCTTAGTCCAATTTGGATAAATTTAGGTCGGGGTCGACTTGGCCAACTTCGGCCAAGATTGGTTTGGCTCAATTTGGTTAAATTTTGGTCGGATTTGACTCAATCGAATTTGGCCAAAATTTGACCAGGCCAACTCCTTCGCATTCAACTTTTTTGGCTGGGAATGACTAAATCGCATTTGGCCAGGTCGACTCGGCTAAATTTTGGTCTAGATCGCCTTAGTCAAATTTCGGCTAAGGTCGATTCGACCGATTTCGGTCACATTCGACCATATTTGGGTCAATGCTCACTTAACCAAAATTTCCAAAGTTTAGTTGAGGTCAACTCTGCCAAATTTGGATGAATTTAGGTCGTCTCGACCAAATTTATCTCACGGTCGATTAGGTCCAAATCTAGAGAAAATTTTGATCCAAGAAGATTCGATCGAATTCAACAAGGGTTGAGTTTGCCTTATTCAACCGCATTTTGACCAGGGTCAACTGGACTAAATTTGGCCAAATTTCGGACATGTCCAACTCAGTAGAATTCAACCATATTTTGGCTAGATTCAACTTCGGTCGCATTTAGCCAATTTTTGTATTTATTTATTCGGTCGAGTTGGCCCCAGCCAAAAATTTGGCCAAACTTGGTTGAATTTGGTTGAGTTAGTACTAACCAAAATTTGGCCAAAATTTTAATCCAGGTGGAATTTTGGTCAAGTTCGCACCAACCGAAATTTTACCAAATTCGGCTTAGTTAGTCTTTGGTCAATTATCGGTCAAGTTGACCCTAACCTTTTTTTCACATTGAACAATGAGGAATTCCACAAATTGTGGATTTCAATTTCCTTCTTGTTTGAATTAATTTCAAATTCTACTATTTTATTTATTTGAAGTACCGTCTTAAAATTCCTCAATTTTAATTTCTCTTAATTTCCTCATCCAAACAAGTCATTTTATTCAAAGAAATTTAAATTCTCCAAATAAATGAATTACTCTCTTAAATTGTTTCATCCATACACACCATTGGGGATGTTAACAGGGTGGATAAGGTACGGGTAGTAGCTCTTTCGACCTGTACTCGTATCCATATTTGTGCGGGTAGACCTGTACTCGTATCCATATTTGTGCGGGTATCCCTTATGCGGGTACCCGCATTTTTTTTAATATCTACGGATATCCACGAGTACCTACGGGTATTTACAAAAGAAAATTTTAATCTTTAACAACATATTTTAACCATAAATTCAAATAAAAATACAATGCATAACATTCATAAATTTCAAACAAAATGCAAATAACCAATTTAAATAATGTTGAATGAAAATTTACAAAGAAAGAAAGATTTTTTTAAACCAATTGATAAAAAATAACCCATTCCATTTCAATGTATTAATGTTTTAATCATGTTTTTTTAATTTTTTTATTTAAATTAGAGTATACTCGTATGATACCCGTATTCACCCTATTAACATGCAGGTATAAAAAATACTCGTAGTCGTTACCTACGAATATCCATTTATAATATTTATTTTCTACCCATCGCGAGTTTATCCGCGAATACCCACGAGTACGAATTTTTTTACATCCCTACACATAATAAAAGTTTCAATAATCAACCCAGGTTTGGTTTAAATGAAACTTTTTCTCATTTTTCATTGAACTTATCACCATAAGATTGGTTTTAACATAGTCCTCTCAATGTTAGAAGTATAGATTAAATTCAAGATAGGAGTAAATTAATATTTAATGATTTCAAATATTTTTGAAAATAAATAAATTTTCTCTAAATCAATTGCACTTTTAACTTTATGAAATGTTAATATCAATGTCTTTTTACCTTTCCAAAGCACATAATTAATATATTACTAGAATCTTTTATATTTCATTAGATTTTTTTTTTGAAAATTTGTTAAAGTAATTTGCAAGAAAAGACTTGTTTTTGTTATTTTTTTAAGATTTTTAATTGGCAAGTAATCCTTTATGGATAATTACTTCGTACAAATGTTTTTTTGCGAAAAGTGTTTTATATAAAATATTTTGAAAAGATATTGGTACCAAAACTATTTTTCATAACAAAATTTATATTTTCTACGACAAAAAAATCAAAATAAAGTTTACAAAAAATATGTGTTTTTTAGTAGTAATATTCGATTCATGTACGATATGTAGGAGATAAGTGAAGAAAAATGTGAATGTACTTGTATAACAAAAGAGCTATGTCTGGTCGTCTAATCACCTTGATTAAGTCGATCTTTTAATTTCTTAATTTTTACAAAAACATCTCAAGAAAACAAGAAAAGGTCATACATGTAAAACTAATAAAGGATCTTTAAGATTTATAATTCTCACGATAAAACATAATAGAGCACTAACCTTGATCCATGAGAGATCCCGTGAATATGCGTTCTTCAAATTTGTAATCTTGTGTGCTTTTCAATCAATCACCGTTTCCCAATCTATCTCTTTACCTTTCTTTCTCTTCTCACGCGTTCTTGATGGGTTACTGTGAAAAGAACCTTATGGCTAGAGACAGAACCCCAATTCCTTTTATAAACCAACGTCCATCAAGTTGGTTTTTATTTTATCTTTATCTTTATCTTTATTTTATTTTATTATCACTTCCCATAATAATAACCAATAAGTCTTTATATTTTATTAAATCACAATTGGGTTGGGCTCATCATAATATTTCAAATGAGTCACTAATAGAATTAATTCGTCAATTAATTCTAACATTCTCCCACTTGACTCATATTATGCCATAACATTATGTGATTTAATACATAAACATAATGCGCATTAAAAGACCTTGCATAAATTGGTTCCATCATTATTCATAATTAAAGATACATAAATAATAAGAGTCATGGCGGTCACACATCATTTGATCGACATTATCCCTTCCATGTACTACTATATCATCCCTTTCTCCTTAATATGACCTTAAAAACGAGAAGTCCATAATGGGTTCAAACATAATGTCATTTTACAAAGCAATAACATAACATAATTTGTTTTCTTCA
>Ga0214545_1006164_pt1 | contig 21055 bp, 5 predicted proteins | sample CNSS4metaG_FD_160064 | JGI IMG/M metagenome (GOLD analysis project Ga0214545, IMG submission 160064) | Root nodule microbial communities from cowpea collected in UCLA plant growth center, Los Angeles, California, USA - CNSS4 | ecosystem: Host-associated > Plants > Roots > Nodule | place: USA...
AAATCTTTTCAAATATATATATATATATATATATATATATATATATATATATATATATATATATATATATTTATATATGATATAAAACTTTGTGGACATCCATAGTGCAAATTTGTTTTAAACCACAATTTGTTTTCTTTGATTTTGTGATATAGTGATTTAAAAGTCCAAAAAATGTTAATATTTTTACTTAAGATAAAGTTTTAATAATTATTATATTTTGTTAAATTAATTAATTATTAGGTTTTACAAAAAAAAATATGTTAAGACAAGTATTTATTTACTAATCGGATGTGGATATTCGTTGTGTTATTGTAAACGAATCTCAATTTTAAAGTCGATGTGAATATATACAAATCATGACATTTTTTTTCATTTAAATAATTTTTTACTTTTGATATATTATTTTAGATATATTAATATTTATTTATTAGTTTAGTTTAAGTAAATAATTTTTTTTTTTTACATTATCATATTTAAAAATAATAATAAGAAAACGCAGGATGTGGACATCCGTATACTGTTAAAAACATATATCATTTTAAAGTCGGATGTACACGTTCGTAAGCCATCACATTTTATTTTTGAATTTTTAATTTAAATAACTTTTGACCTTTGATATATATATTTTTTGATATAAAATTATTTATTTTGTGATTTAGTTGTTTATTTTGTACATATTTGTAATTATAATAAATTACTTTTTTTACCTTGTTAATTTAATTAATTATTAGATTTGGACAAAAAGAAACCAAATATTGATATCCGTAACTCAAGACATTCGCAACTCATTTGTGTCAAGAGCATAGACCGGATGTTGACATTCACAACTCATTTGTGTGAACCGGATGTTGACATTCGCAACTCATTTGTGTGAACTGGTGACATCCCTGTAACTTTAAATCAGAATGCACACCCCTAACTAGGAAAAGAAATGTAAATGGGATGTCGAGATTCGCAATTCATTTTCTTGAACTGGATGTCAACGTCTGTATTGGACAATTTCAGAGAAAAATTTGAATTTATGGATCTCTACTTCCGCAGTTTCTCAAAACAGGTTCAAAATGACTCATTTACTGATTTAAACATGGATCGATTGCACAGATAATGCATTCAAAGCATTTACTGGTTGAAAGGATTAATTACGTGAAGAATAACTTAACTGCTTGAAAGTAGGGTTGAAAGGATGTGAAGTTGGACTGCTACTGCTGCGATCGATCTGGAGTGTTGAGGCTGCAGAGAAGAGACAAGGGACCAGGTCAAATGGGATTCAAAATATTGGAGGTGCAGAAAGTGGGCTGTTGTAATAAATATAAGTGAGAGAAAATTCACTGGTTAATCTTTACTTTTTACTGTGAGGGTAAAGCAAAATTAATAATGTTTTTGGAGATACAAGAGAAACTATTGGAGGTGCAAAAAGAAACCCCATTTGATAAATCCTATACTACTCAAACTCATACCTGGGTATACATTAAATGACTCGCTTTTTCCTTAACCCATGCTAAATCAATTTAGATGGGTTGGATTAAATCATAGCTACTATTTTATTAATCAATTCAATAGTAAAAAAATGTGTCCATTTATTTCTCATGTGAAACAACTCAATCATTTATTCTAAATTGTCTTCCAATCTTACACCAAAGTAACATCTAAATAAGAATATTGTTGAAAATTGACTTACTAAGCATAAAGTCGTTTGATGGTAGATATGTCTGTGCATTGTTAGTGTAATTGTCTAACCCAATTGAGTAAAATGCATTTAATCATGAGTATTTGGTATTCGTATCTCATTTACCAGTAAAGAGCATTTGATAGTAATATCTCATTTATTCTGAAAAATTATCAGGTAAAGAACATATTGTACAACCCAATTATGTCTACTACTATGCAGGATGTCCATTGTTGTTTTGTGTCTAGTGTTAAGTGTCAAACACATCTTAGACATGATTCACAGAGAGTTGGTTATTTTTGTATTAGATAAATAAACACCTAGGGTAAAACATGATATAAGAAAGTCCATATCAATTACAAAACACAACAATTCTGTCATGTGGTCTCTTCCTTTGAAAAAATGAAAGTTTTACTAACAAATTTACCAAGTCAGGGTATGCAAATTAAACACATTCAACAAAAACTTTGTTTACAAAGAACACGAACACAATAAGCAAGATGGTTCGATGAAGTTCACGCATATCTTATTTCTTCGTTGGTTTTTCAAATTTTTTATATATATATATATATATATATATATATATATATATATATATATATATATATATATGATCCTGTAGGAAATATTCCATTATGACTGGTTTCTTCCAGTTTTGACTTAAATGCGAGCAAGCAAAGAGGTACGTATTGCACAACCAGTTACTCAAATAAGGTATATTATATTTTCTCTGACGCGGTGAGAAGTTGACTTACTTTCAGCGGGTGCAGGTGCGAGAACTGTAATCACAAAAGTCAAGCTTTGGAAGAGGTTAGACAAGTAAAAATTAGAGGATATAAATGTAACCTGTATCAACATATTCATGTAATTCGTCCTCAAGCTATGACAGCGATTCTTAAGAAATGATAGTTGGCTCAATACTATCCTTCATGTATATTAGAATTGGTATAGAATCAAAAAGATTCCCCATTCCTTAGATATGTTGAATCTTAAGAACTAACTGTCGAACTTCATGATATAATGACTTAATAGATTAGCTTTTATTTTTAACCCTCCATATAGGAGTCCAAAACAAATTCCACAAACTAACCCTCTTTTTCTTATTCGATTTTTATATTTCAGCCAGAAAAATAAGAAATATGAAACTGACACTGAAGTATGGATAAAATAGATTATACTGTCCATCAAACCTTCACCAGCAATAAATAGATTATACAAAATGAAGTATGGAACTAAATAAATCTATATAATTATACTAAAGTACGCTCATTTGTTTAATTATTGTATTTTCTTACGATTATTAGCATCTAATTTTATGCATTATTTAGTTTTAATGCGTTTACATACATCATATCTGTAGAAGAAAGTAAGATTGAGAGAGAGAGAGAGAGAGAGAGAGAGAAAGAAAGAGAGAGCAAAGCGATGGATGGACCTGACAAGTAAGTGGAAGTGTTAGGCCTGTTGAGTAAAAGCTGAGTGGTCAATTTACACGCCATTAAGCATACAGGGCTTAACCAGCACCCCTAAATATTACCCAATTCCATCCAAGACACATACCTCAAACTTACGATTATACGCAACTGATCAGCGGCTAAAAGAATCAAAAAGGCCAATATTCATAATTGTCGACAATATCTCGGCCTCTTCAATCGGTTACAGGCACCAACCACTCCTGCTTTTCGCAAAGGTACTCCCAGACGTGTCCCAAATCAGAATCAGAATTGAAAAAGAAAAGAAAAGGGTGGGGCCAGCGTGAAAAAGAAGTGAGGTAAAAAAAAAAAAGATGCTCTCTAAATCTAGCCAAATTCAATGCCCACATTAAGGCAATTGAGGAAAGCAGAGCTCGTAAATACGCAGCGGCAAGTTTCAGCATGCGGAGATGCCATCTAAATCAAGCCAACCTCAATCCCCACATTAGCCAACATTGTCCAAACCAGAACCTGGTAATTAATCATGGCAAGTTTCAGCATGCAGCAGACTTAGTTCAGTAATAATAAATCAACATTTGCAGCACCCTTAGATGGCGTGGAGAAATCTGGCAGCTTGAAACTAAAGATTTTTTTACCACATCATGAAATGGTTTGGTTTGGTTTGGTTTGTTCCAGTATCACCTGCACTCATCGTAATGATGTCTCTATTTTCATTTTGTCATGAAGGGTGACAACCAAGTTATGGGCGTCATCAAGCAGCTTCCAAACATCAAGGTGTCCAGCCATGCCATTGCATTCCTTAATGATCTCGTCCATGCTGCTGTACTTCTCAATGATCAACTTTCTCCTTTGAAGAACTGATGCTGCTATTGCGTAAAGCAATAAATCGTCTGTTGGTGGAGCTCGCTGCCTGATTCTGCTCCATGCAGATTTCCCAATACCTGCTCGGATTGCTGCTTGATCTGCCCACATTACTTCCCAAAGGCAAAGAGTCTGCTCAAATGTCAACTCCCTTCTAAACAATACCACCACCATCCTATACACAAAAAAGCAATCCTCGGCCTGCAGCTTCTGCAAATGCCTAAACAGGTGGCCATCCTTGAACTTGATAATTTTTGCAACTATATCAAGTTGCCTCCGAATACCCACCTCATCAAGCCTGAAATTTTGCCGAGCCTTCCTCATGAATCCAACAAAACACCAGAAAGCCTCGTGATCTTCTGGTATAACACTAACTATAGGAGATAGCAAATCACTCATACCCTGGCAGTATCCGATTTCAGGGTCGTATAAAGCATATGCTTCAAGGATTGCAACCAGTCGAGCAGCATGAAAGATTCTGCTGGCATCCAGGTGACCATAATCCTTCAATCCAACAGCCTCAGCAGAACGATGTGCCCTACAGTCCGGTACCACAGCTTGAGAAGGGGAGTATGGCATCCATTCCCCATTCGCCCGTACTGCATCAAGTCGGATGATCCGTTGCCAGGTGGCAAAATCTTCATTAGTCCATAGTTTTGACGGAGCTTGCATTACAGAGGGAGAAGAATTATCCTTGGGAGTCTTGGAATTGTTGTCTTCCTGGCCATCATCAGAAGGAAATGTCTGAATTATCTCAGGACCTTCTGAGGAGTCTGAATCAGTGGAATCAGTATCCAGTGCAGAGTTATCAGTATTGCTGACGTTTGGAACATCATCTCCTTCCAACAGGGCACTAGATGGATCATCTGAATATTCAGCATCTGGACTATGTTCCTCACTGGAAAGAGATTCTCTTGCACTTGTTGCATCTTCTGAACTAGGAGAACCATAATCTTGAAGAAGACTTCCACCATCCCCTTCATAGCTGATTTCCCCTATTTCATTTAACTTAAAGCTCCCATTATTGTGCTTTAGCAGTTGCCGGCACTGTCTGCGAAATTTCTCATACTCCTTTCTGCATTTAAAGATTTAGAATTAAACTGAAAAAGCAGACGAGGGAAGTACACAAAAAATAAAAGTTTTAAATACTGCAAAAACATGGTGGATCCATTATATATACTTTACCTATTTTGAGTTCTAATAGCATCTCTTTCTTCTTTAGTACTGTCCAAGTCATAGCTGTATAAATGAATATGTAATCAGTAACCATAGTAGAGTTCATCTAAATTAATAACTTAATAAATATGGAAAAAAACATGAAAAAGATGAAAAAGACGTAAATAAAGAAGCCCATAAATATCATTTCCGATGCATAAGATGAAACAAAGAAAAAAGTTTGTACTACTACAGATAAGAGATGATTAAGGTTCTTCACAACCAAGCTGCAACACAGTACTAAATATTTTAACCAGGAGCAAGATATTTCAAATCACATCGTGTAACAGCATGTCCATTTTTGTATATCATGCCAGTGCATAATCCAAATTTCCTAGATCCCAGACAAGTAAAAGAAGTAACAATAAGCATCATTTACAAATTATAAATGAAGCATAAAAGATAGCATGCTTACACTCCGAGTAGGAATGGCCAAACTTCAGCTCTAATACTAGGATCTACACCCTGCATCAGATATTTATGCATAATCAAGTTCAAGGAGAAAAGGCCAACCAAAGAATTTAAAATTTAAACAATCAGATTAGTGAACTCACTCCACTGCGAACTCTTTTCAGGAACTTAATTCCACCATCCCGAATTCTCCCATCTTGGGTAAACAAGCTTTTCCATTGCCGAGGTGAAAGTACATGTTTCCTTTTCCTACGCGACCACGGTGATTTAAGACGACCTCTGAAAATTATGCCACAAGGATATTCTCATTACTATTGCTTGCATTTGAATTTTAGATCAGAGAGAAATAAAGGAAGTCATCAAGTAAGATATTCAGGGAGTGACAAGGTACATAAAAATATACTCTTCCAGATTAACAGCAAATCACAGCACTGCAGTATAATAGATAATTTTTTCCAACTCAACTGTGGCTTCTTTCCCCAAGGAGCAGGCGTATACAAGTTTCAGTATTTTAAAATCACAAAAATTATGTGCAAGATACATGACGCCAAAACAATAAAATCCATTCAGCACTAAAAGCCGTCAATTTCAAAGTTAATTTTATAATATGCAGCAATAATTTTACACTAGAGAATGAACTTATCAAGTTGGAGAAATCCCAGTCCACTTAAACAAAGGAGTTTCTGTGCAATGCGATGTTCAGTACTGACTTGAATAATATTACATATTTGTCGCTGTGTACAGCTAAATTTACAAAACACAGCCTTGGAAAATTAAACAGTTGGTTCCAAAATCCAATGAGATTACGACATCGAAATTTTCTGTTTAAATTTTTAACTTTAGCAGTGATGAAGTAAGGAAATATGGGCATGCAATTAAGAAAAATGAAGCGTATCCTGGACATATAAAAGTTGTACTTGAAGATTTGATCACTTCAACATCCCTCAGATATATATCTAGATTAAAACTTCAAAATTGTAAACCTTCTTAGATTTAATTTGGTCATGAAATATACTTTTTCAGTCTCAAATGAACCGCACTCCTTAACATAAACTAGCACAGATCCTCCTTTATAGCTCAGGAAAAACCATACAAGACAAACGGGGGTTTTGATGTCCGATCAAGATCACCATCTAGTACCGGTTTTTCACCTACAATTGATTTGACACGGGAAAAGAAATAGGAGGATAAACAGTTCGAGGGAAGAAGAAAGAAACTTTATATTAAAGAAATCTACTACATAAACAACAAAAAAGCTCCAGCAAAACCAAAAGAGAGATCTGTCTCCTTCCCACTACCTTGTCCTCCTCAACCCTACTTCCCCTTTCAAAGACAAATCAGGATTTCCTTTTTTTTTTAATTATGACAAACATTGTTGCAATTCGAACAAATGAGCGATTCAACAAGTAAACACACAATAAGACCGAAATGCTGCTGAACAAAGAGACCCAAAAACAGAAACGCAACACACACAAGCTGATCAGCCTAAGCGGACACTGATAGCAACACTGGGATGCGCAGAAGTGGAGATCTGGCACGAAATAAACAAAAAAGTAATAGAAATCTCAGCACTGAATAAAAACAGTTTAAAAAATGAACAGAGAGCAGCACAATGAAGAAGAGAAACTCACCGATCAGAGGACGAACAAGAAGCAGGTGAGGAAGCAGTGACAACGAAAAGAACCGATCGCAAATGGATCCACGACGAGGAGGTCGACGACGATTGCGACGACGACGACGAAGGAGAGGAGTTCGAGGACGACGGCTGCGAATTGAGACTTCGTCTAAGGGGATTCATCTATAAATTCCTTCTATGTACACTTTTTCGTGTTTAGTTTTCCCTAATAGTGTAACTAAATCGGAATCGAAAACAGTATCCTCTAGCTAGGGTTTTTGCGATTGCGAGGACGCTCTCTAATTCGCTCATTCGAGTCACCTACTACCACCGCAGAATACGGCGGGGACAAGAGCAAAGCCGGCGATGGCTATGAAGAGCACCGCCGGAGTTACCACCGCCGGAGACATTGACACCAACCCGGCGGTACCGGTGACGAAGTGAGTGTCGCTGGTGGCGTTGAAGTGAGTGGACGTGACCATGGAGAGTGAAAGTACAAGAATACCCTTCCCTTGGTAGTTCGCTCCTGAAACTGCTTGAGAACCGAAACTAGTTTGAGAGAAAGAAGAGAAGAGAAGAGAGTAGAGTCTCTCTCACACCACACCAAAGCAAAGAGAGTATCAAGGGAGAGAGAAAGGACTGAAATGGAAATAAATAGAAAAAATTGAAAGAAAGAAAGAAAGGAAGACTGGTAGAGTAGGGAAAGAAAACGAAGCAGAATCTAATCTAATATGCTTTTGGGGGGAGAAGGGTGCAAGTGCCAAAACGCTGCCGTTTCTCTCTCCCCTTATATCACATCATTCAAACTTTCGAACTAACTAACTAATCTCAATCTTCTCCTTCGTTAAAGCTCCCAACTTTCAATTAACTAATTTAATTAATAATTAACAAAATCAGAAATTATGCCAACAACATTTATTAATAAATTGCCTTCCAATCTAATCTAATCATGGGTCAATACCTTTATTTCCAGTAAAGCTATTAAATGTTGCAGACCTATACTTCCGTAATATAGCTAATTTCTTTGGCCTTTTCCAAAAGTTATCATCTCTTTTTCCTTTATACTGTTCAATTAAAAATTTTATTTTCATCCGTAAAATAACTATCACTGAAAAAACACTTCATTAAATATAATTCACACTGCTGTAAACAAAGAGAATTATGAAATTTGGTCTCATATTAATTAGGAAGGAAACGCGTAATTATCTATGTGAATCGCATTATAATAATTAAATTGAATTTAATCATGGTAATTCAAGTTTCTGTCTCAAGTCACATGTTCGTGGTTTTTAAAAATTCCACTATATAAACGATTCTGCTTAAAATATCACCATGGCATGTGCTGTTAAATACTTTTTTTTTGTACAACAGGGTTTTTACATAATTGGCAGTTGAAATAAAGTGTTCATATTTGTATTGTAAATTATTGACTTTGAAGATATTAATGAACAATCATTTTAATTAAATTTAATTTTACTAAACTAATAACAATTATTTAAATATGAAATTTATTTAGAGAAAATATTATTACAAAGTGAATTTAATCCTGACATATCATAACGTATGGTCAACGTGAGTTAAGTTTAAGTTTAATTTTTTTCATTATCATATTGTAACAATCCAAATTTTAATATATATATATATATATATATATATATATATAAATAACTTAAAAGATAAATGGAGTATAATTAATATAATTATTCTAAAAGATAATATATATCATCATATAAATTAACTTTTATTATAAGTCTTCGGTAATTTTCTTCGGCACTTATGCTACAACTATTATTTGCGTCTATTTTTACTTTCGTATTGATATACAATTACCGTTAAAAAAAATAAGATAATGATGTTTTGATCCACTTTTAATCCACTACTCTAATCACTCTTCAATTATTTATTATTTTGATTATTTTAAGAGATGTGATGATCTAAAAGTGATAAAAGTGTTGAGTTAAAAATGAATTAAAATATCACTATTCAAAGAAATAAATCAAAAACAGAGAAAAAATGAGCAAAGACAAGGATAAGTTAATGTATTTAAAAGAAGAAACTCAATAAAAATAATAATAATAACTTCTAACAAAGATTATAAAACCAAAATTTTGTATATTTAAAAGCATTGATCCCTAGTTAATCTTTCTTATTTGTCCTTCAGATATATTTCTTCAAATCCACATGAGTCCAAATTAAAAAAAAAAAAAATGCATCAATTCAATAGAGCAAGCACACTCAAACATTTTCTACTAATTTCACAAACATATCCTTTACATGTACAACATTCCAAAGCAATTTAATCATATCAAAACACGTTAATAAAATTTCATATCAATTCTTTAATATCCAACACAATAAGTTTTCAATAATTATATAAATGAAAATTCAATGCATCACATCATTTTGTTGGAATTTGTAGGGCTTTTAAAAATATGAGAGATATAAGATAGATGAGAGATATATGTGATATGTTATACGGAGGAACATATTTTTGTATTTTATTGATATACTCTATATATAGAACAAAATATAACAAATATTAAGTATAAAATATTTAAAATATTTCACTCTAAATCTAAAATAATAACTAATTTCTAAAACTGAAATCTATCTCTAAAACTGAAATATTTTCTAAAAACTAATTTAAATAAAAAAGATATTAAGTAATATTATCGGCGCATTTCAATCCACACACTAAAATTCTATCTATTAATACCATTTGTATAATATAACACTGTTTAGCATATCAAAACACATTACAAATGAAGGTATCACACAGGATTTCACTTGCTTCAGAGTCACTACATTCTCATTCTTTATAAATACATAAGTCAAACAATAACCCAACCCTCTCAATAGTATTTATATTGTGCTTTGCCACATTACTCAATAAAAACCAGAATAAGAATTATCTCATTCTTTCCAGACTTTCACAATTCTAACATTAGTTTTTCTTTACCAATTCAACATCCAAACAGTTTTTCTTTACCTCTGATCTATCAATCACAATCACAAATAAACCTTTTATCTAACGAGATTTGTTAAATATACTATGTTATCTACTATTGAATTATTATTAATGTCTTATTTCACATATAAGATATAAATAATTCAACAAAAAGAAAATTATTTAAAATCTCACATATATTATATATAAGATTAATATAGTCAATCCAGAAGAATTAAACTTTAAACCCATTTTTTAATTATTATATAAATTCAATTAAATTACATAAGAGATTTTTTATTTAATCTTGTTTTATAGGTGTGATTTTCAAATAGTTATCTAAAACTATGCTCTTAGATTAGTCTGAGGGGCGTTTGTGCTTTAATGAATCATTTAAGTTTAGTTCAGATGAAGTTGATTTTTTTCTCCGAAAAACTCTTTCACAACCATTGAAAATGAAGTTCTAAAAAGTTAAAGAAAAAAAAAAAAACTCAGTATAATCAACACAATATACCTTCATACTGATTTTGAATACTATTGTCTGAGTGATCTTCCTTTTTGAACGACTAACATTTATAATCGAATAAACTACATAGACTATCTTGAGAATTTATGAAATTACGTAATTTCCTTCGTTTTTTATTCTCTTAATTATTTTAAAAATATTATTGACACATCATTTATACACTACAACAATCCTCTATTTAATTGAAAAATAATACAGTTTATATTTTTTACAAAGAATACTACTGTAAATATTAACAAAAAATAATATTCGTCTAACCTCAAGGAATCTCAAAAATAAACAGTGCCCTTTTCTTAACTCGTAGTCTTACATTAAGTTGGAATAAAGAATAGATTTTTGTTTTCGTATACAATTAAGAGTCTGATATCTAATTTTCAAAGTTTATGATTATTCAATAATAAAAATTTTCAACTGATAATAATAAATCTATATTTCATGTTTCTAAAATATGATCTTACTTTGGTGGAAGCATTGATTAAGACAACATGTTTATAGTAATTACAGATTAGTAAACTGATATTGACATCTAATATCCGGTCAAAAGCAGGTTGAACTTATGTGCATAACTCCACCGACTTGTGCGTAACACAAGCCAGACTTTTTCTCATTTTTCAATCGAAAATTTAAATGTTAATACAATTGATTATCAATTATTCATTTTAAAAAAATTTAAAATTTCTAAAGTGAATTACTTATTTTAGAAAAATGGAATTTCTAAGATGGATCTATTAGCGATGGAAGCAGGCCTGAACTTGTTTGGTAGGGTTCCTTGAACCGAGGATTTTGTAAGTTTTTAAATAAATAAAAAAAAAATGAGAAAAGAACAAGCATAATTGTCAACTAAGTAACTAACAACTGACGTTGAATTGTGTATATGAAAAAAATTTATAGAAATATCAGTCAACAAAATCAGGCGCAGTGATTAAAGCATCGAAAAAGAAAAAAGGAAAAATAAATAAATATATTTAAGTAAAGTTATTAACCTATTTCTTAAACAAAATTCAGATATATTTAATTTAAAATGTCACACATTAACACAAATTCTCTCAGAAAGCAGAAGTTATTATTTTTATATAAACCTGAAATGTTTTTCGTGTGATCATAAATTTTAATTATTTTTCGTATGAAGTTTGTTGCATTCAACTGATATAGGCGCATTGCAGACGGAAACTAAACCTTTGGTAATAGGCATTAATTTCCTAAAGTATATCAATACGACCGGAGTTGGAGTTTTTTTTTTTCGGATGTTTAAATTAAACAAATATCATATTTGAACAATTTTATATTCTGGGAAATTTCGTTTGGTAGAACAATTCAGTAATTTGAAATGGAGAAAAATGTATTTAAATATAAAAAGCAAGAGAAGAATGTATTTGTTGAAAATCTCAAGATTTTTAGTGTGGTTTTTCTTTTGTTTTGTTGGAGGCTGAGAGTGTGGTACTTGAGATGATATGATACTTGGTATCGATGTGGGCTCCATTGGTTTCGAAGTTTATTGTTTTGCCATCAATTCGAACTTTGAGATCCGACAATGGGCAATATAAAAAGTCTACCAAAATGATATGTGTTGCCTTCCATAATTTATCACACACACTATTTGCAGTTCCATTGCTGCTATAGAGGCTTTTGTTTCTTCGGCCACAACACAGTTCAGCATTGTCATCATGAATAACCAGCTTTGAAAATAACACGTTTTGCCTTTTAATGCACAGATATTTGGCTGATGTATCCCTTGTTTTGTGCTTTATAAACACCCAACAGTGTCTGTTAAAAAAATGAGAAGTAAAGAAAGAAAGAAAGGAACAATCTTCTGAGGCCCATATGTTTTACCTTTTGAATATTTCCTGTTATATAGGTCTTTTTCATCATCTACCACAATGATGAAAGAGATTCCATAAAATAAACAGTGAGTCCAATCCAAGGAGAGGTTTGTCTTCTGTGGGATAATGACAACACCAACATGCCAAAGGTGTGTCCTGAGTATTGAACCCTAATTACAACATTGCACTCTCTGTTATCACAAAGTATGGCCTTAATTATGTGAAGTGATTGCAGTCAAAACTGCTAATCATGAAGTGTTTGTATTGGGTTTTAAGCAAGTCCCGTCCTTGATTGTGACTTCTCCGTAGTGGTATGGTGAAAGGAAAATTTAATTGGGTTTTCACCATACTACACAAACAAAAAAGTGGGTTTTCACCTAAGCTTCATTATTGGATGTAATTAACTTTCACAACCTTGTGAGTACAATTTTACATCATGCTTCTCTTCTATTCACCCTTGCTTCTGAACCTCACCAATTTGGCCTGATGTGAAATTAATAGAACTGTAGATGGTCAAATTGTGTGGCACATGGATAAAGCTGGGATGAATGGTACTCCTATTAACAGAATGTGCTATATTTGCAGAGTCTTTTTTACCAAGCATGCCCTAAACTGACATTTAATGCAAAAAAGTGTGTGGAGGTAGGGGGCAAAAATGAACTAAAACTACTAAATCAAGCATAACATTATCTTCTTGAACTAATCATTCAATTTGATTGCAAATTGCAATAAAACAAATGTTGTCGTTTTAGAAAATGGATGCAGGATTAGAAACCCAAGTATACTTTGCATTGTACGAAAACCAATGCCATGTAAAACCACAAAAGAAACATAGAACGTTGTGTGAAAACTTTTAAAGTATGATGGGTGAGGCAAGAGTACACTGTTTGCATCCCCCAAAAATTGAATTGCCCATGTGGTTTGAGTACGTTTCTTGCTTATAGTAAGTGCTAAGGCAAATAAGCATAATTAAGTTCCCCCATGGTGGCACGCATTTTAATATCAGACTTCTTGTAATTGAGATTAATTATAACACAAGAAGATTTTAAATTACTTGTACCAAAATCAAATTTACCTAACTTTAAATCAAATGAACCTTTATTCATCTTAGAAGCCACAAGTTTGAGAAGAATATTCTTGGAGTAACTGTTCAGTCTAACAAAGTATGTGTGTATCCAAGGTTTTCTCATGGTGTTCACGATGAGAATTCAAAAATCAAGTATCTATAAATGTGTCTACGGTTAAAACATCCCTTTCAACCGTAAAGTCAAGAAGACAATTTAGTACATGTCATGGGTAGATCCTTCGCTTATAAACTGAAATAATAAATGAATAATTAAAAAATAAAAATTATGAACTGTGAACTGAGTGCATCACTAAAAAGAAGCAATAAATTAAATGGGTTGAACTAAAACAGAAAAACTAAAGTCCTAAACTCTGTTTTGGGTTACTTAACTCAGGAATCAAACAATATAATGAGGTGTTGATGGGTTTGAGTGGGCCAACACCAAGTGTCCTTTCACCACGATCTATGTAATGTATGCAAAAGTTGTGGTAGCTTGGGACCTTGTCATGCTTGAGACAACAACTAAAGACTAAAAATTAAAAAATGACAAGAGCTAAAAGAACTCAAAGAATCCGATTCAATGGCCCAGACAAGTTTACTCTCTAGAGTGATGGTTGGTGTATTTGCTCACAGGGTAGGGAAGCACCCAGGTTTATTGTGATGCTGACTTCTAGGCTGTCTTATTTTATTTTATTTTATGTTTTTTCATCTGGCAAGTTTTGCTTCTGAACATGAATATGAAGAAAAGCTTCCTTTAATCAAAAGGCCGTTTGCAGGAATATGCAAATAAAATCATGCATCAGGTGTTAATTTATCATTGATTAGTTCTTTCTTACCTTCACTTTTCAGCCCAGTAAATGCTTCCATAATTCATATATCCTCACGCCTGTTGCAGCAAGCCGCGTCCTCATAATATGGTAGCGTCTCACATACACAAAATACAACACGCAAGGTAGCAAAAAGCTCCACGTGGAAGTACCAAGAACCGGGTAGGGGTCAACACATGATGGCACTGATTGTGGGAGAGGACAATAATAAAGACCATTAACGTGAAGTGATTATTTGATTCATTTCAACGACAACGACAGAAAAGTGGCATTTAAATCGAATGAACCCGTCCGTTGAGAGGGTGGGGTTGGTGCACATTATTGATTGGAAATTTGTGGAGAAGAAATGAGATATTTTGAAGCAACATAACTTAATATTCCCTTTATTCTCACCAATGAGTAACGATCCGTCCAATGCTAACTGTCACTGGGAATAGGAAATCAACACTTCTCTTACACAAAAACTCAACATTGCAAAGTTAAAAATAACTAGCACAACATAAAGATCAACTGGCTTAGCTGCTGCATCTATAGCTTTGAGGCTGCGTCTTTGTCTAAGAACCATTTCAACTCCCCTTCAGGGGAAACCAATGCAACAGGAAGCTTAACAGGATTTTCAGATTTTCCTAACGCAGAGTGAATTGCATCTGCTTCAGTCTTGCCAGTCACCACAAGCGCTGCGTAAGCACATGCATTAATCACTGGAAAGGTGAGAGTTATTCTCTCCGGAGGTGGTTTGGGGGAGTCCTTGATGAAGGTTACCCATCTTTTATTCTCCTGCACAAGAGGATGCCCTGGGAATAAAGAAGCTACGTGGCCATCAGGGCCCATGCCCAGCAGAATGAGATCAAATTTTGGAAATCCACTGGTCGGTGATAAAGTAATCACATTTTTATCGACCAATTCTTTGATACGTCTCTCATAGTCATCGGCTGCTCCCTCGGGTGAAAGGGCATCATTGATTGCATACACATTGCCCGGAGGAATTGGTACCTGCCACGAGAACCAAGATTGAAGTACCATCAGGTTAGATTCACAAAAAAATTATGATACAATATCCAAAAGTATGAAAGTATCCAGAAAAAATAATTCTCCAAACTTCAAAACACAAGTGGAGAACAGAAATAATAGAAGATGAACATCAATATTTTTATAGTGAGAAAATCCTCTCAATCTGAAAAGTAAACTCCACTGGCAACCCAAATAATCAAGCTCCACTAAAATAAAAAATAGGTATAAAAGAGTCAAACCAAAAGTACAAACAACAGGCTACAATCACTCATTACATCAAAGCAATAATATTCTGAAATATAAAGAAATAAGAAGGAAAAACTTAAAATAGAGTAAGTGCAGAACTGATTTCACTAACTACAGACCTCCGATGAATGATCCCAACGTTCAAAATGAAAACTAAATTCCACTAAGCAAGAGTCATAATTTTACTGAGATAGCTCCGTAAATATGTCAATTAGTTTTCTCTCTCATTTCTCTGTTCTAAAGGCTGCAAAATGTATGGTTTAACTAATTTAAACTTTTTAGATACATAATTAAAAGTCCAACCCAAAGACAAAGAAGCTAGACAACATAGTTTGGTCACGCAGTCATCTTTAAAGAAGACTGGCCAGAAATATTATAGCTCATAACTTAGAAACTGAAGGCAGATTTTTTCCCTCTCTTGCGTCATGCCATAGGATTAGGAATACGCTCAATAGACATGTCAAACTAACACCCTACGTTGCAGCATCCAACAAAGGTGATTCATCCACCTGATCATCCACAATTAAGTAATATCTCTATGAAATGCTTGTAGCCTTGTACTCGGCTATTTACTTTCACGACTTCGTATATAATTTTAGTGTCCTATGATATTTTCGTAAAATTCAGGTTTGATATGAATTACTTTAAAGGAATTGTTTGGTCATAGGTTACACTTATTTAGAAATCAACCTTTGTTGGAAAAAAGTATATATTTATAAAGACGTACGGAGACTAAAACTTAAGAAATATAATGAAAGAGACCAATGTGTAGCAATAAGGACAAAACCTAAGTTTTTTCTATCTGACCCATCTGGTGGCACATGTAGGGTCTAAACGATTTACACTCTTTTGAAAACACTCTCTACTTTAGGCTGAAATTGATTCAAAATCCAAAATTTTTGTGACCCATTTCTGACTAATGAATCTCTCTCATATTTTCCCAGATTTCAATATATTTTAAACTATAGTAAATAGCATGTTAGAAAAGGTTTGTTACTAGTTTCCAGCCCTCCTCTTTGGTAGAATAGCAAAATATATGGTTAGGCCTCCTCCTGGTTCACAATAAATTTTAACCAAGTGTACCAAATATGTTAGAAAAAGGATGTTGCGACATGCTAGCGCTCGAATTTCTTACAATACTCAGTGACACGGTTAGGTCCCCCAATGCCCTAGCCTTCAACAAATTTTACAACCAATTGCAAACACTGTGTAAGAAAATGCATTACCATTTGCAAGACTCCCCTATCTTAGATTAATGAAAGAAACGGATAAGCACCCCGACCAAATGGAATCAGACTCCAGCAGGGCATATGGTTGCACCCAAAACTGTGTTTGTTTGGGATAGTTTGATTCTTCAGGATTTGTGGGTGGCTTAAGAAAAAAACTGGTCCAGATTTCATGTTGTATGCGATTCCAAAATGGGTTCCTATCCTCACACATGGACTGTTTTAACAATGGCTCGAATTCAGCTTAAAAATATACATAACCCTGAACTAACCTCCTTTTTCTTTTTTCTTTTTATCAACATTAACAACACAACAGTTACCGAACATAAAACATTTTGATATGATATTAAAGGGTTAATGCAATTGTGAGTTTTTTTTTGTAATTTTTATTTTTTTCAATTAAATATGGGAAATAATGTTCATATAATAAGAATTAAAAACGCTACTAGTAGATATTGTGAATTAATGTGGGCGTTGAGTATTCATCCTATAAGAGGATATTACACTACACTTGTAACATGATTGATTGAGACATATATGAATTCAAACAAAAATTGACGTGAGAGAAGCTTCTTGGAATTCTGAAGCCAAATTATATACTTCCCCAAACTGGATATATCAATGGTTCCCCTATTTTCTCATCACATTTCAACAATTTGAGAACATGTTCGACATAAACAAACAACGCATATTCAACCTAAACAAACCATTTTCCAACATACACAACACAAGTAAATATACCTTACAGAGAAGCCCATCTAAAGCAAGCTTATAGTTACTATCTTCATGAGTCTTAGGCACGACCCTCTCATCCAGCCAAAACACATGCCATTTGGACCATTCCAGAGAATCAAGATAAGGCGGTTCCGGCAGTTTCCTGAGACCCCAACACAAAACACATTCACATCAATTCAATTCAATTCAATTCAATCGAAACACCCTTGAGTTCAAAGTTAGAACATTTTCATACGAAAAGTAACCCACCGGAGATACTCGAGCATAGAGCCACCAGACAAGCAAACGGTGAAAGCCCCCCTTTCCGAAGTGAATTTATTGGAGAGATCGGCAACGTATTTGGCCAGAGAGACGGCGAGATCGTCTCCTTCGAAAACCTCGACGGCAGCTTTGTTGGTATCCGCCATGGACGTGAGATTGACGCTAATCCCTTTGAAGGTGGATGGAGATTGGTGTTGGGAAAGGAAGAGAGTGCGAATCGCAAAGTGTTTGATGAGTAGAGAATGGGTACAGAGCATGCCACTGCTCTGTGGGTGCTCTTCTTATAGGCGCGAATCAAATGGAACACACTCCGAGACAAAGCCTCTCTTCCATGCATGTTATTTTGATAAATAATTACAAAAATAAATAAAAATATTATCACTTACAATTTAAAACTGGACAACACTTTGATTAAAAAAAATTAAATGTTTTTTTTCCTTAAATTTTTCAGTAAATTTTTAGTTAATTCATGTTAAAACTTTACACCAATTTAATCTTTCAACTCTCGAAATATATGAATTTAGTTTTTTTAATTAAATTTTAGTTTTTAAAATATTAAATAAATTTGATAAAATTTGATTAAAAAAATTAAATTCACTTATCTTAAAATATGAAATACTAAATTAATTCAAAATTTCAAAATAAATTAATTTTAAAATTTATTAAAACTTAAGAAAATAAAAACATATTTAGCTTAAGAATATTATTACTCCCACATTTGACGTTACCTTTGACTATTTTTCTTCAAAAATATAAACAATTATTTTTGTTAATTTATCTCACAATAAGATTGTCAAATTACAGTAACGTGTATTAAATAACTCTTTACCTTTAAAATATTAATGATCTTATAAAGCTTAGGTGTTAAATCCATGATGATTTCTGTATTATATTTTTAATCATTTAGTTTTTATCCCCTAAATTTTAGTTAAGACTTCAGTTGATGTTTTAAGTTTTAAAAAGATTTAATTGAATCATTTAAATTGCATGCATGGGTTTCTAACGTTTAAACGAGAATAAATTAATTTAGATAAAGAATTTATTTCAGGCTGATAAAGAAAAAGAATTTATTTCAGATTAAATTATACCTCAATTTCCAAAGTTAATTCGATAGAAACCTTCATTTCTTTCAAAAAAAACAAAAATCATGTTTATATTATATTACATTAGATATGGACTCTTTAAAGAAAATTGTTCTACTAATAAAAAGTTAATGTTTGCATTATTACAATACATACGCACTATGTTAAAGAAGATTGTTCTAATAATAAAAAAAAAAAGATTTGTAAGTCTTAAATTATTATTAATCATCCAAATAAAGATTAAACATAAACAAATATAAATAGGTACAATTTTTAAATGTTTTTCATAATAAAATTATTCCTTCTTTATCAATAATTTAAACATGGCTTAAATATACATTTGGTCCCTATTTTTGTTGATTTTATTCAATTTGGTCCCTATTTTCGTTTTATATTCAATTAGGTCCTCATTTTTGTCAAATTGTGGTCAATTTGGTCCTTTTCACTGACGGTGTTTAAATAATTAACGTTTTTAAACAGTGCATGTCATGTGTCAGCTCCTGGTTTTTTTTAATTTTTTATTTATTTTTTTTAAATTTTTTTAAATTTTTTTTAATTTCAAAAAAAGTGTCAACGTGTCAAGTCACAATTGTGCCACGTGTCAGTTTGTAGTTGTATTATTTATTTTTGTTCAATTTAGTCCAGATATTCGTTATTTTTGTTCAATTCAGTCCCTATATTCGTTATTTTTGTTTAATTTAGTCCCAAATTTTGTTAAAATAAAACCATTTAATTTTTAAAACTGACATTATTATTAGTTATTTTTAAAATTTAATTATAAATTATAATATTTAATTATTAATTGAATATAATTCTTAGATTCAATTGTTAAATAGAATATAATTATTTAAATATTATTAAAATATAATTATTAAAATTTTAAAAATATATATTAACATTTGTAAAATTTACATTTAAATTTAAAATATTTAATATTTTTATTGAATTTTAGATATTAAAATCTAAAATATTTTATATGTAAATGTTAATTTTACAAATATTAGTTTATTTTTCTAAAATATTTATACATCAGTTTTATTAATATTTTAGAATATAAATATTAGAAAAAAAATTAATAATTATATTCTTATAATATTTTAAATAATTATATTCTATTTAGCAATTAAATATAAGAATTTATTCAATTTATAATTAAATTTAATAATTTATAATTGAATTTAAAAAATAATAAATTCAAAGGTCAATTTTAGAAAAGATATTAATATAATTTGTATATAAGATATTAAATTTAGTGTCAATTTGAAAGGGACAAAATTGATTTATTTTAACAAAAATTTGGATTAAATTGAACAAAAATAACGAATATAGGGATTAAATTGAACAAAAAAAATAATACTACCACAAACTGACACGTGGCACTAGCATTGACACGTGGCACAACTGTGACTTGACACGTGGACCATTTTTTTGAAATTAAAAAAATTTAAAAAAATTTAAAAAAAATCAAAAAAACCAGGAGCTGACACGTGGCATATATTGTTCAAAAACGTTAACTATTTAAACACCGTTAGTGAAAAGGACCAAATTGACCACAATTTGACAAAAATGAGGACCTAATTGAACATAAAACGAAAATAGGGACCAAATTGAATAAAACCAACCAAAATAGGGACCAAATGTATATTTAAGCCTTTAAACATATACTCATATTTTTATTCTAAAGAGGAAATAAAACTTCCTTTAATATCATTGTTGGACTTCCACTTAAAAACATCACCTCTTCTTGTTTAACATATTAAATTATAAGAAATAAGAAATAACTCTTATCCTTACTACAAGTATTAATTATTTGTTACTACTTCTTACTAGTATATTTATCTTACACTTCTCCAACTCAAGAAAAGTGTAAAAACAAACAACTTCTACCTCTACTCATCAATAGAGACTAGACACATGAAAAAGACCATACTCAAGGTCTTGAAAGAAAGAATTGTTCTGATATCACTAAATGTAATGCTTCGACTATTATATAAATAATTATTATTTGATGAAAGAATGAAATAATTTTCTTTTTGTAAAATAAGATGTTTCCTAGAGAGAAAATAATAATAACATAACTTCATTTTCATATATATATATATATATA
>Ga0214545_1006165_pt1 | contig 21053 bp, 7 predicted proteins | sample CNSS4metaG_FD_160064 | JGI IMG/M metagenome (GOLD analysis project Ga0214545, IMG submission 160064) | Root nodule microbial communities from cowpea collected in UCLA plant growth center, Los Angeles, California, USA - CNSS4 | ecosystem: Host-associated > Plants > Roots > Nodule | place: USA...
ACCGCACTGCATCTATCTACTCTCTCTCTATATATATGCAAGTGCATCTTGCGAAACCAACTCCTGAAAACAAAAACACAATTTAAACAAAAAAAGAAAAAGCAAAAAAAAAAAAAGAGGGAAGAAGAATGGGATGAAGCTGGAAATCGAAATCTTGCAGAGTAAAGAAGAGAAGGCATTGACATTTGAAAGATGGAGCAACGAAACCCTTCTCCCTCGCCGTCACCCGTTCGAGTCCTCATTCGCCCTCCGTCTTCTCCCTCGCCCTCGTCCTCCGATCATCCTTCGCCGGCGCCGTCGCAGGCGCCGCTGACACGCGCCTCCGATGGCGTGGTGGTTGTCGGCTTCGTCGCGCGACGGCATGACGATTCCGCGCAGCTCCTCGACCGTGTCATCGACTCCAACGTCTTTGCCTCCGGTAATCTCGACGCCTCGCTCCTCGTCGACGATGAGGAGGCGAGGGAGTGGTTCGAGCGGAGGAGAATCAGCTACTTCCACGACCACGAGAGAGGGATTTTGTTCCTTCAGTTCTCTTCCACTCGCTGTCCCGCTATTCACCCGGCTGCGGACGTTGCGCCTCCGGGATTTGATTCCGCCGTCGAGGAGCACGAGTTCGGCGACCTCCAGGGAATGCTTTTCATGTTCTCTGTATGTCATTTTCTTCACTATTATAAATACCTTACATTTTATTATGTACACTTTTACAATATCAATAACCTAATCGTATAGGATAAATTATAGTTAGAGAAGGTCTGGTAATGTTTTTGATATTCATGTAATGAAAGTATGTGGGATTAGAGTTCGATTTACACTGTGAAAGAGATAAGTACACTAACCTTCGGTGAATTAGTATGTTGAATTTTACTGTTGTTGTTAGCTTTTTGTGAAATTACAGGGTGCGTGGTCTGTATTATTTTTATTTTAAATTGTGCGTGGTTGATGGTGTGATTGACGTCTTAGAAATGCAGGTTTGTCATGTTATTATATATATTCAGGAGGGGTCACACTTTGGTTCTAGGATTTTAAGGAATTTTCGTGTGCTGCAATCAGCTAAGCATGCAATGGCTCCCTTTGTTAGATCCCAAACTATGCCGCCTTTGCCGGCTAGATCGCACCCTTCACCGTCCTCTAGACCTGCTTCAGCAGCAAACAATTCTTCTCCAGGTAGAGGTGGTGGTAACTTGAGTCGCAATGTGTCGGCCATATCTCTCATGTCAGGTTTAGGTTCTTATGCTTCTTTGTTTCCAGGACAGTGCATACCTGTCACCCTGTTTGTATTCATCGATGACTTCTCCAGTTTATGTAATTCCAGTGCAAATGGGGAGGATACTTCAGATAGTACTTCACTTAGTCAGTCGTCTAGTTTGAGTGGAGCAGCCAAGGGAAACTTGTCTGCTAAAGGTTCTGGTTCGGTAGTAGTGCTGGCACGCCCTGCAAGTCGATCTGAAGGTGGATTTAGGAAGAAACTACAGTCATCTCTTGAAGCACAAATTCGCTTTCTGGTGAAGAAATGCCGGACGTTATCAGGTCCTGAAGTAACTCATCCTGGCATAAGAACTGCGGGTTCCTCAACTTCTGCTCCTTTGTTTTCACTTGATGCATCTAGAACAGTTGTCTTATTAGACCGGTTTTCAAATCAAAGAGGCGAGTCTCTTGAGTTTGCCAGTGGCCTTGTTGACGATGTGTTAAATGGGAAAGCAACTTCAGATTCCCTTTTGCTTGAAAGCCATAGTCAAAGTGCAACCAAAGAAGATTTAATATCAGTTAAGGAGTTCATTTACAGGCAATCTGATATTTTGAGAGGTAGAGGGGGACTAATTAATTCCAACAGTGGCTCAGCTGCTGGTGTTGGCATGGTTGCTGTTGCAGCAGCTGCAGCTGCTGCTTCAGCTGCATCTGGAAAAACGTTTAGTACTCCTGATCTTCCAAATTTTGAAGTTTGGTTATCTTCTAGTCGTCATATCTTGAGTGGAGTTCTCTGTGCAAAAGGTGGTTCCCTGGATGAATTTGATATTGTCAAAAGAAAACCTCATTCTCGGAATACTGTTTCATCCTCAGCGGAAGGATCTTTGAAGAGTACAAATCCTTTAGATGTTGCAGTAGCTTGGTTACAAAGTGGTAGAGGGTTGAACACTAAATTCTCGACTATGTGGTGCCAAAGAGCCATTCCAGCCGCAAAGGAAATTTATTTGAAAGACTTGCCTGCTTGTTATCCTACTTCACAACATGTGGTCCATTTAGATAAAGCATTAAATGCATTTCGCTCAATGGTGAAAGGACCTTCAGTGGAACTATTTGCAAAAAAATTGGAAGATGAATGCACTTCCATATGGAAATCAGGAAGGCAACTATGTGATGCTGTTAGTTTGACAGGAAACCCATGCATGCACCAAAGGTATGATGCTGAAACCAGTAATTCAGATTTAGGAGCCTCGCCCAGGCCACATTCAAGTGGCTATTTTTTCCTTCATGCTTGTGCTTGTGGGCGTTCCCGACAGTTACGTCCTGATCCTTTTGATTTTGAATCAGCTGATGACAGTTGCTTCTCTGACTGTGATAAGTTACTTCCTGCAGTCAAATTACCAGAAACAGAAGTTGCAGGGCCTGTTAAACCTTCTGCTTGGAGTTTGCTTCGTATTGGGGGTGCTAGCTACTATGAATCTTCTAGAGGCTTACTTCAAAGTGGATTTTCTGCCACTGAAAAATTTCTTTTCAAATGGACAATTTACCTAGAGAAAAAGAAAATACCAAATGGTTCTTCAGAGAGTATAGTGAAGCAAGGCTCTGTAATTAGGGCACCCAAGGTTGAATCCATTGCAGATGCAAAGAAAACTCGGGTTATACAAGCACACCCTGCTGTGCTGAACGGAGTGGAAGACATTGGAACATCTTTAGATGTCATGAAGGTTGATGATAAAAAGATAAGTTTTGGTAGAGGTTTCCCTATTTTCAAAATGAAAAAACCTTTTTCTGAGGTTGTTGCTGGATCTACGGCCAGTGATTCAGGATTCCCTCCTCTTCAACAAAGGAAGTTGCCTACACCAGGTTCAGAAAAGGGTATCAAACAAAGCAGGTCTAGTAACCAGACTGTTGAACAGGTTAATGCAGCCATTGATCATCAACTATCTCAAAAATCTCAAAATATTTCATCTACTCAGGGACATGTTGATGCTAATGGCAACAATATCAGCAGGGACAGTGATCCTTTTTTGCGGATTGGTAACAATGTATTACCTGTATACTTGAATGATGTTGAAAGGAACAAATCACATTCTTTGAAGCATGTAATAGTATATGTTGGATTTGAGCATGAATGCCCCCGTGGCCACCGTTTTCTGTTGAATGCAGAACATCTTTCCAAACTTGGATCTTCATACTCATCATCGGAAGAATCTCATGTATCTTCTATGGAGCCTTCTGGAATAAATCAGGCAGGTCATACTAAAGTAAGCAAGAATGCTTCCTGGAACAAAGTCCATCGAAGCTCAAATGAAATTCTTTCTGCAGCCTCAAATAAGGAGAGAGATGTGAACAAATCTAATGAAATGATTCCTAATGGTGATTCAAATTCAGATGGATTAATACATACTGACATTTCGCTAAAGCAATATAATTTGACTTCAACAAATACATTCGCAAAACCCCTGAATCTTACGAAGGATTTTGGAGGAGATACTCAAACTATTGGCATGGATGGTGGTGATCTTGCATGCTCCATGTTGAATCAAAACTTGCCTATCTACATGATCTGTCCTCACTGCAAGCTTTCAAGGAATAACAAGGATACACCAAAGGTTAAGTTTGCAAGTGGGATCTCACAGCTTAAAAGAATTTTTGTGGTAGGAGTTTACTTTATGTATAAGAATTAAATTATGTTTCAATTAGCATGATAATTTTCTTTTCCGTTAATAATAAAATGCATTTTGGAGTGTGTATGTCATTTTATTCTTCTGATTTCTTTTCTTATAAGCCTACAGTTTTGCACAAATTTCCTTATGGTTGTTTGTCTTTTACACTTTGTCTATGAACTTCACTTTTCACATATTTGCATTATGTTAAAAATATGACATTTTCTAGGGTAATCAACTCATCCATATATATTTAGCTGGTCTATGTTTGTGTGCCATTTGATATTAATGTTGACTGTTGAGTTTAATCCTTTTATTTTTAAATTATTATGAAATTGGCAAACTAATCTATGAATATTTTTTTAGGTGACACCCGCATTTCCAGTGATACTAGCATCATGCCCTGTTGTACAATTTGAGGTATGCCTTTATTCTTCCATTGTGCAGCTCTTGAAAATATTTGAATGTAAATTAACAATAGATAATTTGCATAATTAAAAAGCCTACTCTTTATGCATAGAGTTAAACTGCTCAACAAATGGATGCTTTATGATGTGAGGGAACTAACTTCTGTTGTGTACTATAGGCCAAGCTTGTTGATATGTGTAGCATTTTGTCTCTCACCATTTGTTTCATCTTTGTAATTGCTGGTATTGCTTTTACCAAAATGTTGTACAAGTACAATCAACAGAGAACTTGAAAGCCTTTAAAGTTACCTGTGAATTTTAGCTGCCATCTCTGAAATTGTTTAACTATTGGAGTTAAATTTATATGGCTGTCATGCGCTGATGCTTGACTAATAGCTGTTTGTTCAAGAAAAAAATCAACTTTTCAGGAAGGGAGAATTGCTTTGTGCAGTATTCAAGATCATTTGAATAATCTTTGTTTTTTTTAAATCAATTTTGCAGTGAGTAAAATTGATTTTGAGAGAAGTCGAGTAGAATTCAGTCTAGGTATGAGATCCACAAAACAGGCACACACACACACATTTAAGAAACGAGAATGGTTTATCTTCAAACCAAAGTAGTTCTATATATATATCTATATATATATATATATATATATATATATATATATATCATTCCCCTAATTTAATATTTTCTTGAATCTTTCTAAATCAATGTCGATATCTAAAACGAAACCAACCCTCCAAATTTTGCAACCTTGTTGGTGTTTGTACTTTTCAAGTTATATAAATCTGCTGATCTGCTCAATTGTGTCTTGCTTTTTTGACCTTGTAGACATCATGCTTGCCTCCCTCAGTTCCAGATCGTGAGAAAAAATTGCAGTTTAGTCTTGGATGTGAGGTGATCTTGCCACCAGAGAGCTTCCTGACACTTAAATTACCATTTGTGTATGGTGTCCAGCTTGAAGATGGCAACAAACATCCTCTTAACCCCTTCGAACAGCAGCCTGAAATGACTGCCTGGATCGCCAAGGGCACAGTACTGCAGATCTTGTCCAAGTGGAACAGTGATGAGGGATATCAAGCACAGTAAAAGCTTACTAAAATTTTGAGTGGCGTTCCAAGATTGAAAAGGAATGAATGTCAATAGCTTCTCGAAAACTCAGGTGCAGCTTGTGCCCCCTCTTTCTTCCTTTTAGCTAACATCATATTTTGGAAATTTAATGGGCAAAAATATGCACCTTGCTATAGTTATTCAGTACAGAAACTAGATCCATTATACTAAAGGAAACAAATTATATTGTGTGCCCTTTCAAAGAAGCCCTTGGTACATCTGATGGAGGAAGGTAAAAAGTGTATATGAGATCATAGTTGGCAAGAGTATACTGTGGCAGGGTCCCGTCTAGTGAAAAACTTGTGCTAGAATGTCTTGATAATCAGGCTACCGCATGTCTATCTACTTTGAAGAACTAGCAGAAACCTTCTCACAAGTGTTCTTTTTTTTTTTTTGCTTCGTGTGTTCTTGACAGAATATTTGCAAGTTGTGATTAAACTTTAGTCGGTACCTTTAAAACCGATTTGTAAAGTTTTCTTCACTCTATATTAGCTATATTATAGCATATTTTTTGCTTATAGAGATTATCTATGAATTTTGAAGGTCTAAAACTAATCGGTGAATGTGTTGGGTAAAAAATTAGGCTATTAATGCTGATTACAGTTTAATATTGTCTTGCATAAAATAATTGAGTTTGTGACTTTGCTGGGATTGGAGATGTGTGCAGGATACGTAACTCTGTGGATGATGGATATGTTCTGCAATTGAATTACTGAGATGTAATGGAAACTAGTGGAGTTCATTACTCAGGCATGAACTGGTAACATGGATGTTTTCTTTTGTACATTGTTTGTACTTAAATCTCCACCCTTTTAATTAGGTGCAATTGTTGGCCACTTGGTTATTTGCAGCTCTGTGGTACGCTTTCTAGCTTCTTCGTACGTTCTTGTATCTCATGTGGGTATCTGCAAATTCATGATTCAGTTATTGCTCTCTGGATTAATTTGGATGATATCGCCCCTTTACAAATGAAAGCACTCCATGATTAGAAGGAGCCTGAGCTATGTGCATCAATTACCAGAGAATCATCATGGTCGCAGTAATGGTATGTGACTATGCTTTCTGGACGCAGTTCCTTATTTGTTTTCGTATTTATCTTTAGTGTCCTCTCTTAAAAAAGACTTCATTTGTTATGATCCTTTTTCTCTTTAGCCTTCTTGACGGTAAATTTGTTGTGGGGTCTGCTTGGATCTTTATCTTAGTTTGAATAGTTGATACGTCCGTTCTACCAATATTGTGCAGCTTATTGTATAGAACTACAAAATAATATAAATAAGCAAATAAACTGTACAGTTTGTTAGGTCATGCAAAGTAGAGGTAAGTGTTGATTGATCGCTTATATTTGCACGTGTCACAGCTAATTGCATAACCAACTCTTGAATTTAGATTGAAGTCCATTAATTGATGTACTACTGGAATATGATGTTAAGGAGTAACTCTTGATACGCTATAAAAGAATCTCATTATCTCTTTCACATAATTCTTGGGCCAAAATACAGGCCTCGTTTCTGTGTTTTTATTTGTATATGTATGTTACTTATTTATGGTCATGTCCTTGTCACTAAATCTTCGAAATGTAGACTTTCAATTCGACTGATAGAGACTTACTATGAAGACGAAGTTTGCTTGCAGGTGATGCTCCTCAAAGTAGTAGGTGATGAAAGATAGGATGGGATGGATGGAGAAGATGATATAACGAGGACACTCACTGATATCTTTGTACTGATCTTGTTCTTTAACGTGAACCACAGTATATGAGCATTGATATTGACCGTGTGCATTTCACTATTATGACAAAAGCACCAAAGGATAAAAGGAGCAGGCGTGGACTAGGCAGGAAAATACCGTGCTCATTGGTGTACCAAGGTGGTGAAAAATGGTTGAACTGAAGCCTGTGAAAGCCTAAAATCGAGTGTTCTTGAAACTGTTGGCTTACGCATTACGTCATCTGGAGAACAAACAAACTGTAATTTTACGACTGAACTTTCGTTTTAGTCCGTAGGGTTAGAAGCATTGCTCGTTTTATTTTATTTCTTGATTTTTAACATCTTCGCTCATTTATTTTGTAAAAGTAAGTCATTCCATTTTATTTCTCTTCATTTTGCATTACAAAGGTTTAAAGAGAATGCCAACCTTCAAAATCGGATGAAGTAAATTTTGTAGAGTGGATAAATTTTCTTGGGATTCGAATTTGAAAATGATTCATAATTTTTTGGGTGAATTTTATACGCGAATTATTCCGGGGTGTTTAGAATTACTCTTCTTTTCCTTATAAAATAATGAAGATCAACGTAAATCCAAGTGTTGTGCACCCATCCAAAAATGTGACTAAGTAAATGTATTGACATGGTTGATTTTATTTTACAAAAAAAGTTTAAATGTAATTATATATGACTAAAAGAGTAATGTCACGAGAGTTATGAAATCATTGAATTATTTTATGGTAGTTACTTTAGAAGTTTATAATATTGTCAACCGTAATAACATTAGATGATAATTGTCATACGTGATTAAATTACATAATATGTAAACAGAGTTAACTTTACTTTATAAGTGGTTGAAGATTCACTGGTGGTTAAACAAAGTGATGGTATGAAATTAGTGATTAATAGTATCATTATTGAAATATATAATAGACTCATAGCTAATGATTAATGATGTTTAGAAGTCATTAACTATATTAAACGTCTGGTGCACATTTTCGAATGTGTGAATATTCACTACTCTTTTCTACCAGTCTCTGTCGAACGATTTTCTTTGTAGCACGAAATAATTTTAAAAATAACTTATTATGAACACTTGTGTTTGTAGGGTTTCGTGTTTTTCTAGTCTCTGTAGTGTTTTTATTTGTTCTGAAAATTGAAGAATTACACAGAACGAAGTGTTGTGGTGGTTATAGCATGTGATATCATACTACTATTATCATACTGATGGTGTAGGAGGTTCATACTTGCTCCAGATTGTGGCGTCCATTTTGTATTGTTTCACGGTTCATCACAATCTCTTAAATGGAACACGTCATACTCGGTGCATTAACTCAACCAGAAAAAGATGCCACGAATTCAAAACCTTGGTTCAGAAGAGCGCCAGTCACCCATAGCTTCAAATTTTGCAGGTTAATCTCTGGCTCAGACCCTTTTATCTGTTTTCAACACACCAATGAATTAATCTGTGACCAAAAATAATAACTCAATATTTAAACGAAACAGAATTATTCAATTCGAAAGGAGAGGAAAAAGGCTCACATTCAATGTAAATGTAAGTTGAAAACTGTTACAAACTGTAGCCAAGTTTGAATTCTGAACACTAAAGCCTGCAAGAGACTCAAGAGCTCTGAACAACGATGCAGCCACTCCTTCTCCTTTATTGCACACTATTTTTGCATAATACCCTCTTTTCTCCACTTGCACAATCTCCACCTACAAACAAGCATTCAGAAATTGTTGCAGCAATTAATGTACATATAGAAAGACTAACTAAAAAATTATGGAGTTAAGTTATATCAGGAATTTCCTTAATCAAACCTACCTGCATGATCTTCTTGCAGATTGGATGACTATTCCTTGCAGTTTGCACATTTTTGGGATTGTTAATTGATCCTTGATAATTTTCAGACACTAATAAAGATGCTTCAAGTCCTGCAACTTCAGCCTTCAGCTTCCTAGCTTGAGCTTGAAGTTCATGCACGTATGCTACTGCGTCTCCAATTATGGAAGCCTTGTCCATCTGTGTACATAGCTATATCAATTACATTTCACTCTCAAATATAAAAATCATGCTAGTCTTAGACTCCCTTTGGACAAATTTCAACATAAACAAACACTTACAGGAAAAGCATAGTTTAAGTAAGAAACTTAGTTAATTTTACCTTCATGTGTTTATAGAGAAATTCTTCCAAACAAAACTTTATTAACATATGTTCTTAGTTTCAAGCAACCCTCTTATATTAGACTTTATAATAACAGTTTTCCTAGCTTAATTAATCGAAATGGGGACACGTACCTTTGTTATGTTGGGAACCAAAGAACGCAATGCGTAAAGCTTCTCCTTCATTCGGCCTCTCCTTCTCCTCTCAGAAATGAGAGTCTTAGACCTGTCGTTTTTCAGTTTGGGTTTGGAATCATCGTTCTTGGTCGTTGTTGTTGTCGTTGTTGTTTCAGAAAAATGTTCTCCATCGTGTTCTTCTTCTTCTTCTTCTCTTTCTCCTTCTCCTTCTCCCTTTATCTCCCCATCAAAGCATGAAAAGGAGCTAAACGTGGAGCTTTGATCATAGACATTCACAGCATTGTTATAGTTCTGATCAAAAGGGTTTGCAGGGCATGGAAGGAGCTGATTGTTAACAAAACAATCAGTGATGAGATCAGAACTAAAGTCACAGTTAGCATCTTCATTCTCCCCTCTGATCAAATTGATGAACTGATCAAAATTTGGATTGTCAACGAAGTCATAAAGCTCAAAATCATTGATGTACGACGGTGTGTCTTGGTGAATTGCATCCATAGCGTTCATAGTTACAACTTGGTTAGTTAGAGGTCTGATCTTAATATATATAGAAGGTTGACATGATTATTAATATATAGTTTTGGTGTGAATGGAATAACAAGAGTTTCCTTTCATGTCACCAAGGTCTATTATTTTATTTCCACCATTGTTAATCAACTTAAGTAGAGATGCCTTTTATTTGGTTAGTATCTGTCAAAGGACCAAAACATGTAACCTACTTGTACACAAGATAGTTTTTTGTTGCTACTTGCATGTATTTTCTTTCAGAAACAGTGCTGAGAAAACTGTGGATGTTCAAGTAAAAGTTTTAGACTGTGTTAAGTAAGTAACCTTTTTCCAGAAGCAATTTTAAATAAAGCTGGTCATTTTCATATCATATGCTGAACAGCACTATTTTATGCTGCATTAGAAGAGGTTGAATATGGTAATGAGCATTTCTTGACTTTTATATTGATTGAAGTTGAAGCCAGTATTATTGTCAAGTTCATTATCACAAAAGGGTCACTTTCTATGCTGAGTACTGCAACATCTTCAGGATAAATAAATGCAAATTCACTACTGTTATAATGTGAACAGAATCTAGTGGGAACATGATGACGTGCCTCACATATTTTAAATTTCATAAAGCAAATGCTGTGGTTGCAAGTTAGTGATTTCACAATCATAACAGCCGTCAAACTTTGCACCACAGTAATACTCCCTATTTTGTAAAAATTATCAAACATTTGATAAAAAAAAAGAATCCACTGTTTCTTCTATAACTATTGACTTGTTACTGAAAGAAAAACATGCAGATATGAACTGCATATGTAACTGTGAAAAGTGAGAGTAAATATATAATCCCATTGACCTTGATCAGATGATTGAAGTTGTGGATCCTCTGACCCTTTCTTTTTTCAGGAGGAGAATCTAAACTGACATCATTGACCACGGTTTTGATGCCTTATTTAGTTTTATTTTATGATAGCTAAGTATCAGAAAGAACCACACGCAGAGTTGTTGAATTTCTTAATGAACATCACTGTTTTGGAACAATACTTGTGGAAGACACGAAAAGGGGTGTGTGAGACAACAGTGTGAGGTGACGCTTACACGTGCCATGGCTCACTGTAAACATTTTATTATAGTTAATAGTTCAATTCATCTCATTCTAACACGGGGTATTTTTAATAAGCTTCATAGCTGTTATACCATAGAAAAATAGGATTTTTTTTTTTCTTCTGGTTTTGGTTCTAGAAATAATGAGCACCAGGAATATTCTGCATGTACAAATGAATAAATATTGTTGGGTACGTCATGTTATAGCTTATTTTAGTTTGTCATGGTGAATTTCTTAAGTTCATGCGATGTCTGGAATGTTGCATGATCCATTCTATTCTTTTGTATAACCAAACAGAGTCAAGCCTTGGATTATTTTTTAGTTCCTAATATGAATTATAGAGAAGAATGAAGTAACCCTCAAATTAATCATATGCATATATAGTTTTATTATACAATATCTCACATTAAAACTTTTCCTCTTTCCACTTTTTGTATTGTAACATCCTCTCTTTTACCGGTGAATTCTCGTTATGATGTTAAAAATAAGGGTTAAATATGTTTTTGTTCTTTCAAGTTTAAGTGAATTTTGAAATTAGTCCATTTTCGAAACTTTATACAAATTTAGTCCTTTATCTTTAAAAATGCGTGGATTTAGTCTTTCTTATCAAATTTTGTTAAGTTTATTTGACATTTTAAACGTATTTTATGATAATATTTGAGTTAACATTGAAACGAAAATGTGTCAAACAGGTGTAAACAATTCAAATACTATCATAAAATGCGCTTGAAACGTCAGATAAACTTAACAAAAGTTGGTTAAAAGGACTAAATTCATGCATTTTTAAAGATAAATGATTAAATTGGTCAAAAATTTTGAAGAGGGACTAATTCTAAATTTCATTGAAATTTAAGGGATAAAAGCATATTTAATCCTAAAAATAAAAACTCTGAATTCATTAGGAGTGAATTTACCTTCGGTATATTTTCATAAATTGATGGATTCATTAAACTACATAACTTTTAAGAAAAAAATGTATTTTAGTTTCAAGAATGTTAATGATGATGTTTTTAACTTTTCATGAGCATACAATTAAGGGTTAGTTCATATTTAATAGGCAAAAGTTTTGAAAAAAACTAAAAGTTATATTAATTTAGATGTGACTGTGAACGAGAAACATTTGCTAAGGGAAAAAATTAACCGCAAGTGAAAATTCAGATAAAAAGGAATATTTTCAAGTATAAATATAAATAATCGAAAACAACAGTTTATGTAATAAACTTTATTATTTGGAAAGAAGTCATTTATGTAACATTATGTAACAAACTCTATTTTAACTAGCTTAGGATTAGCTTCCACTAAACTTGTTTGGATGGAAGAACTAAAGTTGTGTTTGGATTAAAGGATAAAAATGGAGGAGTTTATTTGAGAAGAAAAAGATGTTGACGTGAAAATGAAGACAATGAGAAATAAATAAAAAAAAAATGTGAGAATGAGAAAATTTGTAAATGATGTTACTGAATTAATATATTAAAAAAATATAAAATTATAAGATTATAACTTTAGTCTTGTGTTTAAAAAATAAGTTAAAAAATGTAATTAGTGTATTATTATTATACTATTATTTTATTATTATTATTATTACTATTACTATTATTATCATAAGATTTAATTATATTGTTTGTATTTAAATTATAATACAATTTTGAAATCGGTTTCTAAACTTTGATATTGTACATAACAACGTTAATTTTTATTTTTTTGACGTTCAGTGTTGCCACGTGTTGACATTTTTGTAGTTTATGTGTGCATTTTTTAATCCACAAATCAATTAACAATAAATATTATTTTAGATAAAAATAATTTTTAATTTATAAAATAATGTCTAATTTAGTCTATATAATGACTAATAACTTTTATCTCTAAATTAGTTGTTATTTAATATTTGTTTACTGTTATAAAGTATTGAAAATAATATTAGTAGTGGAGGAGAGAAATAATTGATACATGATTAAAAATACTAAATTTAATTTCACAAATAAACTATCTTCTTCGCATTTGAAGACTAACTAAGGCATGAGGCAATGAGAAGTATGGTTGAGCATCAACATTAAATCTTACCCTAACAAAGAGGGATCCTCTTTTAACATCTCAATCATTGTCATTAACATCATCTAAGCATTAAAAACATGCTTCTTAAAGTATACAAATTTGTTTGATTACATATTACTATTCTAACTACTTAAATACTGCTCTTTCTCTCTTCTTCTTTTCTATGTCATCACAATAATAATCATTATCATTTTTGTTAGGGTTATCAATATCTAACATTTGTTATTATCTCTTTATCATATTATTATTATTATTATTATTATTATTATTATTATTATTATTATCTATAACAATATAGAGGATTTTTTCTTCTCTACATTTCAAAATACCAATTTTACCCTTTAAATATAATTATTTATTAAATTTTTGAAAATTAACCGTTATTTTTATAAACTTTGTTATAAAATCATTTATCTCTGCTCCTCTCTTTTTCTCTATTTATCAACAGTTATTCTCTCATCTTTTCTCTATTTTACTTTATTTTTAATAAATATAATTTTATTTTATATATTAACTTAATAACATTATATTATCATCACCTACTAATATAATATTACATATATTTAAAAAATACGTACACACAAACGCTATCGCACCTGTGTACGCTAGTTATTATTATTATTATTATTATTATTATTATTATTATTATTATTATTATTATTATTATTATTTCATTGATAGGGTTGTAATAGCCGTTCCTAATTATTTCCGATTTTACTATGACCTTTACCGTTATAGTCTAATTGTCATCATCATTATTGTTACAAGTAAAAAACTAATTGCAACTCTTTTTAAAAGTCAGAGTTATTAAAAACCACTAAAAACAAGTTATGAGATTTTTTTGAATGTAGAACAGATTTATTTTAAATTTCAGGCATTAAATTTTAAATAGAGATCAAAGAACAAAAATTATAAAAAAAAATCTTAAATTTTAGAATTCTTCATCTATATTATACCTTTATATAAGATATTAAGACATCATATTCAGTCTAGAATTTAAAGTAATATATTTATAAATCTTTCTATTTATATATTATTTATTTTATTCGTTTTAAATCAATGTAAAAATTTTAATTTACCTTAAATTCCTAACACAGTTCATCGCATTCAATCTAAATTTTTAAGCAAATAAATCTATAATTTTTTTTATTTATATATTTATCCTCTTATTCATTTTTAATCAATGTAGGATTTTTAATTTATCTTGAATTCTTATCATACATAATATTCAGATATTCACATGAAAGCTATATCCCATAAACAGACAAAAAGCATATTAACTAAACCCAGATCAGATCACCGCCACTATTTATTTCTTTGCAATTTGCATGAAGCTTTTGAAGATTTCCACGGATTGCTATTATCTGCTAAAAAAATCCACTACCATATAGCTTAAAAGAGAGAAGTAACTATTAATAACCTTAAGAATCTCAGCAAGGACTTTCCATATACATAGGATTATTAACTTGGTTTGGGAACACAATTCCATATTCTTCTGTAGTTTTCGGACAGACATTTAATGTTCAATACAAGTGCATGTGTCGGGTTCAATCTCACATCTAACATTAACATAATTGGCAACGCCTTTGAAAACGACCATGCACTTTTTTGGTGCAGTCATTTTTAGCCTTGGAAGATGGAAACGCAAGCAAAGTAGCAGGCACTAACTTTAAGCAAACAAAAGATGCAAGGCAAAATAATACCATATATATATGAGTATGTGTAGTTACAAAAAAATGTGCAATCACTTCATTTCAGGTGGTTCTGTCCCTATAAGATGCAATACGATACCATTGGGACCACACCTTCACTTTGTACCATGATGTTGCATTCAAACAAAAACTGAAAACTATCAGTTTTTGCTGGCTGCCTAACAAAAATATTTAAGAACTGTGTTGCATGCTGTGTCTCAAAATGGTTTAGACTGGATTATAACCCGAGCTCCAGAAGCAAGCCTGTTGAATTCAATCAAACTCATCAATCAATCACTGAAAAGTGTAAGAACAAACAAATAAAAAGAATTTTCAATGACATGAGTAGAAACAGAATAGAGACAACACTTAACTTTCTTCAATTTTTATCACCCTCTCCTCTTCTCTGAATGAGTCTATTCTCTTAGATTGCTTTCTCCCTGACCCTGATGAAGTTTCAGTGATCCTTTTGCTGCTTCCATTAGATGGTGTTGAAGATATGTCTGAACCATTGATTCTATCCATGGAATTTCTTGATCCATCAGAAACGGGAGATATCATGCGTTTTGAATTTGCTGGGGATGATAATTCCTCAGTGTCTTGTGATTTCAACTCTGTAGATGTCCTGCATGTTTGTTGCACATGAGATATTGGCCAGGATGTGACCACTACTCAAAATCAATCACACCACTCTCAGACATGAACCTACAAAGTTGGTCATAATGTTTTTTTTTTTATCACCAGTTACTTTTTGTAGCATGTGATACAAGATAGTGGAACTTTGTAAGAAATGCTACTCGTTCCCATGGGGGTTCTATCAACTCTACTGCAAAATATATTATCAAACTAGGATGTTATCCCCGACAGTTTTTCTGGCATACAAAACATAAAAGCCTTATTGTTCTTTATTGTTCCATAGGTCCCTTTTTCTCAGAGTTAAGTGTTTCACATGATAGGAGTTGAAAACTAAAGAGAACCAAATCCTCCATTTGTTCAGTCTTTTTTGCTTTTTTACTTTTCTTTTCTCCATCTCTCCTGTGGGAGGATGCTAGCTATTGGAAGTTCTAATGATATCTATTTTATTTCAACAATGACTTTATTAAAAAGCAATGAAGGCCCTTCTTTTGTGCTTTTGAAGCCTCCCTTGAATCATCTTGCTGTGGTATATCATAAATATAGATCTAAGTAAGCATGTGAAAGCAGTATATTCCCTTAAATATTGTCTGTTTCGAAAACAAGTTTCAAAAATAAAGAATTTGAGAAAATTTTTATGATCTTTTTCACCTTGAACAAGTTCTGAACTGACAAAGTTATTAGACTTGACAGATGCTGCTAAACTGTTTAAAGTTGTTTTGTATATAATAGTGTAGTCAATGCATCTGAGTTTTGAGTTGGTACTGATAATTAACTAGCATCTCAGAGGATCCTTTGTGTTTCTAACTACAAAATCATTCATTTAGTTTGGCTCAATCCGGACACTCCAAGTAACATACGCATTTTAACACCAGATTCAGACATTTTCTATTTGTGTACTATGTCACAATCCAGCATTATTTATTTTTGAAAGAATAACACGCAACAAAAATGGTCACTCCTCAAACACACTTCCTAAGGTTTGAACAAGAGTTATCCGAATTAAAGACTAGTGTGGTCCATTTGCAACAAACCAGACAGCAATATGTGATAAACCATGATTTTGGGAATGGAAACAGTAACTCTACCTAATGCTAATTTGTCATGTTGCAAGAAATGAATTGAAAGCAAAACCTACCTCTCAGCACTGTAAGAAGAAGAGTGTTTTTGAACAACATTATGTCCACCTTCTTCCTTCAGTACTTTAGACTCCACTACGCTCCCACTGTAATATTCTTTGTCTTCCAATTTGAGGCCCATCACCTTCGTTTTCTCTGCCAGACAGTCAAATTCCCCAAACATAACAGAAGTTGAGAACAACGGGGAGGGGAATTTGGAATTGGAAAACCTGGTCTTGTAAGAAGGAATAAGGCCAACACTATGGTTTTTCACAGATATAGACCCACATGAGATCAGTTGCATTAGTAGGCTTGAGGCTTTCAACCTTGCATTGGTTTGCATTCGAATACGCTCCTCTTCTAGGATCCTAAAGCTGTTCATTTTACTCACATCAGCTCTTATAAGGGACTCCAAAGTCTCAGTTTTTCCTCCAGAAGATGATGGACTAGAAGTTGAAGGGAGTGGAGAAATAGTATCCCTACCAATTTCAGAGTTGTCTTTCACTTGAGTATCACTTATTTCATGGCATTCCTGATCCAATGATCCATCTTCCTCGGTTGATACACCTCTGGTACAGGTTTTCTGGGTTTCGGGCTTGCCAATGTTTTCTTCTGTCTGAGTTGAAGCATCTGCTAATCCATCATTCTTGTAGATTTTGTATTCTGTCAATGGTAAGCTAAGAGAATCACTTGTTCCAGCTCTAGACTGAGGAGACACATCAGATGAACCGGTTTGTTGTCTCGGCGAAAGTTCATCATCTTCTTGGGAGTTTCTTGTATCTTTCTCATTCATGCTGGAAGAGGTTGAAGCCTCATCATGGCTCCTACAAGAAACAGGTTCCGGCAACTGCTTCAGGTTCTGTGTTTTCACATTAGGGTCAAAACGTTCTGCAAGGCCAAATCCACAATCATTATAAGATCTCAACAGGGGCTAAGAAAACACCCCATGATTCAGACAAACAGAACATTGAAAATAACATTCTTAACCTGAATTTGATTCGTAAAATAGCTCAGAACCTTTGAGGACATACTCATTTCCATGAGCAGGTAGAATTAGATCGTCTTCACAGAGATCATGCCACACAAATCCGTTTTTGTAGCTTCTGAATAACATAATAAACAAACATACATGATGAAAATCAGATCATGGGGTGAAGCAACAACACAAAAGCTCAACAATCTCAACTAATTCATTCAACTAAAACAATGAACATTGGGAAAAGATACTCTCGATTTCTTCCATTACTATGCTTCTGAGAAAGAAAACAAATGAAATGAACATCATCCTGCGTTGACTTTCCCAAAATGCAGAAGAGAAACAAGAAACAAGGTACAAGAACAGACCCTATCAATCAACTCTCGGCATTTATTCATTTATACAAAATCAACACCAAGAGAAGATACTGATTAATTAGGAGTTAAATAACTTCTTCCTCACCTCTTACAAGACCACGAATACAAAGAAGCCATGCCTCTACCTCTCAAAGCGTTTAGTCTCTCAATCACATCTGCACACAGAGAACCCCTCAAAAAACCACACCCCACAAACAAAAACAGAACAAAAATCACAAAAAGCTTCTACTTTTCCGTTTTTAATATAAAATAAAAGTACCTCTCAGAAGCAACCCTTCAGGGGATGAAAGAGGAACCTCCATGAAATGAGGATGTTCTAACTGCCTATTCCTGCAAAGATAGTAAACGACCGGCACCTTCCGATTCTGATAGTACTTTGGAGACTTTTCCGTCCACACTTTGGCCCTTTCTGGACTCAATTGTCGGTACTTTCTCATCCGTGCTTCCATGCCCACATTCACAATCTCGTTAAAATTCAAACTTTCTCCGCAACTTGCTACTGGGTCCAATTATTAATTCTCTTCCACCATAAATCTTATTGAACCTGGAAAATCATCAGCAATAACAACCCAATAATTAAACAATAAAAGAAAGACCTGCGTAAAAAAAGTAAGCAATAAGAAAGATCGTACAGGAATCTATGTGGTCACGTTGGTTCGTTTAGTTGCAAATTATGAAAGGTCGCGCCTAGAAGAACGTGAACTGTTACAAAGTTCCAAATAAATTAGAATAAGAAGAGAATTGAAGAGAGAGAGAGAGGTTTGTGATGTTTGAAGTGGAGTGTGAAGTGAAGAATATAAAGCTTTTAGAGAGAGAAAGTTTGTATTGAGATTGAAACAGAGACAAGACAGGAAGTGAAGTGAAGGTTGCAGCTTAGTTCCTGTAATCTTTTGGCTGATTTGATGGACACATGCTTCTTATGTTATGCTCTTACACTTACTTTTCCTTTTGCCTTTTTTTTATTTCTTAATCATTCTCTTCTATGATTATATTTTGTATATAAGAAAAAAAACTTGTATGAATTGAATCTACCTAACTAAACAAAATTACTATATGTTTCAAGATTCGACGAGATATATCAATATGCTTAAAGATTGTGTGCTAAAAAGAATTAGAATTTCCGTGGATCAAGTTTCACCAATAAAATTCTCACATTAACAAGGAAATTGGGTAGTAAAAATGGAACTTAGATACTTATAAATCACTTGCTAAGATATAAGATTAATGTAAAATATGAGTTATTTTTATATATGTGAACAAGTTACTCATAATTCACTATATTTTATTTTAATTTAGTAAACAGAAATTATGTTTTATTTATATAAAAAAATAAACTATTTTAAAATAAGATAAATTTTATGTATATAATCTATATTAAAGAAATTTTTAATCCAACATTAATTCTGAAAAACATGTTTCAATCTAAAATATCAAAATAATGTAATATTTAATAAAAGTTGTATAATTTTAATTTGATTTCTCTTCTTATATAACCTACTAGTTATCTTAAAAATCTAATTATGATTTGAAAGTATTGCATTGAATTAAAAAAATTCTGAAAATAAGAAGAAGAAAAAATCGTAGTCACGAATTTTTATTTTTCATTGTTTTTTATGTTATTTTTATTTTGTTTTTTAAAATATATTTATAAACACTAATTTTGATATTTTAAAATATATGAAAAAAAATTAAAATATCCACATAATATTTTGAAAGCACAATAAGGATAACACCAATTAATCTCCTCAACCTATCTTTCTAAATATTTATCTAGTAGGTTTAAACAAGACCGATTAAATTACTCTTAGTTCATTTTCTGCATTGCATTTTCTATGTTAAAATTTAAAGTGAAAATTTGTTTCAAAAAATATTGTTTTACATATAGCTGTCAAAATGGGTTAGAATTCGTTAACCCGTCCACCATGGTTTCAGGTTGGGTTTGGTTAATTTTTTTTTTTATAAATTTTAATACAGATTGATTTTTGACCCGATTCACCCGGGTTCAACTCATGATAAGTCGTGTAACGTCCCATTTAATTATTAATCGAAATTAAAGGAAACGTCACGCGATAAAGTATAGCAGCGTAGTCTTGGGGTCCTTACGTAACCCCTACAACCTGGCACACCACGATTGCCAACAGAAAACAGATATAATTCTAACAAGGGGTGTAGAGTCGAAAACATAAGACGATACAGGGGCCGTAGCCCTAAGGAAATCATGAATAAAAAAGACTCCAGCCCAGATGGCTAAGCTGTTGAACCACCATTCCCTTGCTGACCACGAGAACCTTGCCCATCTGCTCCCATCAACCAAGTTGATGATCATCGCGAGGAAGAATAGCCACATACAACACAACCATGCAACAAAACGGGTAAGCTAGAGCCAACAACATATGCATCATACAGTTAAAAGCATTTTCATCATCTCACATCTATGTAATCAACCAAACATGTTATGACTCTCATTCAATACACTACGACTCGACTCGACTCATCCGGATACGTATAACTCAGTCGGATTCAGCGGATGCTTGCACTTGTGGTGGATACCTCTGCTCGATCTTGAGCCGCTCGATCCTGAGCTATGTGTTACCAGTGTTACGATGAATCAAAATCTATCCCACCACAAGGTTAGCCCTTAATGAGTTTCAGGCGTCCTGCTACTCCCACCACAAAAGTCAGTCCGCTCTAAGTGAGACTAACTGGCTCCTCGGAGCGTCAGGATGCAACCTTACCTTGAATCCTTACCTAGTTATACAGATGGGGCACCACCATGAACACTCACTAGCAGGGGCCATGGAATTACGTCCCGACCACTGAAGCGCGACCCCGGAGGTCTCACCTAGAGACCCCAAGGAATTTATACGCTGACACGGACCAACATTCATAATTCAGCAATAAGAGAATATTAAAATCATATTTACATTTTCATACCAACCCCTGAGATTAATTCCTCATACGCGTCAAATTTCGAATTCATACCTCTGATCATCACCACCCCATGAGTCTAGGGTCTCATCTCATATTAATCACGTATCCCTTTAGTTCCAACCCATTCATTCATTTCACATGTCAATATTATATCCAACCCGTCATACGTTGTTCATAACTCATGCCAAAACATGCAAAATATTCTATTATATACCTGTCCATCATCACACAATCATACTCAACCAAAATAGATCACTCGGGAAACATCAAACATCCAAATCACAGCACTGCCTCGCCCAGCATCT
>Ga0214545_1006167_pt1 | contig 21051 bp, 7 predicted proteins | sample CNSS4metaG_FD_160064 | JGI IMG/M metagenome (GOLD analysis project Ga0214545, IMG submission 160064) | Root nodule microbial communities from cowpea collected in UCLA plant growth center, Los Angeles, California, USA - CNSS4 | ecosystem: Host-associated > Plants > Roots > Nodule | place: USA...
TTTATTTTTATAATTTTATATTAAAAAATTTATAAAATTCATATTTTTTTAAATATTTGCGGGTATCGGGTATCCACGGGTACCCGCGGGTTTTAAAAATATCCGTGGGTATTTTTTAAGCGGATACTCGACGGGTAAACGGGCGGGTAACGGGCGGATTTTTTTTTAGCGGGTCGGGTACGGGTATCATACTATCTGTGCCCGACCCGACCTGTTGCCATCCCTATCTACCATTGTCCTTGTATAATTGTGTATGTCTATTATAATTTCCTAAGAAACATGGAAATTCCTTTGATACAGGGATATCAATATCCGTGCGGATATTTATTGCATGGGTATCCGCATATTTTTTTAATATCCACGGATGTTTAGGGGTATCCGCAAGTATTTACAAAAGAAAATTTTAATATTTAATAATATATTTTAACCACAAATTCAAATAAAAATACAATGCATAATATTCATAAATTTCAAATAAAGTGCAAATAACTTATTTAAATAATATTGAATGACAATTTACAAAGAAATTGAAATTTTTTTAAACCAATTGATAAAAAATAACTCATTCAAAATCAATGGGTTAATATTTTAATCTTATTTTTTTAATTTAAATTAGGGTACATGTATCCACGGATATGAATATTATGATACTCGAACCTGTCCTGATAACAGACAGGTATAAAAAATATCCATACCTGATATCTATTTATAATATTTATTTACTCTCTGTTGTGAGTTTTATGTGCAAGTACGATTTTTTTTTTATATTCCTACTTATGTATAAAACACATAAGATATACATAGAGCCGTCAAAGTGGGTCAGAACCCGTGGGTCAATCCAGTCCACCACGGGTTTGGGTTGAAAGTTTTTTACAAATGTCAGTACGGGTCAATTTTTTATCCGATCCACCAAGAACCCGATTCATCCCGGTTGAACCCATGGTGAGCCGGGTTGGCCCACCAACTCGTATGGTCACACACATTATGTTGGGTTTGCAATATTGGGCATGTTTTTTTAACCAAACACATTAGTGGGTTGACAAATGGAAACCTAGCTTCAACTCCAAATAGATGGGGATAAAGAAGATGCTTCTTGAAAATGTTGTGAATTTATCCATTCAAGACTCTAATATTATAGTCGGATAAGTGACAAAAATGTTTTGATCTTAGATAGTAATTTGTTCTTTTTTTTAATTTTGGTTTATATTGGAGTTTAACATAATTTTGGATTGTATTTAGATTGTATTGAAGTTTATTTAAATTTTAATCCGAATTATAATTTATGACTTAAGAAAAAAAATATTTTTTATTCTAATTAAATGAACTAGTTAGCTAATCCATTTAACCCACCAACCCGTGGTGGACCAGGCCGAGTTTACAAATTTTCGACTTGCTTATATGTAAGCCAGGTTTGTTTGATCCACTAAGTAACCAATCCGTAGTAGATCAAGTCGGACCGGACAGTCCATTTTGACAACTCTAGATATACACACTCTACCAACTCAAATGTAAAGAGATAAGGTAAAAAAAAATGAGAAAAACAACGTGAGAGGTCCTTTGATTCAATTTTTTTACCAATATTTAAAAAATATAAAATTAATGGAAAAATTTGGAAAAGAAAATAGAAGAGATTATGAATTTAATTTCTCCCACTAATAATTAATATTTCACGATTAAAAAGAATAAAAAAACTCATATTTATCTCTTTGTATCAAATCGTGTTATATTTTAGTTTGTCATGTGAAAAGGTCAATTATGAAAAAAGATGAATAAATACATGGAATTGAAATTCTAATTTAAGAATAGTAATGAATAAAAGAATTTACCTGAATTTCAAGATATTTTATTACGATTATCAAACAGAGAAATTCATTCCATTTCCATCACTGTTATGCAATAACTACACATATATGTGTAGAAAAGCCATTGGCTGAATCCTAATCTGGCGGTGGGTGGCTCAGCCTTTTTGTTCTCTGCCTTTATGTGTAGGTTTTTCATGTTGAATTTTACATAAAGGTAATAAAATAATGTTATTTCATATTTTCACGGTGTTTTCTATTATAACATTTATCTAATGTTTATTTACTTCTATTTCTCTTCGGATTATAAAAGTTGTCTTAAAAAGTAAAGTTACAAATATAATTGAATTCCTTTTTGAAATATTCATTTGGATTATTATTATTAGTTTTATTTTTTTATTTTTTATTTTTTATTTTTTTAAATTATTGATTAATATATTATTATTATTTTTTTAATGAATTAATCACTTACACTAAATCATTTAAAAGAATAAATAATAGATTATTACTATTATTATTTTGCATGGTGTTCATACCCGTTAGTATATTTCTGCATTCGAGATATTATAGTAAAAAATGTATTTTCATTATAAACACGTGGTAAAAAACTTGGAATAAAAAATAGTGAGATATTAAAACTAAAAGTAATTAAATATACATAACTTTAAGTAATTTAGAAATTTTATCTAGTTCTTTCGATGACAAAAAATTCAGGTTTTCAGACGTATTTGTTCCGTGTTTAAGTTGTTGATGAGATCGGAGGGCAAGATTCTGTCGTCGTGTCGTGCTCTGTGAAGAAAACGCGTCATTATCGACTCACATAAACCTCAAAATCATATGTAGACACGTGGTTTTCAGCACTTGGTCGTAGTTGGGCTTTTTGTCACATCAGTTTGAACACAATAATTTTAATTTTTTATATGAAAAATAATTTTTTGATTATTATATTTTGACAAATTTATCTTTAGATAATATTTTTTAAATTGTATTTTTTTAATAATTCAAAATAATTTAAAAAATAATTTTATATTATAAATATTATAAGAGAAGATTGTTAAAATTTATTAATCAAAATATTATTATTTTTTACATATAATGCCTCTATCCTTATGTGTAGCGTTTTACCTTATCATTTTTCAAATCAATTATAAATTCGATTTTATGGTTAAATTGTTTTTATAGATATATTTTTTGTTTAGTAAAGAAATCTATATTTTTTTATGAGCATATAGATAAAAAATAATATCAATTAACATTAAATGTAAATTTATAGTTGATATGATTGAAAAAAAATTATGTAATTTAATTATTTATTAAAATTTCTTTAGATTTATTTTGTTAAAGTTAAGTTTCGAGATAATTGTTTTATTTATGGAATATTTGAAATTTGAAATATTGGTGTTTATGAATAGGATATTATAAGTCTAATTAAGGAAATTATTTATATATTATAATTATTTTATTTGTAATATTAATTAATTACTAATAATAATGTCAACATAATATAATTGATTATGTTCAAAGCCATAATTTATGTCCAAAAGGATAATCAATTTCAGACTTTTTATCACTCTTTGTTAAATTTGTTGAACATTGTTCTAAACATAATAATCTCTTCAGGTAAAATATTAATACTTTTGTTTCTCATATTTTATTCACCTCTTTCTTTCACATCCCTGTCACTTCGTTCTTCTCATCCCTTTTATGATAGCATAATAAATGAGGTAAAAAAAACTAAGAGCAGTTTAAGTTTAAAGATTTAATTTTAAAATTTTTTAGTTTTTTCAAAGGTTGGATTATATTCCAATAAATGTTTGTAGTCTATTAACTCCTTAATATTTTAAAACTTATAAGTTCAGTCATTACAGTTAAGTGTGACAGTTAACTTTTTGATGTGATACATATTTTCAGTGTCACTTTCTATAAATGTCCTTACATAATATTTTATCATAAGAGACCATGATAGTCAGACATTAGAGATTCTGCGAAATTGGAGTTTTCTATTTGAAGAGAAATGGGGATTGAACAATAATAGAAGATTGAGGTATTCAATAATGGTGATCATCTTTTACGTAAACCCACTACAAGAAGACCTTTGGATCACACAACAGGTGTGACATATATTTGAGGTGGAAAATTCAACTCATCAAATGGCTGTAAAGAAGCTAAACTTTAGAGAAGGTGGGGTGGACTCCATAATTCAGGTTTTTATTTGAAGCACACATCGATGCAAGGAACCAAGGAAGGAGCTAAATTCACTCAATAAAAAAGCTTTGTTTTTGGTTCAGAATTACTATTCTGAGATCATTCACAAACACGTAAGTCCATAAAAGTATGATGCAGAAGAAGTGGAGTGATCTTTTTTTTGGTCATTTTATTTTTTATTTGATTTTTGCTCCATTTTGGTTCTACACGACCCAAGTTTTACTCTCAAGATTCATGAACTAGAGAAATAAAAATAAGTTCATCTTAGCTAGGGCACAAAAGGTGATGTAGACCCTTCACAAGTGAGTGTGCCTAACAACTTCTCTTGTATATCTTATTCAACCACATTTTTTTAACATTGTGATTTGTAAAGGTTCATAGCCCCAGAACATCTTCCATGTGAGTATGGTGGTCTCAGGAGGAACAACTCTACAATCCCTACTTCCCTTCAAATAGAAAATCCTAATTTTGCATAATTCCCTTCATTACAAAAATCTTAATTTGTAATATATGTTTAATTATTATAAAACAACAATCTACGTACCTATTTTATTTGCCTACTCACTCTTTAAGCAGACATAACCATGTCCACTCACTATTTCCTTAACGTCGTTTAATCCAATTTAACAAAAATGACATGATTGATACCATTTTTTGAAAATAGGGGCCTAATTGAGACTTATAAAAATAAAGGGACCAGATTGATATTTTCGAACAAAAATAGAGATCAAAGACATAATTTAACCTATTTTTTAATTTTTTAATTTTGTTTCATAATTTTACAGTTACATGTTTCATATTTTTTGTAATTTTGTATTTTTTGTATTTTTAATTTTTTAATTTTTATTAAATTTAAAAACAGTTAAATATAATAAATATTTGGAAAAGATCTGTTACATGTAACAAAATATTATATGGACAGTGACATTGTAAGATAAGTGCCACATCACAAAGTTAACAATCACATCTACTATAGGGACTCAGATTTAATTGAAAAATTTTAAAATTTTAAGAACTTAATAGACCATAAATTTATTAGAGGCTCATTTGAAAGTTCCAAAATTTATCCGGGACTCAAAACATAATTAAGCTTTCTTCAAAAACTAATTTTAATAAACCTTAAAATCTATTTTAAGCTTGGATTGCAAATATCATAGTATTAATACTTTTTCAATTTATAGAAAAGATTAACTTGTAAAGCAATAGCAAAAAATAAAGAGGATAAAGAAATGGATAAGTAACACAGAAATTTTAGAATGGTTCACATAAATAAAGATTATACATCTAGTGCTTAATTATCTCAGAGAGAGTGATTGCAAATTATTTATCTTAAAAAGGATATTACAACTACTAACTCAGAGAGTGAAACATGCAAGATCATAACTAAGATAGAAAAATACACCTCATTTACGAAACCTATAAGGGATGAGAAAACACTTCTCTTTAAACTGTTAGAGATGGCAATCACATTCCTTAATATACAACAAGAAATGAAAAGCATATTTCTTGAAAGCACAAGAAATGAAAAACACATTTCTTAATCAATCATAAGGAATGAAAAACACCCTTTTTAAAAACACAAAAGATGAAAAATACTTTATTTGACAAAAGGGATAAATCAAGCTCTAAACCCTAGCATCAACAACATCACCTTATCACACAAGAACACTATCTGAGAAATTTAAAAGCCACTATTTGAAAAACTAGGTAAAACCAAAGCTTATTCAAAGTAATTTCTAAATTCAACTATTTTTGTATTTTGAAACTCACTGTTATGCTCATTTTATAAAAGAAATGTGCTTTAGCCCATTTAAGAAAAAGTTCATTTCATAAAACATTCAGAATAATAGATTATTACTTAATCAATTCTTCCATAGAAATTTCGAAAACTGAATTTAATTAGACTAAGATAATCAATTATCTTAGTCCAGAAAAATTATTTTAATCGATTATTAAAAGTGCTATCCATTATTCTTGTGAGAAAACATTTTTATGAGAAGTTCGAAAGCCTCAAAGGTGATAATGATGTTCTTGCACTACAAATGTCTCCCACTTGCCATTCAATTAATGTAACATCCCTACTCAAACTATATTTTATCCTTACAATAAAAACAAGAGTCAAATTTTTATGTTTTTACTCCTTCGATTAAATTCATAAAAAAAAAAGTATTTCGTATTTTATCTAGACGTAGTTTGAACATTGAACAATAAATCAAGTAATTTTTAAGAAATATTATAAATAAGAAAAATAAAAATAATAATAAATAATAACAATAATAAAAATAAAATTAATTTAAATATATATATATATATATATATATATATACTAATTATCAAAAAGATAAGTTACTAATATATTAATATATTGTTTAATTAAAAAATAATAATAAAGGAGTCTTTTAAACTTAAATCTAAAAGATAAGAAAGGAGAAAGAAAAAGGAAAAAAAGAAAAGAAAAGAAAAACTAAAGAAGTATTATCTCTTCATTAATGACTTGGAATTCAAAGTGTACTGTAATTTGACCTATAAATTGATGAAGTATAATAGAAGGCAAAAAGAATTAAGTTACTTAAAAAAGAAGAAAGAGATAAGATGAGATGAGATAAGCTAAGAAGTTAAGAAGTAATATTTTGCATTTAATAAATGCATTCATTACTTGGACAAGTTGACACATGTGATGATTTATAAATATATGAATGAAAGGAAGAAAAGAAGGAAATGTGAATTGCGTGAGAAAGTAAAGAAAGAGAGGATTAAGGACCAAAAACATATTTAACCCTATTATTAATTTTTTCTGTAAAAATTTTATTCTACAAAAAATAATAATAATATTACTTTAATCAAGTAATAATTATTTATATAATAGTTGAGACTTTACGGTCAACATTTTCGTTACTCTAGAAACTTAGAAATTTCATTCACATGACTTCAAAAGAATTTTCACAAGTCTTTAATAAGATTTTTAGTTCCAAACTATCTTGACTTCATCTTTTTCTTCATAATTCATCATCGTCAAAATTTTATTTTCTTTATGATTTGAACCAACATATCCATCTTCTTCTTACATAAACTATTTTACTCCCCTACATCCAAGTGTGAATAATGAATGACCTTTCTCACTCCCTTTTTCTTCTTTCACATACATTTGTGGATCTAAGCACAATGTGAAAGAGTCTCACCCTTCTTTTCCATCATCATAGCTCCCTTGTTTCCTTTTCTGCACACATGACCAATGTTGTACTTTCCATCAATGTTCAACACTCTTCCCATCTTACAATCACATTTCCACATTTATGATACCTAGAGACTTCTTCCTCCACAAGTTTGATAAGTTCCGAAGTCAATGTAGCAAGATTTTCTAGAAACCTTTCTTCGAATATAGCCTCAACTATCTTAGCAAAGCATGAAATTTTGCATGTATTGCATGTATTATGTTATATATTTTCCTATGCTTTCCAAAAATTAAAAACCTCATATTGATTATTTTAATCATTTTCAAAAGGTTTATATGTCAACATATTTCTTATATATATTTTTTTTAAGAAAGTGAAATTTAAGATTACCATGATCTTACAAAACTAGTATGTTAAAAACGAATTTTGCAATCATATATATATATATATATATATATATATATATATATATATATATATATATATATCATATATATTATAATTTGATATAAATTTTATTTTATAAGTCAATTTTACAAGTCAATTTTATAATATGTAGTTAAATTTAAATTTTCCTTTCTCAAAATTTTCAAATTAGGTAATAAAAAATGCAAAAGTTATACGTAGGAAGTTGAGATTTGAGATTAAGACTCCTTCCTTGTGTATAAGGTAAGGAGGGCCATGTTACCATTAATTTTATTTGATATTTTGTATTTATCATTTTGGTATAATTCCTTATCCATTTTTTTAGATGGTGAGTAAATGATTTTGGTTCTTTTGTATTTTTTGATCCTTATATGTGACTACTATACGCAACTTTTCACATTTTAGATATTAACGTCGTGGTTTATACAATATCCATCATAAGTTTACTCTTTGTTTCACATCACGTTGTTCCTTTCTTTGTGTTAGTAAGGAATATGTGATTGTTGGTATTATTTAGTTTCGTTGTAAATACTAATGTCTATTTTCCTTCAAAACTCATTTTCATATCTAATCTTTTATCTTTTTGTGACTACTATACGCAACTTTCCACATTTTAGATATTAACGTCGTGGTTTATACAATATCCATCATAAATTTACTCTTTGTTTCACATCACGTTGTTTCTTTCTTCGTGTTAGTAAGGAATATGTTTGTTGGTATTATTTAGTTTCGTTGTAAATATTAATGTCTATTTTCCTTCAAAACTCATTTTCATATCTAATCTTTTATCTTTTTGTTTTGTTCTTTATCTTGCTTAGATTTGGAAGTCTTTTGTAATTCGAGGACTTAAGCAACATATTGTTAAACTATGTTCAGATCCACGACTTGATTGATTTGAAAATATGACATCCACGATCAAATCTTTCTGCTCGAATAGTAATTTATTTCTCGCACTCCAAATGTTTCACATAGCTATAACAATGAGTTCTCTTTCCTACCTCCTTCATTCACTGAGCATTCAAATATACAATCACAATTTCCTTAACATATGCAGACCTTGAACAAAATTTAGGTACATTAAAAGCTCTTTTAGATATAACCTCGCCAAATGGCACACTTTCCATGTGGATACCTAAATGTTGGCTAAATCTTCGAGTTCATATCCATCTCTACCATCTTAAAGCTTCCTTTCATCAACCAGTTATACGCAAATATGGAAGTGCATACACAATTTGTATTTGGCATTCCAATTTTATACTAATAAAAGTGTTTCTCTCTCTACCCAAATATCATACCAGATAATGAAGTTACCTTCACCGATCTTTAATTCAAAACCATAAAATATACGCATCGATAAAAGACAACTAATTTTGATTCTTGCTTAACATAATATAATTTTATAATAATTATTAATATATTTGATGTATTATTGGTTATATATTGCATATAATTGAGATTAATAGTTATTTATATTTATTCTTTTAATTGTTTCTCTTTCAAAATAAAAAGTTGACTCAATATTTCATCTTCTACAAAAAATTGTTTGACAATTGCACTGACTTCCAAGTGCCTCATCCACCTCCTTTTATATCTTTCTCCCCCGTCTCTTCGTACACATTATCACAAGAGAGGTAATTAAGGTCATAGGTTTTCTCACACCCTCAATCCTCTCCATTTTGCTACCATTCCACTTTAGACAAACATTTGTTTTAGTAACTCATAGCATAACGAGAATAATTAGCGATTTCTTAACAAAGTTCTAGCCTACTCAATCATATGCTTTGAATTTCCCCTTCTTACTCTATCTTTATGTCAATACCAAAAACCAATTAAGTCAGGATATCATACAATTCAAATGACAAAATTATAAAATAAATAAACGAATTATCAAATTTATCTTAAAAATATATAATAATATTGATTTAATCATGTAATTAATAGATCGTCACTGATTATCTCTGTCTCTAGATACTTCATCTCGGATCAATAACAACTCAAGCAGAAAAAAGAAGGAGGATGTAATTGATAGAATAAAAACCTAAAATGTAGCCGAAACGGCATAATGGTCGGTGGAGAATAGGAAGAAGAAGAGTATGAATTTGGTTCAAGAAGGAGGAGCAACACTCTTACCCTTTCTGTCGGCTTGAGGTGGCTGGCAGCGCGAGGAAGAAGGAGACTCCCAAGCCGGAAAAGGATCCCATGAAGAAAGATCAAAATCATCAACGGTGGCAGAGAGAGGAGCCTGAAGGTCCACCATATTCGCAAGCGGATCGGAGAAACACGCAATCATCTTTTGCATAACGTATGGGCCCACGTATTGGGCCAGTTCCCTTTTCGCTTTCTGCAGCTTCTCTTTCAGGATTCCCAGACTCGCCTCCTGCTCCCATATCAACCCCACGCACCCGTGCACCGGGTCTCTCACACGCGCCTCCGCTTGGTACGCCAGCGCCCTCGCCACCCACTTCCGCGACTCCGGCGACGTCGACTTCAAAATGTTACTCACGTTGCCCCCGCCGAACACGTGGTGCACGACCGCGAACCGCTGAATGCTCTCAGCCGGGAAATACGGCGCCAGCAGGCAATCCGATCCGCACCTCCGCCGTTGGTACTTGCATGCGCCGCATGGGGTCATGCCTTGTACTCCTTCTACAACAGCGGTGTTCTAAGAAGAAATAAACAAATCTCATCTAAAATTATTAATTTACATTTATTTATTTATTTTAGAATAAGTAAGTTATAGATTAAATGTATTTTAAAAACTTTATATGATAACTTGGGAAGTTATTCTTCTTTTGAAAAGAACTGAAGTAGCAAATCTCTTAAAATAATTGATAACAGCCACAGATTGTATGTACTTTAACATCATTTTGTAAAAAACAGCAAAGAGTTGCGAAAAAGATGTAAAGTAAATGATAAAGATGAGACACTATGTAAGAGAGAGAACTTACTGTAGTGTGAAATGGAGGCTAAAGCAGGAGGAAGAGGATTTTCACCACTCTTCTTTGGTTTGTTCTTATATATAGAATAGTTCTAATGTCTTGTATTTATACACAGTCAGTTTTGTCATTAGAATATACAAATATTGAAAATTGAGAACACGCAGATGGAATTAAATAAGCAATTAATATTCAAAAGGTATAAATAAATATTTATTGCATTCTTGAATTTAATAATTTTCATTTATTTTAAGTGTTGAGTTTCTTAAATGCTCATTAACTGTAATTAATCTTACACATGACTTTTAAAATAAAAATTATTAATTCAACATCTTAATAAAGATAATAAGCTACAATGAATGAATGCTTAATTTATATATTTAAATCAAATTCTACACAATATCTCTCCATATGGTGTACCTGACTTTAATTTGGAACCTATTAATAAATTATTTATTTATATGGATGTAAGTTTTGGTCATTAAATATTTAAAGAAAAGAAATAAAAATAAATTTCTTAAATAAGTTCATTAAGTCTTAAATAAGTTTTGAATACTTTTTTATTTGATTACTAGTTATTAAAAATAAAATTAGCTTATGTATTGTATTAGTATGTCCCAAAGGGGGACTCCTCGACCAACCCTACACCGTTGATACCTAAAGATCCACGGAGGAAGCACATTAGATTACAATTAAGCAACAATGGATTAATGATAATGAAACGAGTTAGAAAATTCTAAGTTAGGTAGAGATATAAACCCCACTCTTATCAAACAAGGTCCATGTGGATATTACATATAATCACTAATCACAAAGTATGTGAGTAGAATCATTTCTTATTCACTAATAGTAATCAATTTGGGTGTTAGAGTATCTTTGCAGACTCACTCACCAAGATCATTCACGTAAAAGGAGAGAACATATTGACATTACTAGTAGAAGATACACTAATACAAAAATGGGTTACAACGTCTCCTAACCAACATCTGTCCAAGAAAAAGACAACAAAAAAAATGAGTGATGTCGTTTCTATAATTATAATGACAACTTTGACATCAACTCCCTTTGAGACAAACGTCTAACTGTGGTTTGACGTCGATCTCCTTTTATTCGCCATTGAAGAACGTCAATTTCCTCTTAGTTTGTTGTTTAAGGATGTTAGTCCTCCAACATCTGCCGCAAAAGGACGTTGGTCCCATTGCATCTGTCGTCGAAGGACATTGGTTCCCCATGCATCTGTTGTCGAAGGATGTCAACTACGACTCCATTGGTAGTTGAAGGACGTCCGGATCCCTACGTATCCGATGTCAAATTGCTTTATAGCATTAAAAAAATCTAGCGCGAAGAACATTTCCCTACAATGTTTCTTTGCGCTTTCTCTTCCCAAGCGAACAATCATCTCCATTGACGTGTGTGAGGCCAACCAAAGGTGGGTTGTGCTTCATTTTACTCAAATGCATGTTCCTACATTCTCTTGGGTTTTATTTTTGTTCGTTTGGACCGATTGTTTTGATGCAGGGAGGGCTCTTTCAACCTCTTGGAGTTGTAGCGAGTTGTCCATTTCAAATCCTTAGCGACTCCTCCTCCCTTACGATCCAACGACGATGATGAGAAGTACAACCCCAAATCCTCCACAGTGCAACGACAATGATCATTGTTTACACTCCCTTAAACTGTGTAGACAAAGCTTTACAAAGGTTGGTTTGGTTGGCTTGCATTTAATTTTGGTTATGTCACCACTATTTAATCTTGGCCAAATTGTTTTATTGAGTTGAGAAAAAAAAATTGGACAAGATTTTTTAACCAATTTGTTTATGTTTTGGTGATTTGAGTAAATTTTTTTGAAGATGTTTTAGTGTTTTAGAATGTGTAGTATTCAATATTTAGTTTTTATATTAGTTTTATCTTAGTTTTAATATGGATATTTAATTTTATTAGTTTTATCTTAGTATGTATAGTATGATTTATTGGAGGTTTATGTAATTTAGATTTATTAGATGTGTTGAAGAATTTATAAATTAAGTTCATTTTAGTTAAGCACCGAGCGAACTTTTAGTTCCTGTTTGAGATTTAGTACAAATGATTAAACTTTTACTCATTTGTATTAAATATTAAATTGTTCGATCAGACAGTTTGAAAAAATTATTTATCATAATTCGCTATAACTTATACATTAAGGTTTATGCATAAATTTGATTAAAATTCGATTGAGACTATTTTGTGTTGTTCTCCGGATGCATTTTTGATTGTGGTCATGACTGATCACTTGCATTCCAATTACTTCGGAGGCCAATGCAAAATGTTGCTAAAATTTTGTGAAATTTATGATGTTTGATTTCTTCGTATATGTGTTAACAAATTATGAAATTTTTTTTTTCTGAATGGGTAAGGCCTCACCTTGTGAGAATTAAAACCTTGAGATTGGTGGAGTTTGTTATGAACGTAGTATGGATTGAAGTTGGATGAATGAGTGTCGCATTAGTAAATAGTATGAAGCATGTTTTATGCTTTTGTTGGAAATCTTTAGTTTCCATGTGTTGCATGATTGAAAGTGTTTATGAACGTGAGGTTTTTTTGTCGTACCTAGAGACCTAGAGATGACTCTTTTCACCGGTGTGAGGCAGTGGAAGAGGATAGGTTCGAGTGTTGCACTCTCTCGCCTATGCGAGGCAGTGGAGAGGGTAAAATAACTCTGACTCGTTGATGAGTATATTGCTCGGTGTGTGGTGCACCGAAGTTGTTACTCGTAAGTCCTTGAGGAGTAAGGGAGATAGGTCTGGTGCTGCGATGGGAGGTCGACTAAAACCGTCGGTTCTAGGAAACTAGATTATGTGATGGGGTAAAAGGTGGCAGAAAAACCATAGCTTGATTGTGATTACTATGTTTAAGTATTTTACTTGGATATGATGTTGAGTATTATTTGCAATGTCTTATTTTACTAAATCTCATATATATATATATATATATATATATATATATATATATATATATATATATATATATATCTTTATTTATGGTTAGTTTATCTCCATTTATTTGTTTATGTGTTTGTTGTGTGTGCAATGATCGTATAACATGTGTGTTATACGAGAACAGATGATAATGCATATGATTGTGGAATGAAGTAGATTGCGTGAGGAAGGTGTGAACTCAAGATTTTTATTCTTTTTTAGTAAGTTGTTTAAATTAAGTATTAAAGACAATGTAATTTTTATTTGAAAATTTTTAGACAATTAATATTTTGAATTACGAAATTTAATAAATTAAATTTTAAGCTTTTACTAAAATACGTTTTATCAATAATCATTTTCCACTAAAAATATACATTTTATAAGTTCCTGTAACATCCCAAATTAGGGTGTTACATCGGTCTGAAGAGGACAACATATAACCGGTCTGACCGACCAAGTCAATCCAATCAAGCCATTCTAAACAAGTTTAACGCAATATTGCATAATCTAACATAATTAGGTAATTAAACCAATTAAGTCAAGATTCAACCAAATAAGACCCATGAATCATAATATAAAAAATACATTTTATGAAATAGATGCTTACACTAAATTCAACATCAAAGTATCTTTTTGCAAGCATTTCTTCCATTCAACTCAAGACCTAAGAACAAGATATCCCTAAAATGAAGACTATAGACCCTCAACAATGCAGAGAAGGTTATATCTTATTTACATTGTCATTAGTAAATAGTAAAAGATTAAAAAATCTTCCTATTTAAGCTGATAACAGCCCATAAAGTAGCTACAAAGGAAAAAAAGTCACTGTATATATATATACATTCAGGTGTACCTGCCATCTATCTGAATTAATTATCTTGAAAATCATGTTATCTAATTAGATGTCATAAACCTGTTTGAAAGAAAATATTATGGCAAATCGTTTTATTGAATACAAAAGAAGTACGTTGAGAGTCCAATCTATGGATGCCACAGAAGCAGACAAAACCTGTCGAACCGACATTGGTTTTTGCATTTTATTTCATATTTCGGTTGGCAAGCCATTTTCTCATACTCTCTTTGATACAACTCAAAGCATATTTATTAGGTGTAGGAGGACTGTCATATCACCATTGACGCTGAAATATTCATAAAAATAAAAACCTAAATTTGAGTTTAAAACCTCTCCTCTTTTATAGTACGAAAAAGTGTTTTAAGAATGTTTAGATAAAAAAAAAAGTGTTTTAAGAATTCCAGTTACAATTTGCAGATAAGAGAAAACAGTTACAACTTAGTATAAATGAAAAAACATCATTGAAATATTCACAGTGCTTGGTAACAGTTTAAAAAAATTTGGGTAGGATTTTTTATATCTTATGTTTTTCTTTATCTGTCATAAATTCTTTATGAAATTTGTTTCTTTTTATTTATTGAAGTTTAAGAAAGACTTAAGTATGTGTTGCCAATTATGCTCTGCAATAACTTTAATTTTTAATTATTTAATTGATTTATGAAAAGGTCTATATTTGATTTTTTTTGCCATTAATAAGTATTATTATAGAGGAAAATTAATGAATTAATTATATTATATATGGCTAACCAGTTAGTCATATAGAGGACAGTGATAATATAGTATTAAATAAGGTAAATTTTCTTGTTAGCTAAATGTGGAGCAGCAAACTACTCTCATCCCTTCTTGCAATACACTTTATAATTAATAAATTATTTAAATTAATACACAGGATAGATAAAAAACATAATAGGAAATTATAGTATATACACTTTTAATAAAATCAAGAACATTTACTATATATATTCCTTAATTTTTTTTAAAGGCCAATTAATAGACAGATCTCTTAACTCTCAACAACATTCATATTTATATATATTTTATATAGAGTTCACCTTGCTTGTATTTCATTTTCTATATCTTTTTTGTTAATGAAATTTGGTATAGTATCTTTAGTGAACTTCTCCTAAGTTATTTTAAGGAAGAAAAAAATAACTAAATATCTTCACAAACTAAAATTAAGTTATACATATAAATTAAAACAAAAACAAAAAAAAAATAGTTCAATTGCATATATAAGAGAATCTCTATATAGTAGTTCATTTATAAGTTACTGATAACTTGTGAAAAACTTCAATCTTTCCTTTTCTCAAAGAAGTTATCACAAACATACCTACACCAAACCTCATTAAGTGGAAACATCTATCAAGACCATTAAAAATAAAATCCAGGACAATGTATTAAACTGTTGGAAATAGTAAAATATATGTCTCTTAATTCGCCTCTCAAAGAACATGCAATCAAATACCAGTGTTTTCTAAATATATTTTAACTTATTATCGCTTGTTATAAAGTAAGACTCTTACTTTCAAAAATCTCACAAGTTATAATAACCTTTTAATTATAATAACAAATAATCTATCAAAAATGCTAGCTTTGGCAGCATTCTTCTTGGCGTGGAAGGAAGGGGAAGCCAAAGAAAACGTGAAAATGTTAAAGAAAAAGATTGACGTATACCCTTAGGGCTAAAACTTGGAAAGAAACAAGAAGATTGAAAAAACGATGTGATTAACATGATTAACAATGTAGTAATGTATTGCGATACAAAGAGACAAACATTAGAAAGGGTTTGATATGAGAGTTGCCATAGTACAAGAAATCTAAGGATTTTGATGAAGTTAATTATTTTACTAAACATAAAAGAGAGGGAGGGAGAGAAAAGAAATTTGTTAAACGAAAACCCGTACTAACACATGTAAATGTGTTACTTCTGGCGTGAGAGATATATAAACCTAAAATCTAAGGAGAAAACCAAATACCTTGTTTGAACAGCGTTGAAGTTTAAGAACGTGAGAAATGGACACCATAACTACTTGATTGAAAAATCAAGCACATTCTTTGCATCCTCACTTTCACACTGTTGTTGCTGATGGGGCTGTCCCTGCTGTGGCGAGAGGAGCAACTGTGCCTCAATGGGATGTTGTTCCCCTAGCTGCTGCATTTGGTAAGCTCCAACATTACCAAAATTTCCAAGAGCCAAAGAAGGAGACAACAATTCTGCTTGGGTCCCAAATCCACCATTACTAGGTTCAAAACCACCAAACACTTGGTGCTCATAGTTTCTAAACATCTGTTGCTGCTCCCTAGTTGCAAGAACTATCTGCTGAGCTTCTTGAAAATCCTGCTGCTGAGGGTCGCGAACCACCGTATGGCCACCGCCATGGCCAACCAAAATCTGCTGCGGCGCCATGTTGTTGCCACCATGATTGAACAGAGGTTGATGAGGAGGAGGCACGGCAATCTCGGCTGGTGGCACCATCCCAGGATTCTCCAACAGAATCTGCATAGTCTGGGTACTCACATAAGTGGACAATTCCTTCTTCGCGCTGTGAATTTCCATTTGTATTTGACGGAGCCGTTGCTGTAGTAACGAAATTAATCCCACACAGCCATACACGGGGTCACGCAATCGCGCCTCCGCCTCATACGCCAGCGACTTAACGGCGTCGTCGCGCTGCGCCACGCTGAGCTCGTTCAGCAGCTTCGACACGTTGCTGGCGCCGAACACGCGGTGCACGCACTCGAACCGTTGCGGGTTGTCCGGCGGAAAGTACGGCGCGAACACACACTCCTGCGTGCACTTCCGGCGCAGAAGCTTGCACGCGGCGCACGGCGAATTCAACGACGACATCTTCCCTAAGCTCCCCTCCTCTTACTTCACCGTCACCTGGATGAACCACGTCAATTCATGATTATTAATTTCATATTGCTAATAAGGATAACAATTTCTGTGATTGTTATTAATTATCACTCAAAATAGGAATCTTTAACGATTATTCATTTCTTGATAATTGATTTCTCAAAGGAATAGAGAGATCAAAAGCAAACGGTTATATGAATAGTTACCCTATAACAAGATTAGGTTATTAAACTAATAGCGTGCAGGCCGTTAAATTGATGAAACCACAATAAACGACGATGAATTGACGATTGATTAGTTTTTCATTTCGGATTCAAGAAATTATTAAAATAATCAGGTGATGAAAATAAAATACGAGGACATTTGGGATTTTAAAATTTTCTTGATGAACGATAAAGGCGATGGAGAAAGGAGAATAGAACTTACGGAGGTGTGAAATGGAGACTCCGGCGTAGAAAGAAGATGAAAAAGGAGGAATGTGAAGATGATGAGAGAGGAAGAGATGATTGTAGTTTCTTCAATTTTCAGCGCTACTGCCACAAGCAACCCTTCTTCGACGATGCTATGTGATTCCTCGTCTCGTCGTTTTTTGTTGTTTTATATATAACATACTTTCTTCACAAGATTTCCCTCTCTCTGTGTGTAGGGTACGTAACTATTTTCACAACTTCTCTCTATTAATTATTAATTAATTTAATGAAGATTAGAACGGAAAAGATTTATTAACTTAGAGAAAATATAAACAGAATTTTCCGGACCTTAAACAATATTTATAATTTTTTTCAATCAATTTCTCCCTATCACTTTAAACTAGTAAAAAAAAAATCACTAACACTCTCACTCGCTTTGTCAGTGAAACCGTTCAACGATATATGCTAATAGACTATAAATTCATTATATAATCGACAAAGTCATCAATTATTGATTATATAATGTAAATAATCTATTAAGGAAATGTTTTTGGCGTTGAAGTTATTATTTAATCGATTAAAACGCATGGTAATTCACTGAATTTCTCCTTTTAAGAGTTGATCTCTATTAACTTCTTAACCAATTTTTCAAATAATCAATTACTCATTTTTCTCTTCTCTGGATCCTATATATAACTATATAGAAACCTGATGCATGGGTTCGAGAGGTCAATGTACCCCTCGGCCTAAGGTACAATCAAGAACTCCTAGACAATAAATTGAAAAGACAGCAACGTAAATCCACGAAGACAAATTATCACCATACCGAGGACATTGTTGATCCCGAACACGATGATCGAGGACTCAAAGAGTAAACAGAATTAAGAACGTCACTATTTAAGTTATTGATCGAGATGGTACACAATCAAATAAAATATATTAGCTATATGAAAATATGAGTTTCAGTTTGTGAGTGAATTCATTATGGGTTTGAGTTGAGTTAGGTTGAGAAAAAATCATTTTTTTAAAGTGGATTAAACTCAATCGGGCTCACTTAACTCATACGTTCGAACCAGGTTGAAAGTGGGTTGACCTACTTAACCCATTAACAAATTTTTAATTTTTTTTAATAATTATTTATTATTCATAATTATATAGGTTCACAATTTCGTATTTTTAAATGGTAGAATGTTGCTCAATAATATTTGAATAGTTTGAATATTTAATTAATTTGATTGTCAAGTTTTATACATTGATACTTTAATCTTTAACTATAATCTTTATAATAAATTACTCAAGCAACCGTCTTATAAACATTGTTTTCTAAATTAGCATGACAATTTTTTTCTAAATTAGCATGACAAAAATGAGTAGTTTTTTTATTTATATTTTGTTGAATAGCATGACAACAAATGTGTAATATTAGTCATGTTTTCTTGGACTATATGGATACTTTCTTGGAAATAATTCATCATATATTGGTGGTGAGCATGATGAAGACATTGATTCTTGATTTTTCTGAGATTTTCATCTCATGGGTTGCTTAAAAAATTATTTAAATACTTAAAAATAACTAACTATTTTTTTTGTGGGATTGTGAGCCAACCCACTTAACCCCCAACCCATGGTGGGTCGAGTCAGGTTGCAAAATTTCTGGTTCGCCATAAAGTGAGTCATGCAAAACTAATTAAGGATCTTTAAGAGTTATGATTCTCACTCCATAAAACATAATAGAGCACTAACCTTGATCCATGAGAGATCATGTGAATATGCGTTCTTCAAATTTGTAATCTTGTGTGCTCTTCAACCATTGTTTTCCAATCTATCTCTTTGCCTTTCTTTTTCTTCTCACACGTTCTTGATGAGTTACCGTGAAAAGAACCTTATGGTCAGAGATAGAACCCCTATTCCTTTTATAAACTAACGTCCATCAAGTTGGTTTTTATTTTATCTTTATCTTTATTTTATTTTATTATCACTTCCCATAATAATAACCAATAAGTCTTTATATTTTATTAAATCACAATTGGGCCCATCATAATATTTCAAATGAGTCACTAATAGAATTAATTCGTCAATTAATTCTAACATTCTCCCACTTGACTCATATGATGTCATAACATTATGTGATTTAATACATAAACATAATGCGCAATAAAAGACCTTGCATAAATTGGTTCCATCATTATTCATAATTAAAGATACAGACATAATAAGAGTCATGACGGTCACACATCATTTGATCGACATGATCCCTTCCATGTACTACTATATCATCCCTTTCTCCTTAATATGACCTTAAAAACGAGAAGTCAATAATGGGTTCAAACATAATGTCATTTTACAAAGCAATAACATAACATAATTTGTTTTCTTCATCATAATTTGCATGCATAAACATAAAGAAGAAAACACAGATTTTAGAAATTTATACATTAAGGAGCTCAGAGTGTCACATAAACATTCAAAACATTAACATTCAATATTCACTAGTAGACATAATGCCTATATTCTTTACATGACCAGCATACAATTTGGGCGGTAACCCTTTTGTTAAAGGGTCAGCAATCATAAGATCTGTGCTAATATGTTCTATTGACACTTTACGTTTCTGAACTTCTTCTTTAATGGCAAAGTATTTCAACTCCATATGTTTAGCACCTTTAGAATACTTGTCGTTTTTAGAAAAGAAGACTGCTGCGGAATTATCACAATAAATTTTCAGCGGCTTGGAAATACTGTCGACTACTCCAAGTCCTGAAATAAAGTTCCGCAACCAATTAGCCTGAACTGTGGCATCAAAGCATGCCACAAATTCAGCTTCCATGGTGGATGCAGCAATGACAGACTGCTTCACACTTTTCCATGAAATCGCTCCTCCGGCTAAAGATACACATAACCAAATGTACTTTCTTGTATCCACACAGCCGGCAAAGTCTGAATCTGTATAACCTATCACCTCCAGGTGATCAGATTTTCTATAAGTAAGCATGTGATTCTTTGTTCCTTGTAGGTATCTTAAAACTTTCTTTGCAGCTTTCCAATGCTCCAAACTTGGATTACTTTGGTATCTACCAAGCATACCAACTGCAGAGCTAATATCTGACCTCGTACAGGTTTGAGCATACATCAAACTCCCAACAACAGATGCATAAGGGATATTTTCCATCTGTTTCCGTTCCAAATCATTCTTTGGACATTGCATGAGACTAAACTTGTCTCCTTTCTGTATTGGAACAGGAGATGCTGAACATTTATCCATTTTGAATCTCTCTAAAACTTTATTAATATATGCATTCTGAGACAAACCTAATAGTCCTTGTGATCTATCACGGAATATTTCTATTCCAATCACATAGTATGCCTCACCCATATCTTTCATTTCAAAGTTATTAGAGAGAAACCTCTTAGTCTCACTTAATAGACCAAGATCATTAGTCG
>Ga0214545_1006169_pt1:0-20000 | contig 21048 bp, 11 predicted proteins | sample CNSS4metaG_FD_160064 | JGI IMG/M metagenome (GOLD analysis project Ga0214545, IMG submission 160064) | Root nodule microbial communities from cowpea collected in UCLA plant growth center, Los Angeles, California, USA - CNSS4 | ecosystem: Host-associated > Plants > Roots > Nodule | place...
TATATAATTATATCTATATATATATATATATATATATATATATATATATATATATATATATATGTATATGTATATCTATATATATTATTACCTCTATCCATCATCTTTAATTGTAGCTCGAATGACTTATCCAAGACATGACATAATATCCACATTATCATGAATCTTGTTGCTTGTTACACTAAACATTACAAATAAAATAATCACATATCAAAGCCATAAGTTGACATGCAAAAATTAATAACTTTAAAATGAATGAGTTCTAACTTTTGGATATAATACTTTAAGTTGTTGGCCTTTAGGCTTACCCACAATTCTAATAAAATTTTGGAAACATAAAACATATGTTAATTTTAATATAACTAAATAGATACATAGGTTAGGACTGAAAAAAAGTAATACTTACTCTTGTAACATGTTTTTCAAAGTAGGTGGAATCTTCCTACGGCATGAACAAACCATACAACCGTGCATTGTTTTGGAATGATGACACATAGTTGCCAATGATACCTACCATCAATCACAAGTACTTAGTCAAAATAATTAATAATACTTCATAAAATATTACAAGCAAAAACACCTACGCATCAATGTATGGCACAAAGTAGATCTCTCTATTTGACTCAGCCGTTCATCCATTCCTTGCTTTTAAACTGAATAATTTCAAAGTCGTTGACAGTCGCGTAAAGTTTGCACATCCTGGATACAACTTTTCCTCTGAATTGGACTAAAGAGAATCATATAAATGAGTTTTTCCAAAATTCTCCTCCCCAACATCACGTACCATTTCTTCTAAATTATCATTCATTCAATTGTTTACATAATCTGTTCTTAGTGACGTTGTAGGCTTGTCTAATACTTCTCCATGCCAAGTCCAAAGTGTATAACTCCTCATTATACCAAAGATGAATAGATGATCACGCATTGTGCCCAAGTCGTGACGTATTTGATTAAGATAATGAACACAAGGACAAAAATATGTCCCATTACTTAAGATTGCGTGTTCATAAACATATTGCAAAAACTCAGAAACCCCCTTTTCATACTCTTCACTGATGTGACAGTCATTCATCCAGCTTCGATCTATACTATGTTCGTAAAAAACTCTATCAATTTTAAACTTTTAACTCTCACAAGGTGAGGCCCTATCTATTCAAAAAAATTATTTTTCATAACCTGCTAACACGTAGACAAAGAAGTCAAACATCATAAATTTCACCAAATTTTGACAGCATTTCACATTGGTCTCTAAAGTACACGAAATGAAAGTGATCAGTCATGATCACAATTAAGTATGCATCTAGAGAACAACACAAAGTAGCCTCAATATAAATTTTATGAAATTTATGCATAAACCTCAATGTACACGTTGTAGCTAATTATGAAAAATAATTTTTTCAAACTGTTTGATCAGACAATTCAAGATTTAATACAAACGATTAAAAATTTAATCATTTGTACTAAATCTCAAACGGGAACTAAGTTTCGCTCAGTGTATACTAAAACTATAATAAATCTACATACATAAAATAATAATTAATACAACAATAATATTAAAAAATCAAATACAATTAGTCCAATTTTACAAATATTATTATGAAATTTCAATTAAAAAAAGAAATAGGCCAAAAAAACTAACAAAAAAATAGTCTAAGATTAAAATTATAATTGCAAATAAAAAAATACAAGCAATTATATACATACAATGAACAAGAGATAACAAACAAATGAATCTCAAAATGGTGCAAATGGGCATGAAAACACAAAATAACTACTTTTTGCTTTTAAAAAAACAATATTTATATAATAAAAGTATATATTATTCATTAAAATTCAGTTTATATAATAATATATAAAAGTATAATTTTACTAAAATAAAAATATAATACCAAAAAATAAAAGTATAATTGTATTAAGAATTATATTATAATAATTACAATAATGATTTTTTTTTCATTTTAAAACAAGCTGAATATAATCAAAAGTTTAACTTCTTATTATAAACAAACAAAAACTTCATAAGAAATTAATAAAGAAGATTGTTTAAATTAAAAACGTAATAATAATAATAATAATTATTATTATAATAATAATTATTATTATAATAAATTTAAGTATTTTTAAATGATGCACTAATACAAAAAAGCCCTATAACGTAACTTGTAACACCTCATTTAATTAATAACGCTAATTAAATGAAATGTCACACAAAATAATATAAGAAACAAGGTCAAGGGAGTATAACATCACTCCTATAGATATCCAAGGTACTTAGAAGACAATAATCGAGGCACACCACGATGCCGATACAAAACAGGGTAAAATATCTAAAGTATTCAAAGTACAATTCTAAGATAATGCAATACATGGGCCACAACCCTAATAGAAAACATAACGAGCAGAGTCCAAATCCAGATGACTAAGTAGCAAAATCATTCCCTGTTGACCACGAGGATTACTCGCATCTGCTTACATCAATAAATTGATGATCATCGCAAAAAGAGAAGTCCACACACATAACAATCAAACAAGCAAAGGGTAAGCTAGAGCATAAAATGATTTATCATGTAGTTACATACAATTTCATAACCCAATTATGCATATGTCAACCAATCATGTTATGACTCGCAAACAATACATTAAGACTCAAGACACGACTTATCCGGATACATATAATCAGTTGGATTCAACGGATGCTTGCGCTTGTGGTGGTCTTAACTGCTCTACCGAGTTAAATGTTCTAGTGTCTCATCCCCCACACACAAGGTTAGCCCTTTAAGAGTTCTAGGCCTCTTGCTATTCTCACCACTCGAGTCAGTATGCTCTATGTGAGATGAATTGACTCTTTAGAGTGTCAGGATGCAATCCTTACCTTGAATCCTTACTAAATTATATAAATGAGGCACCACCATGAGCACCCATTAACAGGGTCATGAAATTACGTCCTGACCAACTGAGACACCACCATGAGATCTCACCTAGAGATTCATGGAATTATGCCCTAACCAATGAGGCACCACCACGAAACTATCGTGGAATTACGTTCTAACCACATACAAATCATGTCTCACCAACCAAGTAGGTACTTATCATGCATACCAATCTCATGCCAACCTTTATAACCAACCTTCATTCATATTCCATACCAAAACCATACCAAACTCATCATTTTCAATCCATGAACCAATTCCATAAATGCACATCACTCATTCCATGCTTTTAACATATTAATTCACCCAAACATATGGCAAACATACAAGGACAAAGGAGAAAATAGAACTTGGGTACACTCTTGCCCAGTTCTCGCTCAGGCTGAAAGGCCTCGCTCAGGTGAGAGGGATCTCTTGCTCAAACGAGCTCCTTTCGCCTAGCGAGAGCTCGAAAAAGGAATAGTGACACTGTCGCGTTCTCTCGCTTAGGCGAGACCTCCTCACCTGAGCGAGATGACTTCGCGCTCAAGACTAGAGCTCGTCGCCTGAGCGACAGCTCGCGCAACACCAGGGAGGGTTTCATGATACTCTCGCTTAGGCGAGCACCACTCGCTTGGGCGAGATTATCAGATTTACTCCACTATTCACGCGAGCCAACATACAGATTCGTCTAGAACAATTGCACAATACATATTCATCTCATTCCAAACATCATTTAATTATTAGAGGCACGAAATAGAGTTGAAAGACCAATAATGTATAATGAAAACTCGAAAGCAGTAAGAGTCCTAGCTTCCCTTACTTGGAAATGGCTAGGCAAATGAATCCGACACTTAAGCGAGTGAGCACGACAATTTCGAGAATGGGTTTGGGAGCTGGAAAACAGTGGGAAACAGATTCCAAATGGGTTACCATGGTGAACCCTAACAAGAATCACGAAAATCAAACTAAAGGAGAAAAGTATGCACAAAAAATAACTTACATGAGTGGAAGAAAGAGGTTGAACTCACTTGAACTTGGATGAGCTCCAAACTCTAGTAGAGGAGCGTTACTGTTCTAAGAGAGGTAAGACTGTTTTCTGAAAGTGAGAAGAATGAGTGGGGTTAGGGCAGCTGTGTATTATAGAGAGAGAGTTTTCTAGAGAAGAATGACAAAGTTTCATGCTCAAAAACTCAGATTCACACCTCTACTCTCGAAAACACAACATATATAGTCTGATTTAAGTGAAAACAGTCGATCAAATTTTCTGTACAATTAGCTGATTTCACTTGACTTAAGTGAAATCAGTCTATTGAAAAATAATTTAACTGACTGAATACATTCATACTAGAAACTATATACTGTAAGCCTTTTAACCTACTAAAACTCATTTTAACAGATTAAAAGAGACATACTAAGGCACACAAGACATCTAACCTATATCATATAGCCTACCAATATGATATAACAACAAAACATTACATTTAACATGTTATTTACATATTTAATACATTAAAACTTAATCTTCAAGTGGATCTTCATCAATCTTCATAAAACACATATAATCTTCATGCACATGGCTTTATCAATTTTGTGCTTTAAGCTTTGTTGTGCCAACAATCTCCCCCTGAATTAATGAGTTAAGATCCATAAAGAAACCTGAAAAAGCTTTTGCATACAAGATACCGATATACCAAACATACATTTAAGAAAAAGCACACAAGCATACATACATATGACATATGCATATGCTCCCCCTATCACTAATAATGTGATTTAACATCAGATTTTAGATTAAGTTTGCAATATTACATTGTTCCAGCAGATTTCATTCAAGTTTTCCAATTAAACTCAAATTTACACATTTTTCTCCCCCTTTAGATTCATCAAATGAGAGTAAATGAATAGACAAATATGGAAAGATGAAAATTTTCATTAAAACATTAACAAAAACAACTGACTAAAAAACTGGAACAAACATACAGACACATAAAATGTAACACGAAAATGCAATACATGACCTATGAGCCATCCCCTTCACTCATTCCTAGGATTGTCTCTATTGTAGACATTGGAAAGGAGGTCATGAACATTACGCAGTTGGTCACCCAAGTCTTGGAACCTTGTTGTGCAATAAGCATGGTGTGCATTTTGTGCCATCTTGAGATCTTGAAGCTGGTTGATAACCATTCTCTCAAACTAGGATTATGCAGGTCCAATATTCTCATAAGGGTTATAAAGCTCAATTACCATGGGTTGTGGTTCATCTTCCCCCTAGTTTCCTCCACTAGTTCTCGCTTCATGGTCATTGGCTCCAACTTTAATATTTGCACCATTATCTCCTTCAACCAACGAAGTGTTTCCTATTTTGGTGAATCCCATCTTGTGCATGTTCAGTGTGGAAACATGATGTAGAATACTAGTAGACTCTTCCAGCTCTCCTTCCACATCCACACCAAAGTGCTCAATGAACTTGGAGATGAGCACCACATATGGAATCTTGAAATCCGTAAGCCTCTTTGACTTCATCATGTGGTTTGGTTCAAACACAACTTTAAAACCTTTGTCACACAATTGGCTTATACTTATCAGATTGTGCTTTAGTCCTTCAACTAGAAGCACGTTGTGGATGTTGAATGAGACTCCATTGCTTATGACACCACTTCCAAGTATCCTTCCTTGGTTATTGTCACCATAAGTCACAAAGCCTTCTTCTTTTAGTTCCAACTTTGCAAACTTGGACTTATCACCAGTTATATGCCTCAAGCAGCCACTATCTAGGTACCATAGATCCTTCTTTTCCCGTTTTATGACCTGCAAAACAACATAGCATTACATGGTACCCTTTGACAATTTGGGTCCAACATGATTATGCCTTTCTAGATCCTTTTGGGTCCAACATGATTATAGCCAACTATTTTTCAGATTAATCGACTAAATTATTGTAAACCATTTCCAAATGTTTGAAATTAGTTTTTAAGTCGATTGTTTCTGATTCTAGTTGGCTAACTCTGTTTTCTAACCAACTATTTAATCCTTTTAGCTGATTGTTCATGACAACAATTTTGTTTGCCTCACTATGCAACTCTTCAAAGTCATGCAACAATTGGTAATAGTCATTTTTATCTTTAGATGACAAGGAACTTACTTGGCTTGATTAGGATGATTCATATTTGGCCATGAGGCATAAATTTTCTTCATCACTTTGTTCTTGAGATGAAGTGCTTGTTGAATCATTATTGTCCTCCTAAGCTATGTAGGCACGTCTTTCCTTGGCCTTTTTCTCCTTTTTCCTGTCACCAACCTTCTCCTTCTCTTTGTTAACATTAGAACATTCAATCTTGATATGTCCTTGCTTTCCACAATTATAACATGAGAATTTAGAAGAATTACTTGAATCATTTTGTTTAGAAACGTACCTCCTTTGATTACCTTTGTTGCCTTTACTCTTCAAATACTTCCCAAACCTCTTGACTAGTAGATTTAAGTTCCCATTATCACTTGATTCAACAACTTCTTCCTCAGTTTCATCACTCTTGTTGGAGCTATCCTTCAAGGCTATGGTTTTTACCTTTTTCTCACTTGACTCAAGCTCACTTAGCCTTTGCATTTCAATCTCATGCTATCTTAGTTTGCCAAACAGTGCAACTGTGGTAATGATGGATAAATCTTTGGATTCAGATATGACAGTCACCTTTGGTTGCCAATTTCTATCAAGACACTTAAGCACTTTGATGTTTATCTCCTCTTTGTCAAATTCTTTGCCTAGACCCATGAGATGGTTGACTATGTGAGTGAACCTCTTTTGCACTTCAACTATGGACTTTCCGTTTTGCATCTTGAAAAGCTCATACTCTTGAATCAAGGCATGCTTTCTTGTTCTTTTCACTTCAGTCGTCCCCTCATGTGTAACCTCTAGGACATCCCACATTTTCTTTTGCACTCTTACATTGGGAGACCCAAAAAAAATCATCCATACTTAAAGATGAAGTGATGATATTCTTAGCATTGCAATCATATTGAACTCTTCTCCTTTCTTCATCGGTCCATTCAATCCAAGGCTTGTCCACCTACTTATTTTCAACAAAACATTTAGGAGTATATGGTCCATCAACTATTGCATCCCAAATCCCGTTGTCTATAGATTCAATGAAAATTTGCATCTCTATTTTCCAAAACTGATAGTTTAGGCGACAAAACATAGGTGGTCTGTGAATAGAGGCACCTTTAGCAAAAGGAAGTTTACTTTCAACCATTTCAAAAGATTTTTGTTCAAACTTGAATACCTTTCAAGAACCTTGCTCTGATACCAATTGTTAGTTTTGAAATAGTCATTTAAGCCAAGAAGGGGGGGTTGAATTGGCTTTTTAGAAGTTTTTCTAAAGCTTAAACCTCTTTTCAATTGAATCAAATAGACTGAAAAGTGTAAATAGACTGAAAAGTGTAAAAGCAATAGACCAATACACTTTCAATCGATTAAAAAGTAAAATAACAGACTAATTTGTTCTTGAACAATGAAACAATAGATTAAAAAGACAAATCAGTCGGCTAAAATATTGGAGATTTATGTAGAATGCAGAATTCGCATGTTTAACTCACATAAATCTTTTACATACAACCTCAGATTACACAAGAACGCATTACATCACACCAAATAATGAATTGCTTGGTTTTCTTGAGTTTCTAAAGAGATTAAAAGTGAGTGAGACGAGCGAGAGAGAATTGCACAATTGTTTTTATAATAGTTCACTCAATAACGAAGCTACATCTAGTTTACCAAGACAACATGAGCATGGTTTCCACTATATTCAAAAGTTTTACAAATCACACACCAATATTACACTTTTGAATAAAGAAACACACAAGATTTTTGACTGACGCAAAAATCTAGACACACACTCTGTAAGAATCACACTTATAGACCTGAAATCACATCAGGCAAACCAACCAGAGGCACAAGAACATCTAAACCTGATGGTGGTTGTCCCTAGCCAACCATACATGTGTTCTTCAAGTTATTCACAAGCCAAAATGCCTACAAGATCAACCAAGATCTTCAAACCACGAGTTGCAGTTGTGTATTATAGAGAAAGAGAGTTTTCTAGAGAAGAATGGCTAAGTTTCGTGCTCAAAAACTCAGATTCACACCTCTTGTAACGTCCTAGCCGAAAATTACTTATTAAAATAAATAAGAAAATAAATAAAATAACAACCTCATTTATTAATCATCAATTTCCCAAAAATCGCGGGAAAATTTAAAACTTAAAGTCCAACACGCCAACACAGATAAAATAAGTCGTATCACTACGTATTACAAATAAAATTGTCTATAAAATTATTACAATAAAACCATAGTTCAACATAATAACTAGTGATAAAATCCCTGGGAGATCCCTACTCCGTCTCTATGTATCTGTCTGCTCACCTGCATCAACATCTGCTCCCATGTAACAAGTTACATGATCATCACCACACACACAGATAGGGCGAGCTTATTTAAATAAAACCAAGCAATATAATATTAAATACCATATCAACAAATTTAAACCCGGGTTAGTACACTTCCCCCTTAATACAACATCATTCCAAATTTAAAATAAAAAAGAGAAGGGGAAGGCTATCAGATATTCCACTCTTATGCAAACCATTGGTACAATTGTGTTCCAAAACAATATCCTTCAGATTTAGGGGGAAATACAACTATACTAATTGGTAACATATGTGTTCATAATTTATTTTTAAGAAGATATTACAAGCCCATCTCTATATAACATCAATGGCACTGGACCCTAAGAAAATAACAGAATTAATCTCTAATATACTACCAGGGCATATCAAATCATTGGATAACCATATTTTACTTTACCAATAACTACAATATATTTTATCACACGGGTCAAAACAAATTCATGTAGATGATAAGCCCAAAAGGCAGAGGAAGCTTCAACACCATCTTTTAGGAACATTTTTGTTTCAAGATTCCTCATCAAGCAAGCATAAAATATTGATATGTAATAAATTACGAGGAAACAATATATAAATTACAACAATGATCGATCTTTGCTGCACGAGTGTCTACTCGCCCCTCCGACTACAGGTCACCACCTGATAGTCCACACGTGGGAATAACCTTGCCACAACATCTCATCGTGACACCAAGTGGAGCTCCCCGAAACAAACATAATGTTTGTAGCTGTTCCAGACTACCAAAAACTCTATCAGAATGCTCTAAAGAGGGTAATCACCCGAACCTCGCCGTACAAGCCATAACTCGCACACTCCACTGGACTTCCTAAACCACCAGGCTACAACCTAGATTGGTCACGTGTTACTCCAATACGAGTTACACTCGTAACTAGACCCCCAGCAAAAGCCTCGCATCATGAACATCACCTAAAACTGTGTAGAAACCTTTCCTCGTGCACCATCACCGAACCAAAACTGCCTAGCGCGCATCCCACGTCGCTAGGCGGACACTGGGTCCAAACCGCCTGGCGGGCATCACACACCGCCAGGCGCCACGCGCCTACAACATCATCACTGCACCGTCACCGCTTGGCGGACTTCACCATGCCGCCAGGCGCCACCCGTCGCCACCGCCTAGTGCACCCTTCCCGCGCCGCCAGGCCCCACCGCATCGTTAGGGTCTCTGCTGCAGCATTTCGCCTGGCGGAACCCTCCCTACCGCTAGGCGCCATGCTCGCGTTGTGACTATTGTCACTGGTTTGTGTTCTGTCCGCCTGGCGGCTCGCTCACGCCGCTAGGCACCTCGCGCATACAGGGCCCACTACCACTATTTTAAGTTGATATCGCCTGGCGACTCGCCCTCGCTGCCAGGTGCCACACCAGTAGCGCAATTACTACTAGATTTTGGCACATTAACAGGTCCTAAGGGACCTCAAATCACACATTTCAGAAATTCACATCACATGTACAATTATCCATTTTTGCTAAAATGACTCAATCACAATGCAACCATTTTAATCAAGTCAATAAGACAATTATTGTCATTTATACACACCCTGTTTTCTTTCGTGTACTGAATTGAACTCTATCCTATGCCATTCAATATAATCCAAATATTATATTAATGCAGATCAACAATTAACCATGCCATCAAGATTGTCAATAAAACATATGTACTTTTGGAATACACAAATATGGATGCATATAATCTTCATCACTCCAAGACATCACTCTTCATAATCCATTTGTAAGTATAAATCTGATAAAGATTTTTACACACTCTCCACCTATCTTTTTCTCAGTTTTTAACATACAATTTAGTTAACTGTGAACGCACTTCTACTTCACATTCCACATTACAATTCAACCTGTTAACCTTATCATGCTTACTAATTCCAGTCTACCATATACCACAACGCATTTAATTCTCTACTCGACCACTCACATCTTGCGAATATCCAACAACAACTTTTCTGCTAGTCTAATGGGGTGCCTGGCGGCAGCCTCAGCGCTGCCAAGCGGTGCGTGAAAACTGGGTTCTCCCCAGGTCTGTTCGCACCTTCCATGGCTTCCACGCCCTAATTGTACTACCAATTCCAATTCGCATTTTTAATCAAAATATGAGTGATTCCATTACACGAGTCTAAGTCAGTTTATGTCAATACCATTACCATACAAGCAATCCAATAAATCAAACTCGACACAACATTTCATCATCTCACGCCCCATAGACCTCAACCCCACATGGAAACCCAATTCATACCAATTTCACACACCATTCAATTCACAGACATATTTTCTTCCTTCAACGCATCTTTGCACTCATACATAATTATTTTCAACATCACAAATACCACAAAATTCCCCACGAACCAGAATTTGGCCAAAGCAGGAGGCGTCGCCTGGCGGGCCACGCACAGCTGCCAGGTGGTTCAAGGGAACCCAGAAAAATAGGGCTTACACACATGTGCTGCCTGGCGGCGCATGAACTGCAGCTAGGCGGTTTCTGGAGAAATCCAGAAACGCAAAGAAAAATCGAGAATAGACATGTTCTACTCTTTTATTATGATTTAGATCATATATTCAAATGATAGCAAAATAAAAACAAGCAATAAGAACTCCCCTAACCTGGATCCTTTTGCTTAAAACTTGAATGGCTCTAGATTTCCACTTGCTTCCAAAGGTCTCTCTTAGTCCTCCTGAAAAATGCCTCACAGATTCACCCAACTCACTCTCTTCACTCTGATTTCTCTCCCTTTTCGTGCAGTACCAGTCCAGACCAAGAAAACCCTCTTTCTCCCTTCAATTTGTCTTTTAATTACTTTTTAATGAAGGTTAATTAGCCAAAAACGAAAATTGGTTTTAATGCAGCTGTTTTTCAGTCCCTTTGGCTGCCTTAACGTGGTTGCTAGGTTTTCTACCTCTTCTCTTCTTTGTCAAAAAATCAAGTTTAGCAAAAAGAAAACTTAATTTAGGTCTCACCAAGGTTTAAACCCCTAACCATGCAAATATTAAGTCAATGCTAAACCATCAAGCCAATTCATGTTTCGTGCCAACTAACATAATTCAAATACTATATTCTTACTTAACCCGCACATTCATATTATTAAAACAATAATAATTAAATAACACATAATTGGCATACATAGGACTTGAACCCAAGACCTCTCACCCAATCAAGTACTCTTAACCACTTGAGCTAGTACTTTTCCACGTCACATCAACCACTATTAAATGTCATAAAGGCTTCCACGACCCGCATTTATTAATTAATTATTTATTTAATTAATTAAATTTCACAGGTTTTACACCTTTGCTCTTGAAAACACAACATATATAGTCTGGTTTAAGTGAAAATAGTCGATCGAATTTTTCGTACAGTCAGCTGATTTCACTTAACTTAAGTGAAATTAGTCTATTGAAAAATAATTTAACTGACTGAATGCATTCATACCAGAAACTATATACTGCAAGCCTTTTAACTTGCTAAAATCCATTTTAACAAATTAAAAGAGACATACTAAGGCACACAAGACATCTAACCTATGTCATATAGCCTACCAACATGATATAACAACAAAATATTACATTTAACATGTTATTTTCATATTTAATACACTAAAACTTAATCTTCAAGTGGATCTTCATCAATCTTCATCAAACACCTATAATATTCATTCACATGGCTTTATCAATTATTTGCTTCAAGCTTGCTTGTGTCAACAAGTTTAAGGAATTGTAACCCCTCCTAAAGTCAAGCTCGAGTGAGTTAAGTATCGAACCTTGTGAGGAAGACGAGACCGTATGTAAAGACCCAAAGGTTGATAAAGGTGGTCCCTTTTGTTACATCTACGACACCCTTTTTTGTAGACAAGATTTGCGTATTCCTTTGTTCATTTTTGAAAAGGTGGTCCCATTGTTGTTGAACATCGCTCATTGCCAACTTCATTTATACGAGCTTTCCAAATCTTTTGTGGAGCTTTAAACATTTGCCCAACTGCAACATGTTTTTCTACTTCTTTCTTTTCCAAGCCGTAAAGAAGTCTACCCACATATCACTTTGAAATGTAGTTGCTCGAGGATGATAACAACAACATGAAGTGGTGAAAACGGTTGATGATGTGCGATCACCATTATGCTTATAACATGTGTTGAACTTTAAAAAATGTTATATGCAAAGTTTATACACACACACAAACACACAAACACACACACACACACACACACACACACACATATATATATATATATATATATATATATATATATATATATATATATATATATGTGTGTGTGTGTGTGTGTGTGTGTGTGTGTGTTTGTGTGTGTGTGTGTTTGTGTGTGTGTGTGTGTATGTATATATATTAGATATTATGCGAGTAACTTAGCTAAAATTTAATATTAGTGTTAGTTATCATTATTTCTTCGTTATTGAGATATTCTATATTACATAAAATTAAAAAAATATAGAATAATGATTGTATCTTGATTTCGTGATTGATATTTAATATTGTAATATGAGAATAAAATAATAATTTAGATGAGGATAAAATGGTCTAAATGTGATTAAAATAAAGGGTGATAAATATTGAGCACATATTACATCAAGAATCAGATTATAAATAAGATAAGGACCAATAATTTCTTTCATTTTTTTCAATATTATAAAGAGTGCCAAAAGTAAAGGCTAAAAATGATACAACTTTGCATATTACATACATCAACAACAAAAATATTATGCAAAGAAAGAATGTGAGCTTCTAACCAAAATTGATATTCATTTTAACTCCTCACCGAAAATATAATAAGTAGGTATATGCATGTATTTGAGTCATCTCAACAATCACCCCAAACACAATAAATCATCATACTTTTTATTTTATTTAAAAAGAAAAGATTACTAGAAAAGAGGTGAACTCATAACTATGGGTATTGTGTCTGTAATATAGTCCTTATGAATGTCTTTCCAACTAAGATGATTTATTTCTCTTTACTACGCTCCAAAATTCACTTACTAGAATCTCCCTTTCGCAATCGAAAGGATTCATGAAATATTCCACTTTAACAAGTATAAGTTCCTAATTTGAAAAATCCACACAACTTACATACATGTATAACTTTTTGTCTTCTTTTAAACTAGTTCATACTCATGACCTTTATCAATATATTTAAAACAATATTACAGACATTAATGATTTACATTCCAATCCTTAACTAAATTTGCACTTGATATCTTTGTAATCATTCTCATCTCAAGAATCCTCAATGACACAATTCACACGGTCATCTTTAGAGTAATAATGATCCACAATCACAATTTGGTAAATAATAGTTATTTTTTCTCCACGTGCATTATGAAATTGAGGATTCCTATAATGAGGATGATAGCGACAACATGAAGAGATTAAAATGGTCGAGGATTTGTTGTTCACCATTACGCATATAACATGTGTTGAACATAAAAAAAATTATATACAAAGTTTATGCATATTTATATATTTGTATATATATATATATATATATATATATATATATATATATATATATATATTTACCTAAAGTCTTGAAATATGTAATATAAATTAAACAATATTACATGCATTAATGATTTTCATTTTAACCCTTAACTAAATTTGCACTTGATATCTTCGTAATCATTCTCATCTCAAGAATCCTCAATAACACAATTCACAGGGTCATCTTTAGAGTAATAGTGATTCACGATCACAATTTGATAAATAATAGTTATTTTTTCTCCATGTGGATTATGAAGTTGAGGATTCTTGTGATGAGGATGATAGCGACAATATGAAGTGGTTAAAATAGTTGAGGATGTGCGGTTCGCCATTATGCCTATAACATGTTTTGGACTTCAAAAAATGTTATATACAATGCTTATATATATATATATATATATATATATATTTCTTATTAGGTGAGTAACTTACCTAAAGTCTTGAAATATGAAATATAAATTAGAACAATAAAAGAAACCTTAATATTAATGTTAATTGTCATTATATTATATATTACATAAAATTATAAAAAAACATAGAATAATGATTGTATCTTGATTTCATATTTGATATTTGATATTTTAATATGAGAGTAAAAATAATAATTTAGTTGAGGATAAAAAGGGCTAAATGTTATTAAAAGAAAGGGGGATAAATATTGAGCAGATGCCGCATATTACCTAAAGAATCAAATTATGTATAAGATAAAGATCAATAATGTTTTTCCTTGTTTTCAATTTTATAAAGAGTGCCAAAAGTAAAGGCTAAAAAGGATACAACTTTTGCAGATTAAATACATCAACAACAAAAATATTGAATTTGAGTTTCTAACCAAAATCGATATTCATTTTACTCTTCATCAAAAATATAATAAGTAGGTATATGCATGTATTTGAGTCATTTCAATTGTCACCTCAAACTCCATAAATCAACGTACTTTTCATTTTATTTAGAAAAAAAAAATAGACTACCACAAAAGAGGTGCTCATAACTATGGCTACCTACACAAGAAACGAACTTAATTACATACAAATGATCAAAATGACAAGAAAAAAATCGTGATAACAATAAAATACACACTTTTATTGTTTCTTTCCCTACCATCTTGTACTTCTATCGACAACATACAAAACTTTTAACAATCGTAAATAATTACTAAAGAATCTTAGGTATGGAAATTTTGTTCTTCAAAAATGAATGTGTTTGAAAATTCAAAAGTAAATGAAAGTGCATTAAAATAAGAGTCAAAGATAAAGAAAAAATAACCAGAAATGATTGGTAAAACACCAATCACTATTATGATTTGACCCTAATCATCCTTGAGGAAGATCTATGGAGATAAAAACATCTTTTTCCTATTTTTTTTTCTTTTCATGCACTCTATTTGTGGGTTGCAAGTTCTCCACCAACATCAAATGGACAACTAGTACACCACTCTCTGGAGACCTTTACAAGTATGTGAGACTTTTCTTGTGCTCTATTGTTGTTCTCCATTTCTTGTGCATTTATAGCATTAGATTGCTAATTATTAATGCACTAGAAGACAGCCGCACCCAACAATTATGTGAATTATTTATAGCATTAGATTGCTAATTATTAATGCACTAGAAGACAGCCGCACCCAACAATTATGTGAATTAGGGTTTGAATCCTTTTGTTGTACATGTTCAACTTTGATGGGCTTAGGCCAATTGAAGATGGACTCTTTTATCTTATTTTTTTCTTCTAAGAATGAATTTGCGGTGTCGTTTTTATATAAGTTAGAATGATCGGATATTATTTTTTAAATAGATTCTAAATTTAAGAAAGTCATATTTTTGCGAGCAAATAATGAATTCATGATATTAGAATTTGTCTGGCTTCTTATGATAAATGAAACACTTCACTTATTTTAGTAATATTTATATTATAACTAAATAGAAAAAACTATTTATTTATATTTAAGTAGTGAATATAAATAAAAATAATTGATATTTTCTTATTAATAATGGCTTATAAAATATAAATTATTAACCAAGTTTTGTGACTCAATTAAAATTAAAAATGATATTTTTAGGTAGAAATTTCTTTTTTTCATTAGTTTAAAGTTTTTTTTATTATAGGCTTCAAATCCTTTGATTTCAGATTCTGTATTTAGAAAGGAGTTTGTTTTGTATGTTTTCTAACATGAATTTAGTTTGATTTCCCATGTTTTTTTAATGAATTGTTTTATATGATGACATATGTCAAAGTTGATAAAAATTAAAATAATAGTAACAATGTTAATAAGGAAGTATTACTATAGATTAAGTTAGATATACATCTCTATTTTTTATGATAAGTGAGCTACAATATTTTAAAAATATTAAAATTTAGGTTAAATTACTCTTTTAGTCCTTATATTTGTTAAGTAGTATCAAATTGGTTCTTTAGTTTTTTTATCTCAATTTGGTCGTTGTTATTCTAAAAATGATTCAATTTGGTCCTCGTTGTCAATTTTGACCAAGCAGTGTTAAAATCAACGTCGTGTGTCAATTTATGGTATTTGATTTTTTTTTTTTGATTTTTTTTAGTTTTTTTTAATCTTTTTGAATTTTTTTGAATTTTTTTGAATTTTTTTATTTTTTTAATGTATTACTTCATAGTTGTGTCATGTTCAAAATGAATCAATTTGGTCCTTATATTTGTTTTTAGTTTCAATTTAGTCTCAATTTTTGTAAAAATGAAGCAATATTGTCCCTCCTTAAATTGAGACTCAATTTACTTTTTGTATAAATATTATGATGATATTTTTCCTAAATTTGACATTTTTATGTTTTAACTTTGAATCTTCAACCTTTCTTGATTGTTTTTGTTCTATGTTGAAGCTTCAACCTCTAATTATTTTTTTTTTTGTTCAAAGTTTTTTCTTTTATTAGTTATATAATGTATCTCATGTCTATATATTGCTTTTGCAAATGGCTAGGAAACTTGATATGATCAAAGATATTGATGAAAATAGAGAAACATTAAAACTAGTAGTCAAAATTATCGATATCTAGGTTGTGGGAAACAAGGATTCTTTTGGATGAAAAGGACACATATAGATGATTCTTATGAATCAAAAGATAACTTACTTGGTCAAAGGTTTTTTCTCTTTTTATACGAAGGCATAGTATGATAATGATTTTTATGTGTTTTTATGTTCAGGGTGATGTCATACTTGCAATGACTAAGAAGAAAGATATTGAAATACAGTAGGACAAGCTCACGAAGGGGGGGGGGTGGACAGGAGGGGGGAGCACTTATATAATGCAGAATTTCAAGATCTTAAAGAACAAATCTCAATTTAGACTTTGTGACCACCCATTTAAGTTATTGTTCACAGGAGTCACCTTTGTAAGGGCATAAGCCATTGCAAATGTACCTATGAAGGTTTTCAAGTTAAAAAGTATCGAATAAATTATTGAGGGGAATTACTCTACTGATTTGTTGATTGGTATATATATTCTCTTGCCTTTTTCGATTACTACCTCTATTTTTATTTTAAATATTTGTTTTGTCTTTGTGAAGTTGGTATTTCTAAATTTTTAGATGTAATATTTGTTTTGACTTTGTGAAGATGTGATTTGTAAATTTTGTAGACGTAATTGGTGTTGCGTACAATGTGAAGATTAAGGTGCAGACAATAATGTCACATTTCAGCTGAAGGACTTGAGGTTTGTGAATTGTTTCATTTGTGTTCTTTAAGTCTTTATTTAAGTGTCTAAAATGACTAATCTTTTTCTTTTAACTAATCATCATGTAGTGATTCAGCTATTTCCATCACTTTGTGAGATTCGTATTATAAAAAAATTGTTAGTCATAGGAAGGGAAATGAAGATGTGAGCCAAAGAGCAAGGTATAATATACTGACATTAAAATAAATCAGTATGGAGATGGAATTCTGGAACTTATAACATTTTGGAGATACCATTTCATAAGCCACCAAAGAGAAACTAAAGAGTAAGTGAAGAACTTTGTGAAAGAAGATTTTGTTTTTAAATAACCTTAAACAATAACTTTAAATATACACATCACAACACAATACTGAAAAATGATTTTATTCATAGATTAAAAAACTCAATTTTTTTTGATATACCAATAATCATACTTAATGAAATTGAAAAGACAACTTAATGCACTAGTGCAAAATTGCATTTCTACCTCGCCTTATAGGCCTCGGTTGGCAAGGAACCGAAGCATATAACGGCACAGTGGCATTTTTGCAATTCCAGACAACTTTTATGCCTCGGTTCAAGAAAAACCCGAAGCCAAAAGGGGTTATAGGCTTCGATTCAAAAAAAACTGGTGCCAAAAGGTGCTTATATGCTTCGATTGAACAAACCCGAAGCCAAAAATGTGACTAGAAATTTCAAAAATGCCACTAGCCATTACGTCTTTGGCCTCGGGTGGCACTGAACTGGGGCCAAATAGGGCTATATGCCTCTGTTATTAATTGAACTGAGGCCATATAGTTTAATTAGGGCACAAAAACGCGAACCCCTCTACTTCTTCCTTGCGTGCCACTCATCTTCTCCTGCTTTAGCAAAACCCAGTCCAACACATGCTTCAGCTTCTTCCCCTTCTCATCGATCACCCTCCTCCACATCTTCACCGTCCCATCCGCGGACCTCGTCAACACGCACCCTCCGGACATCGCCACCACCGCGTTCACCGCATCGTCGTGCGCGTTGATCGACTCTAAGCACTTGAAATCCGCCACGCGCCACACCTTCACTGTCTTGTCCCACGACCCGGAGTACAACAACCCTTCCTTCTTGTCCAGGCTGAGAGTCGAAACAGCGTCGAAATGCTTCACCTTCACCGTGTTCCAGTTCCGGCGAACCTCTATGTAATTCTTGGGGTTGATGGAACACTTCATGTATTCTTTGAACGTTGGCAGGCTCCCGACGCGTTTATGCTTGCTTAGATTCTTGGACGAAACCTTCCACACCCTAATCGAACCTGAGGACCCAAATCGCGAGCCCCAATCGCGGATCCAAATCGTCGCCGCTGAGACGAAGAAATCGTTCGTCGTTCGTCGCAGTGGATGCGCTGGTTCAGGCAAGTTGCAAGCATGGTGGTTGCGCGAATCTGTGGTGGCCGGAGAGTTTGGTCCGCGTGCAGGTTGCTTCATGATGGTGGCAGCTTGCTCGAGCATGGTGCTGCTGCTGCCATGAGTGGTGTGCGAGGAAGCAGGTTAAAGAGGAGTGTGCTGTGCTGCAAAAAATTTAATTTAAAAAAATATTTTTACCATATGGCTTCGGTTCTCGTGGACACGAGGCAGAAAAGGAACCCTATGGCTCCGATTTATTTAGAACCGAGGCATAAAAGGGACTCTATGGCTTCGGGTAACAACCGAGGCCAAAATGGGGTACCTTTTGGCCTCACCTCAATATGCCTCGGTTCCAGACCCAAGACAAAATGAGGAAAATAACCAGGGCAAAAAGCCCTTACTGCACTTGTGATGACAAGTTCTTCAATTCACAATAACAAAAATCATTACTATATATTAAAGTCTACAATACATTAAATCAGTATCTAGTAGCCGTTCAAATCCCATTTTGCTATAAATTTTTTCCTTTATTAAAGTACTTCACATCGGAGGTAATCACAATTAAAATACTCATAATTGATTTAACTAGACCCAAATGCAATTGATGTCTATGAACTTATCAATTTAGTGTCTTTTTAGACTCAAATATAATTAATCAACCAACAACATAAAAAAATATTTGTTACAAATAATTTAAAAAATAAATAAAAAAAATTAAATTAATAGTATTTTTAAGATGTAATTTCAATTTATAGAAGAAAATTAAATATTTTGGAAAATATTATTTTTCAGATATGAAAATACTATTATCGTCAACAATTAGGATTAGCGAGTAAATCTTTTTATAATGATAACCCTTTCAATCTTTCTCCATTCCCACCATTTACTGGGCCTAGCTATACTTCCCTACCTTGTACTCTTGCCACCTTTTACTCAATTATGTACTTTTGAAAACCTATTAAATATTATATTATCCTTTTATATGAATACAAATTGTTCCCCAAGCTCTATATTCTATATATTTACATGTAAATTTAGTAAAAATATTCTTTA
>Ga0214545_1006171_pt1 | contig 21044 bp, 12 predicted proteins | sample CNSS4metaG_FD_160064 | JGI IMG/M metagenome (GOLD analysis project Ga0214545, IMG submission 160064) | Root nodule microbial communities from cowpea collected in UCLA plant growth center, Los Angeles, California, USA - CNSS4 | ecosystem: Host-associated > Plants > Roots > Nodule | place: USA...
TTTTGGTCCCTCAAGTTTCAGTGAATTTTGGAATTAGTCCCTCATCAAAACTTTATACCAATTTAGTCCTTCATCTTTCAAAATGCGTGAATTTAGTCCTTTTAACCAAATTTTGTTAAGTTTATCTTACGTTTCAAGCATATTTCATGATAGTATTTAAGTTAACATTGAAGCAAAAATGTGTCAAACAGTGTAAATATTTTAAATACTATCATGAAATGGGCTTGAGACGTCAAATAAACTTAACAAAATTTGGTTAAAAGGACTAAATTCACACAGTTTGAAAGATGAAAGACTAAATTGGTCAAAAGTTTTGATGAGAGACTAATTCCAAATTTTGCTGAAACTTGAGGGACCAAAAACATATTTAACCCATTTTCTTATGATGACAATAATTTATAAAATTTATGTTGAAAATATTTAATACATTTGATTTTAATTTGAATTTACACAAGAATAATCATATATTTATCATGTTTTTAAAAAATATTGTATTTTTTTTCAAGATGTATACATAACGTGCCGTGCCCTATTATTTTCAAAATTAGTGTATTAACGTATCAGATACATGTCGTATCTAATACACGTGCCGTATTTGAGCATCATAGACTAGAGCATATAATTGCCTCAACTGTCCAAATGAGCCCTCTTTTATAGCCACTAGAGGCACTCTTTCACCTGACACCATTTCATTTTCAACCGTTAGATCTTATATATAATGGTCATGCCTCACGATCATTCTTCTTCCCAAGTAACTGCTACACCTGAGACCACCCACACCTGTCCATCAACTCTCTTCATCATTGCACTTATTGATACTAGAGGGCTATATACTTGTAGCAACCAAAGAACATAAAATTTAGAGTTGTCAAAAGGGATAACCGGGCTTGGCCCGACTCGACCCATCATGGGTTGGCCACTTAGTGAGCCAACCTAGCCCGGTTCACTTATTAGCCGACCCACCACGAGTTGGTGGGTTAAATGAGTTGGCTCATTGACTCACTTAATTAAAAAAAAGTACAATTTTTTTTCTCCAGTCTAAAAAAAAACTAAATTATAATTATCATTAAAATCTAAAAAACTTCAATAGAATCTAAATACAATTCAAAGAGATGTTAAATTCCAAATACAAACCAAAATCACAAAAAAGAAGAAGAATACAAATTACCAATATGTTGGTTAAAAAAACAACATAACCTAACTCACATGTAAACCCAATATAATAAAAAAAATTTATGTGACTCTTTATTTATGGGTTGATGAGCCAACCTGGCTCATCACGAGTTCAACCTGGGTGAGCCGGGTTCTAGGTGGGTCGGGTCAAAAATTAAATCCTATTGAAATTTGTAAAAAAATTTCAACTCAACCCGGACAATTTCAATAAATTTTCTTTGCATAACAAGACTAGTGTACTATATGTCACCGAGCCTATCTCGAACAATAAAGTATGACACCATGTCAGTAAGGACATCTCAACCAGAGCTAATAAGGATCAATCATAATTGATAAAGAGATTAAGACACAAGATGGTTTAGCAAAAATCCTAAACAATTTAAAAAAGTTAACCATCTAAACAACCCAATCAAGTAAAAACCTAAGAATCCATTATAAATAACACTATTAATAAGGTATTACATATTCAATATTGCATTATTACTATCTAACACATACCTAATTTTAGCGTCAACTTGTCTTTGCAAGCACACCCATCATCTCTAATATTGTCAGAATCTCATCCTGAATACATATAAAATTACTTTGGAGTGAATGAGGTGCTTCTTATAGAGTCTTTGAAGAGTATATTTCAATTACATAAGAACAATATATATCATCACTCTGCACCAACAATTTGCCACTAAGTTAAACATTTCTTTTATTTTATAGGATAATGGTATTTTTACATCCAAAATTCTTTTAGCTTATTTAACACTATCCTTTAATTTATTTTTATAAATACAAAAGTTCATTTTTTAAATAACTATTTTAACCCTTAAAATAAGTTATTAAATGAATCATGTGAATGTAAAAAAATCATTTTCCTATTTTATACAAAAGAGTTTAAAAGTGGATAAAAGAATTTGTTAAAAAAGTAACTTAAGGGAGCTTATTAGAAAAGCAATTAAAATTTGTGAAGTTATGCTACCACTTCAGTTCCATCTTCCAAACCGAACTCAATGCTCTCTCGTTATCTCAAATCCCCTAATCCACTCTTCTCCCTCCGTTCATTACCCTGTACTCCAAACCCAATCTCAGTCCCAGACCCTATTCCTAACCTAAACCCTTCCTTCCGACCCTCCCCAGACCGTCTCTTCTCTTCTTCATGGCTATCCGAACCGGGAAATCCAATCATCCAATGGCCATCACTACCAAAACCAAACCCTCATCCGAATCCCAACGCCAACCCTAACCCAACTCCCGACCCTACCTCTCCGAACCTAAACGCATTCTCCCTCATTTCCAACCTCTTCACGGACCCTTCCGTCTCGCCCGGTCCGGTCCTCCACGCCCAACTCGATCGCTCAGCCATCGAACCGGACCCGGCCCTCCTGCTCGCCGTCTTCGACCGCTTCGGCTCGTCTCCCAAGCTCTTACACTCGCTCTTCCTCTGGGCCCAGAAGCGACCCGGCTTCAGGCCCGACCCGAAGCTCCTTGACGCCGTCGTCAATGCACTCGCTAAGGCAAGGGAGTTTGACGCCGCATGGAAACTTGTTCTCGATCACGTCGGAGATGGGGAAGAAGAAAACGAAAGCTTGGTTTCCGTTAAGACCTTTGCCATAATGATTCGACGCTATGCTCGAGCAGGTAATGGATTATGCTCTGCGATTTAAGGTTTCGGATTGTTCAATTTCAGTTTGGGTTTCGCAATGTGTTTTGAGAGTTTTCAGAACTCAAATTGAGTGCATTGTGTGTTTGGGGTTGGACTTGCGAAGTAGGGTTTATTGAAGTTGGTTTTCATGACTTGAGAAGTGGGTTTTCAAACTTTTGAATTTTTAATTTTGAAAGTGAATTTGCTGTGAAAGAAAAACTTGTAAAAGTAACGTTCTTTGGATTCATTGATAAAAATCATCTTGGACTTATCAATGTATTTTTTTTTTGCAGTTCAAGTTTAAAAGGATTAGAACCAAAGAATTTTTGTTGCTCTTATAGTAGAAACAAAGGTCAAAAGGCATCGGAATCTTTCTAATTTGTTTAAAATTGTTGAATTTTAAGTTAGTATACTGCAAGTGATGGTGTAGTTTAGCCAATCTGTTTACGAATTTTCATAACTCAAATTATGTGTGTAGTGTTGTCCAAAATTATTCTGTTTCTTTCTAACGATGAATGCTTTTTCTTTCTGAAAAAAAAAAATCAGGTATGTCCAAACTTGCAATCAGAACTTATGAATTTGCTAAAGATAACAAGTCCATTGTGGATTCTGGCTCAGAAATGAGTTTGTTTGAGATATTGATAGATTCACTTTGTAAAGAAGGGTCAGTGAGGGAAGCTTCAGAGTATTTCCTTTGGAAAAAGGAGTTGGACTTAAGTTGGGTTCCTTCTATTCGGGTATATAACATAATGTTGAATGGATGGTTTCGATCGAGGAAACTGAAGCAGGGCGAGAGACTTTGGGAAGAGATGAAGAAGGAGAATGTGAGACCAAGTGTTGTGACATATGGTACCCTTGTGGAAGGATATTGCAGGATGCGCCGTGTCGAGAAAGCACTCGAAATGGTTGGTGATATGACCAGAGAAGGAATTGCACCAAATGCAATTGTGTACAACCCAATCATCGATGCACTAGCAGAAGCTGGAAGATTCAAAGAGGCTTTGGGTATGTTGGAACGATTCCATGTTTTGGAAATTGGTCCTACTGATTCAACGTATAATTCTCTAATAAAAGGGTTTTGTAAAGCTGCAGATCTTGTTGGTGCTAGTAAGATTCTTAAAATGATGATAAGCAGGGGTTTGATCCCAAGTCCCACTACCTATAACTACTTTTTTAGGTACTTTTCAAGATGTGGAAAAGTTGAGGAGGGGATGAACCTGTATGCAAAGTTGATTGAGTCTGGTTATACCCCAGATCGGTTAACTTACCATCTTTTGGTGAAGATGTTATGTGAAGAGGGGAAGTTAGACATGGCAGTTCGAGTTAGCAAGGAAATGAGGCATAATGGTTATGATATGGACTTGGCTACCAGTACCATGTTAATTCATCTGCTCTGCAAAATGCATAGGTTGGAAGAGGCTTTTGCTGAATTCGAGGACATGATAAGAAGAGGTATAGTTCCTCAGTATCTCACTTTCCAGAGAATGAAAGCTGAGTTAAAGAGACAAGGTATGACTGAAATGGCTCAAAAGCTTTGCAAGTTAATGTCTTCTGTTCCCTATTCTGGCAACTTGCCAAATACTTATGGTGGAGACAGAGAGGATGCTTTTACACGAAGAAAATCTATAATTCGGAAAGCTAAAGCATTTTCTGATATGCTGAAGGACTGTAAGGATCCGAGTGAACTTCGTCAGTATAGAAATTCATCAGAAAATGCTGTCTCAAGTGAAAAATATGTGATGAAGGATATTGAGGGAAAATGAAATTCAGTAGAAACTTCTATGATTTCAGTAAGCACTCAGCAGGGAGCAATTATGGGCTTTTGAAACACATGGGATTCAGTTTGCAATTGTTCTCGTTTGTTCCAAAAAATTCTGCTGTTCTTCCCTTTGCAATTTTGTAGGCATGACAACAAGGTTAATATGGAGAGCAATGAACTGATTTACTGCTGTCATGGCTACATTAACAGGTGCAATCTGAGTTAGTTATACAGAAAGTAACTTCTTGTGAGCATCACTGGGTAATTTATCAATGAAGATGGCATCAACTGAATGCTAACAGATCATAATATTGTTTCTGGGAAGATCATATATAAGAAGGCTAATTGATGGCTTCAAGAATTTCAAATCGTGGTTATTTTAGTATTCTATGCAGGAAAGTGTCATAATTGTTGAGTCAGACAATTGCTTCCATCAGCCTCTCATTGGGGCTGGGTCTGCTCAGAAGAAGGTCATCGGACTTCAAAAGCTTCAAACGTATATTAAATTTAAATTTATTTATTTATTTATCAAAAATATTGTTTTTAGGATGAAGTTCAATGTATTATGTATTCTTTTACTCAATATTGTAGAGTATATTATTGTCCTGACAAGCCTTATGTTCAACACACTATGTCGATATAGTGTATGGAATTTTAGATATATAGAAAGTCTTAGATACAATTTTTATTGGGGTCAATGAATGTATTATAAAAAAAAACCTTTACTTCAATTTCTTTAGGATTATTGATTTGGATTTTAAAAGATTAAAAAATCAATTTAAGTAAATGAAAGTGGTACAATGAGAATATTGGTTTTATAATTTTTACGTCAGGGGTAAATTCTTTAAAATTATAGAATTATAATATTTAAAAAAAAATGTGGATACGAAGCATTGTGTAAAAACACAACTTTCTTTTATTAATTTTTAAATAAGGGAAATCTCATTTAGAATATCATCATGTAGTGATTGGCATAACCAAATGATCAGTAAAATCCTTGCAAATAGATTATAAAAATTGTAATCAATCAGAGTTATTGTTGACCTGGACCATTTAGATCGTAGACTATATTAGTTTAAGTTGGACTTCTCCGAGACTTTTGAGTTAAGTCAGTAATACTTAAATTTTTAAAAATAAATATTCTGCTTTTTAATTTTTTGGATTTAGATTTTTTTTAAACCGAAACTCAAGAAGTTCCCTAATTAAAAATTAATTTAGAAAAAAAAAATTGGTCAGAATAATCAATTTAAACATCAGTTTTTTTAGTAATCAAAATTGTAGTAGTTAATACTATTGATCAATTTAGAGTTTATTTGGTCACTCTAATTATAATTTTTTATTTATAATAATAATTATTTTAAAGACTGATAACTTTTTATTTATAATTTAGTCATTATAGTGATCAACTATTTTTAGTCTTTGTTATTTAAAGATTTTCTTGTATTGAAATGATTCATTTTGTTCAAAATAAAATTATAAGATCCAAAAGTCAGCGTCCATTTAACCTGTCAAACTAGGTTGATATGTTTATTTTGAAACTCTAATTATACATATATTGGCCAAGTATGTCCCTAAACATCGAGGATGTCTCGGCCTATACCAAAAGGACAAACACATGTGTCATTGCTGCAGTATGGAGCCATTTAGATAAAAGGACAAATCACAAAGTGATTAAGGATAAATAAGCACATTAAGAAAACCTTAGACAATATAATCTTGCATAACCTAGGTCCAACAACCAAGGCTCATCCAAGTAATATAAATAACACTATTCACGAGGTAAGTCAATGATTTCATTTATTGTAATCTCCACATTTACTGCAGTAACTAACTTAGGCGTTAGAGTGTCTTTGCAGGTTCTTCGCTATCGAGGTTCCCTTACCCTCATTGTAATATCCCTAATGAAAATTACTTAATTAAATAAAATAAATAAGAGTTGAAAGTCAAACGTCATGATTTTTATTATTCCCAAACGCGGGAAAATTTAAAATAAAATCCAGTGCGCCAAAATTTAAATAAAACTATAATATAATGTATTACAAATTCCAAAGTTCGATAAACAAATGAAAATACAGTAAAAATCCCTAGCTCATAGCATCCCCGGCTATCCCTCTCTCCGCATCTATGCATCCACAACATCACCTGTAGCATCATCTGCTCCCGTGTAACGAATCACACGATCATCGCCAATCACAAACAAAAAGGATGAGCTTATATACAAAATAACATATAAGTTAACAAAATAAAAGTAATTCACCCATCTTATTCATCCTAGTTAGTTCTTGGCCAAGACCTTATCCCCAAGGTTTTTCAACCTTCACAACACACAAATAGTTAGCCTCAGATTCAGGGTTTATGATGCTCACACGAACCTGCCCGCTAGTGGTTCTGCCTCTACGAACCTCCCCGTTCGTAGTTCTGCTCTACGAACCTTCCGCTTGTAGTCCTGCTCTACAGACCTGCCCGCCCGTAGTCTAACACACGTGATCCACCAGTTACGTACCTCCCCGCACGCAACATCTCTCAAGTGTGAGCACGGAACATACGAACCTACCTCGCTCGTATCCCCACACGAGAGTAACTGGATATGAACCTCCCCGCTCATATCATCACATGTTCACCACCATCCATGAACCTACCCGCTCATGGCACAACATCTCCCGATTCAAGTATAGCATCATTGCGTAAAACAACACACACAAGCCATTGACAGCAGCATTATCGCCTGGCGCAGCCTAAGTGTCGCCAGGCAAAACCTGCACAGACTGCCTAGCGGAACCTCCCCGCCGCCATGCGCTATGCTCCAAACAGACCCACTGTTTTAGGGTCTGTCGCCTGGAGGAGCACACCCTGCCACCAGGCACCATATGGTGCAGAGACTTCCCTGGAGCTCTTATCGCTTGACACAACTACCAGTGCCGCTAGGCGCTATATCAGTAGTGAACCTGCTGGTTTTTGGCACCCAACTTGACTTGTTCTTTAATCCAGATTGCTCGAATGCTATATTGCACACTTGCTTGTCAGAATCTACTACTTTCCCAGCCACCCCACCATCGCTTCAATTTCCTATAACTCATTCATAGGTCCATTTATCCTAGCCATTTGATTCACCAAGTTCTCCATCCATGCATAATTGCTCAATCAAGCTTAAGAAAATTGCCTAATCCATCCAAGTAAACTTACTCAAATATGAAAAATAGAATTCAGTCACCACCCTAGGCTATACAAAGCTCATATCAGAATAATTTCTTATCTCCACTGTCACTAAATTCCATTCAGCTCCAATTCTTATGCTTAACTAATTTAGTATATTCTTTCATCCTTCAACCATCATTAATTGTCTTACCAAAACCCAAGATCATATAACCCACTATTTAAATATAATTATTCTCTTCTTCCACCATTTTCTTATATCAAATTATTTATCATCACTAGAGTTTACATTACCTAATTGACATCAATGCATCACAAATACCCTTCCCCATCATTGCACTGCCCATATCATCACTAGTTTCCTATTCCTCCACTCTTATCACCTAGTCGAACTGGAATTCCTCCCACTTTTGATTCCCCGTTCACCTCTCTCCCAGCCACTACACCAGGCTTCCCAAAACAGCCCTGGTTACTATCTATCGCCTGGCGGCCAATAAGATGTCGCCAGGCGGTACATCAGTACCTGGGTAAAAATCTCAGATTTCTGTACCTGCGACGAACATCAAATTCCTAGAATTTGATCCAACTTCTAATTACACCAGAATACAACAATTCTTACAGGGTTTACTAGACTCACTCCCAATAGTATTATACTTTACGCAACAAACACTTCCAATCACATCTTAATCTCCCCTAAATCCAGAATTCAGAAGAACTTATTAGTCTTAATACGAACCCTCCATGTCCATGTTCCAATTAAAATCGCAAGCACCCCAAACAATAGAGATATCATGGCATTATGCAATCGCACAAACATAAGAAAACAATTGGAAGTTCAACAAATCATAAAATTCACAGAAACACAACAAACCAATGGGAGGCAACGCGCATCGCCCAACAGTTTCGTCTCGTCGCCAGGCAGCACATGACACAGAACCCAAAACTGGGTTAAAGCTGATGTGTCACCTGACGGTATACACATACCCATCAGGCAGTTTCTGGGCGAAAACCTAGAAACTTTGCAAAAAATGGCATAGACAAAGGGAATTTTCATACAATTGGAATCACGCAATGCAGAGTATATTATGTACAATAGAAACACACGAAAACAACTCCCCTTACCTAGAAATTCTCACTCCAAACAGTATTCTAACCCTTTCTTGATGATGCTAAAAAACCTTCCTTCCTTGCTCCACAAATTTCAACTTTCACTCTTTCTTTTCACGTGTCAGGACCACTTCCTCACTCACTCTCAATTCCCTCTACTCAATGATTATTCCAGAACTCTCCTAACCAAACCTTTTCCCACTCAAATTCGTGGGATTAAATAAAAAAATGAAAATATTAAGAATGGGAGTTAATGAGCATCAATTCTCATTAACATGGTGGTTTCTCAATCTTTCTAATTTCTCCCTCTCATCCCCGTGCCAAAAGGAAACTTTGACAAAAAGGAAGTTAAATTCGTTCTTAGCAAGGTTTGAACCCACAACCATGCTATAATTTTAGGATTACATTATCACTACTTACATTCAATCATTTCATTAAAATAATACACATATTAAAATAATATTAAATTTGTCATGCATAGGACTTAAACTCAAGTCCTCTCACACAAACAAGTACTATCAACCACTTGAACTAATACTTTTTCACGTCACAACACTTTGCATTAAATGCCATAAAGGCTCCTACTACCCGCATTTATTAAATAATTATTTACTTAATTATTTAAATTTCTCGGGTCTTACACTCATAAGAAGAGAACATAACTTGTGATATGAAGGATAGGAGGAAGAGTAGACCCTAGTGTTACCTAAGACATCTCGGCCCAAATAGAAGATTTGTATCCCTGTAGGTACTTCTAGGCCTAATAGGAACATTTGGCGCCTACTGCGGGGTTGAGTTGGATTAATACATATGGTGTCTATTAGGAATATGGCAAGTAACGGATGTGAGGCGCAAACAACAAAGACCAATGAGATGATAATGATGTTGGCATTGCAACAAAAGTTAGTTGAACTACGAGCTAAGAATGTAAGACCCGAAGAATTTAAATAATTAAATAAATAATTATTTAATAAGTGCGGGTAGTGAAAAATTTTATGACATTAAATGCTAAATATCATGATGTGGAAAAGTACTAGCTCAAATGGTTGAGAGTACTTTATAGTGTTGAAAGGACTTGGTTTTGAATCTTATGTATGCCAATTGTGTGTTATTTAATGGTATTATATATATATATATATATATATATGGGAGCGTGATGAGGAGGTATACAACTCCAAAATTTATAGAAATTATCATGAAACATGCATTGGTTGAATTAGTTGTGCACTTGATTTGATATTGAAGGGTTATGGGTTCGAACCTTGGCTTAAGTGAAATAACTTCTTTTTGCTAAATTCAATTTTGGGCATAAACGTGAAGAGTCACACAAACCCTAGCCGTTAAGAGCAGCTAGGATGGCTGGAGAAGTATCTCAAAACATCCGAATGATCATTAAGCTCACTAAATACTTATTTTCGTTTTATGGTCATTAACCCTAATTAAGGTGCGATTAAAGAGACCAAATAAGGAAAAAGGAGGGGCTGGGGAGTCTGCCATTGATAGGTACTGTGAGTAGAGGAAAATTCAGACTAGAAACTGAGTTGGGAGTGGTAGGAAAAGTGGAATTGGAAGAAGAGCAACAAAGGCTATTGGTGATCAAGGAGTAACTAGAGGATTTATCAAATTAAGCGAGGAATCCAAGTCAGGAGAGTTCCTATTCAGTGTTGTAACTTTTCTTATATGAGTATGCATTATATGGAATAATTGAAAGGCATGATCTCTGCCATTCTCGAGTTTTTTTCACGTTTATGGGTTTTTCCAGAAACTGCCTGACGGTAGCTCATGAGCTGCCAAGCGATACATGTGGTTGCAGCCCAGTTTTCTGGGTTTCCCTATGAACCGCCTGGCGGTTGATGGTGACCCGCTAAGCGACATATGCTACGTTGCCATTTTCTTTGTTTTGTTTGGGTTGTTAGTGGTGTTGAGATTAAAGGTGTGATTAAAGAGACCAAATAAGGAAAGAGGAGGGGCTGGGGAGTCTGCCATTGATAGGTTCTGTGAGGAGAGGAAAATTCAGACTAGAAACTGAGTTGGGAGTGATAAGAAGAGTGGAATTGGAAGAAGAGCAACAAAGGCTATTGGTGATCAAGGAGTAACTAGAGGATTTATCAAATTAAGCAAGGAATCCAGGTTAGGGGAGTTTCTATTCGGTGTTTTAACTTTTCTCTTATGAATATGCATTATATGGAATGATTGAAAGGCATGATCTCTGCCATTCTTGAGTTTTTTTCATGTTTCTAGGTTTTTCTAGAAACCGCCTGGTAGCTCATGAGCTACCGCCAGACGACACATGTGGTTGCAGCCCAGTTTTTTGGGTTTCCTTATGAATCGCCTGGCGGCTGATGGTGACCCGCCAACCGACGTATGCTGCGTTGCCATTTTCTCTGCTTTGTTTAGTTTGTCAGTGGTGTTGGGATGCTTAAATGGGATTTATATTGTACGTATAATATTTACATGATGAATTATGATTGGAAATTATTTGATTGTTAGCAATTGCATGAATTTGTGAATGGATTTTGGGGATTTGGGTTTACGTTAGGGTTGGTGATGAATATGCATGAAGTATGTAATTGATTGATGAACTGGTGTTATGGAAATAATGTTCACATGAATAAAGTATGAACCATGTATGTTGTGTGCACTTGAAGTGATGCCAGTATGATAGTGGGTGCTGTAATTGGGGTGTTTGGGGTCACGACGGGTGCAGGAAATATCTGGGTAGAACCCATAAATGCATGCATCGCCTAGCGGCGCATGAACTGCCGCTAGGCGACACGTCAGAACAACTTGCTATTTTGATTTTGTCTGGGATTCGTGTTATTGGGTGTTTAATTGGTAAATTAATACATCTATGATTAAAAAAAACATAAGCATGTAAATGGATGTGGCATAATATGGATTAAGGGAGGTTAAAATAAGTGAAAGTCATGAAGTGTGATATAGGAGTGGCTGTTTTTAAAGGTTTGGTTGTATGTGATAAGCTATAATTTAGAACACATGCTAAATTGGTGATAAGAGTGAGATTGATTTATGGGATATGGTATGGATGGTGCATTTTCTCTAGACGTTAGGCGTTGTGGGGGTGGTCTTGTTATTATAGTTTATGTGCAACATTGACAAAATTGTGGTGGCATGAGGTTACATAAATAATAGACTGCATGATTATAAGACTTGGAGTGTTTTGAGTGGAATGTGGCATGTTTAAAGTAGTAAATGACAGAGAGTATGTTGGGCATAATAATAATTGATTTAGTGGCATGATTAAATGTGTGCATTGTGAGCTAGTTATAGAACTATGACTGGTAAGCCATACTTGTGCTATAATTTTTTGTGTTGTGTGATTGAGGTCCCTTGGGACTTGTTCTAAGTGCCAAAAACCAGTAGCAATTGCGCCACTGGTATGGCGCCTGGCGACGCAAGCGAGCCGCCAGGTGAAAGCTACCTAAAATAGTGGCAGTGGCCACTATACGCACGTGGCGCCTAGCGGTAGTATTGGTTCCGCCAGGCGGAAGAGATGCGACAGAAGCTCTGGATGACGCTTGGCACCTGGCGACGCGAGAGGCGCGCCAGGCAGTTTTGGGTGCAGAGTTGGCTCGTGAGGAGGGTTTCTACACAACTTGGAATGAGTGTCATGATGCGATGCTTTGGCTGGGGGCCCAATTACGAGTGTAAGTTGTATTGGGGTAACACGTGGTCACTTGAGGTTGCAGCTTGTGGTTTAGGAAGTCCAATGAAGTGTGCGAGATCGTGGCTCATACGACGAGGTTCCGGATGATTGCCCTATTTAGTGCACCTGATTGAGTTTGGTAGTCTGGGAACAACTACGAACTTTGGTTCGTTTTGGGAAACTCCACTTCGTGTCGCTGATTGTGGCCGTGACAATTTATTCCCACGTGCGGACTATTAGGTGGTGGCCTGTAGTCGGAGGGGCGAGTAAACACTCGTGCAGCAAAGATCGATTAGTGTACTCACCAAAGTGTGTAGAATCAAGAGACGCCAAACGTAAGGTTTGGAAAGTTGAGGAATTGGGGAATGGGGGATGCTAACACGAGTTATGGTTATGAAATGCTTAATTTATGTAATGTTGTACTTATTTGTTTATTATTGAGCTCACCCTATCTGTGTGTGTTTGGCGATGATCATGTAACTCGTTACATGGGTGCAGATGTTGATGCATGTGAGCGTGTGGATTTTTAGCGACGAAGTGGGGAACAACTATGGAAGTTTTATTAGTTATTTTTATAGAAGTTTATAAATTATTTTTGTATTGGCTTTATAACTACTGTGTAATTGTTATAGTTGAACACCATGATTTTATTTTAGTTTGGCGCATCGAAATAAATGCTTTAAATTTTTCCGCGTTTTGGGAAAGAAGTTATTAATAAATGAGGTTATTCATATATTATCTTAATTTTTTATTATTATTATTTTAAATAAGTAATTTCTTGCTAGGACATTACAAAGAACACTAAGATGAAGCAAATACTTAAGAGTGGTGATGAAGAGGAGGATCAACCTCGACCAAGTAAAACTCATGTGACATCCTCGCCCACTTAGAGGGAGACAATAGAAAAAAGTGTGTAGAATGCTAATCATCACACAACTCGAACAACTAATACATCCACATTATTACAGAGTTCACATAAACACCCATTTGGAGACCCCATTGCCACAAGGTTGGAAAACTCTAGCCATTGACAAGTATGATGGCGTAAATGATCGCAACGAGCATGTGCATATCTACCTTACGCAAGTCAGTTTGTATATCACCAAAGACGCGATTTTCTGCAAAGTGTTTGCCATTTCTCTCAAAAGCACAACTCTTAGTTGGTTCACCCAACTTGCTCATTTCTCCATAGATTGCTTCGACACTCTAACAAACCAATTCAGGACTAAGTTTTCTACTCCAAGCCCCATCATCTTACATATAACAATTGAAACATGATCTAATAAAATGTTTTCAAATATAAGAATATTTAATGAGTAAAAGAAATGATAAGAACTTATTTAAAATTGGGGTTTATATAAAATACAATTTTAAAATTGTTTTTGATGCTCCTAACCATCCATATTTGAAGAATTTATTAACCATGTTTGTATTATGTCAATCTTTAATAAGATGAATTTTTTATCATTATTTACATTGAGAAAAAGTAGTTAAAAATTTTAATTTTGATTTAATTATTTATAAGTTAAAGAATATGAAATACAAATATATGTGATTTATTTTATAATTTTAGTTATGCTTAGTTATGTATTATTTTTATTATATTTGTGAAAGTAATTAAATATATAAATTTTGGAAGTGTTATTTCACTTCCCAAAAATTGTTCATCAAGATCAACACTGCAATCATATAACGGCTCTACTGCGGTGATTACATAGATTACTTTTCTATACAATGAACTTTACACATAAAACAAAACACTAGACAACCTAATCGTTTAAACGTTGTAAGGATTATATAAAAGACAAATCTTTTTCGAAATCTTTTAAATGTGAATAGTTTATGTATTCTATTTTTTACTTTTATTTTTAAAATAAAGATATTATATTATCATTATCACTAAAAAATCATTCAATAACATTCAATTTTACGAATCAAAATAATTAATCACTATGTTTTATTTTATAAATTATTTAAACTTTATAATTCGATAATGAATGTTAAAAATTAATTTAAATTATAATTTAGACTAATTATAATTTTTTATTTATAATAGAGATTTTTTTTTATGAATCAATCATCTTAGTTTAGTTTATAATATATATTTAAATTAGTTAATGATTAATTATATTTTTTTTTCTGTATAATTGATCGTTATTTAATGGTTTTTTATCATAAATATTTTTGAAATTATTAAAATAACTTTATTAATATTAGTTGGAATGTTATTCTACCATTAACCTTACATCAATTATCTTAGTGAGTTGAATGACCATTGGAACTTCGAAAACACATATAGATAGGTATCCTGTGCCTCATTTCAGCAAATTTAAAAGTTTCATTTCATCATATTCTAAGATTTGTCCTTAGTTAAATGGATTTAGTATCATTGAAAGTGATTTTATTATAATTAATTAACTTAATTACTAACAAACTAATTTAATAAAAGCACGCATCCAAACTTTTGCCTTTATTTCCAATGCATAATCCACATATAATTATACTCCTAGTTTTGGCTTTATCTCTAATATGATCAAATTGAAGAGAGTAGACTACAATAGTTTCATTTATTTTATCTTTTTATTTTGAAAAAATCAATGTAAAAAGGATTGAAATGTATGCTTATTGTTTTATTGTTTGATGTGATACAAATAAATCCAAATTACGTCACTGATCATAGGTTAAAGAGCAACTAGTTTAATCAAGAAATAAGTTGAAGAAAATTTAAATATGTACATCTTAATTCTTCATTCCATCTAACTCAATCAACTATTTATCGTATTGAAAAATTTATTAATATAATTGATATTAGTAAACTTATCTTAAATTTTGTCTTTTTAAAGTAATTTTCGATATTAATAGCATATTTTTATTCTATTATAGAGTAATATTTTAGTTTTACTTCTTATTTGTTTTTAGGTTTAATTAGTCGGATGGTATTCACATGTGTCAGCATGATACTCACTTTTAAAAAGATATCAATTGAATTTCAATATTTGAAGAAGTGTTTCAATTATATCTCTTTAAAAAAAATATTAACGACGTTAACTTTGTTTATGACTTTTACCACTCAAGTTTAATATAAATATCAACACTTAATTTTGTAAGTCATTTTAAATATCAATGTCGTTAACATCGTTAATAATTTTTGTCTGAAAGAGACCTAATTGAAACATCTTTTCAAAAGTTGGAACTCAATTGACATTTTTTTAAAAACAGGTACCAAACTAATACATCCATTAAAGTGGGTACCATCCAACTAATTAAATATTTTTTTTATCATTAATACAGTTATTGTCCTAAACATGGGGGTAGCCGATGTTAAATGTTCAAACTCTTTATATAAAACAAAATTAAACTAATCAAAGGTCAAATACATTAATACATATCTCTAATTATTTAGTAAATTCAAAAGAAAATGCCCTATAATTAAGAATACTTTTGTTAAAAAAAAAGAAGAAAATTTGGATTGAGTGTTGTGGACAGTTACAACTACACATTATTGGCTTTGATTGGTCAAAGCACAAGTTAATTTTAACAAGTAAGTTCGGCATTTTAGGTGGTAGAAAGATTCTATGCATGATATTAGAATGAATACGCAAACTTAACTTGTCATCTTGTTAGGAATTTTGTATTGATCGAGTAATTTCAGGATTATAAATTTAAAATTTAAGTTTTATAAAATGTTTATATTAAAGTATCTTCCAATAACATAAAATTTAATATTTAAGATTTTAAATAAAATATTAAGTTATACAAAATAGTATTATAATAGTATTTCTGTTTTAGAAGTATTTTTTTAACAAGAATGCTACTAAGTTACTTAGTAAAATTGTAAATTTCAAAATCTTTTATTTCATAATTTTTATACATGTTTAATATTAATGAAAACTCAAACTTTCATTTATTTGTTCAAACAATTCAAGAGTAAAATTTAAAAATTCATAATTAAATCAAATTGTTCATTAATTCAGAATAACATTTGTCTAAAACAAGTTCATTTACAAAACAAGCAAACATTACAAAAAACAATTCATTTTTTCTATGGACAAAATCTATATATAATGCATAAAATCTATAGGTACCTAGGTATTATCTACGAATTACATACGAAAATAAATCAATATGTAAATCTGACATCAAGAAGCTTACATATGGAAAAAATTCTCTATGTAATTTTACACACAAATTTTTTCCTAGATAATAGAATTTGTATGTAAATTACATACTGATTGTTCCATATATAATTCTCGATGAATTACATAATAATCCATATGTATTTTACATTCGAAAAAATCGGTGGATAATTCATCCAGGATGCATATGTGTATATTACATACAAAATCATCTGTATATAAATTATATATGGAAAAATCTGTATGTAATACTGAATGTATTACATATGGAATGATCTGTAAATAATATTAGGTAAATTTTATATAGATTATTTCGTATGTAAATTCGTATGTAATAGTATACTTTTCAAATTAAAAGCTATATTTTTTTATTTCCAAATTTTTTACATTTCCTGCCAAAGATAACAACATGAAATTTAAATCAAAGCAACATTTCACGTAATCCAAATCCAAGTTAATTATAAACAACATGAAATCCAAATCAAAGATAACAACATTATCCAAATCCAAGTTATAGACAAAATAAGTGCCAACAATTCGGTCTAAAAGCGTTAATGTAGTTCTAACAAAAGTGCTAACAAAACATAACCTAATGTAATCCAAAAAGTGCTCAAAGATATAATGGTAATCAAGCTCTAACCAAACATAATCTAAAAGTGCTAACATAATCAAGAAGTACAAACATCTAAATGCCTAATATTTAGAGAGTAATCATTTCTTTCTTGTTGATTGTTTAGTTGTGGTTGCTCTTGGTCTTGTTGAGGTTTGCCTTGTTCAGGTTGGTGTTGTTGCTCTTGTTGTTGTTGTTGTAATGTAGTTTGTGCATCTGGTGGAAGGAAAAGGAGGACAACACTAACAAATGACTGAAATTGTTGTTGTTGTTGTAATTGATGGCTTAGCCTCTCATTGTCCTCCTTATAATTCAAAACTTCTTATTTTAGCTAGACAATCTCTTGTGAAGAGTGACCACTCCAATCCCATAGATTCGACCTCTTTTCTCTCCACCTGTAGCAAGAATCCAACTATCAGTCCTTATTCTCTCTTCTTTTGTAGGTTCCATGGGGGATGACTCAGATTGCCTAGCACAAGACGCAACCTCTGATCTAGCCTGGGAATATCTACTCTCAAATCCCTCCTATTATTAAAAAAAATCATATATACAATTCAAAACCTAATAAAAGAAACAACAAAAAATAAAAATACTAGATTTACATGTGTTTTCCTAGATTGTTCATCCATTAATTCACCATTACTCTTTCATATATGACTTTTCTTAAAAACTTCATCAATATGTGGTGAACGACCCAATTCCTTCTCCTATAAACAACATGATTAATATAGGTTATAAAGAAATAAAAGCAAACTTTGTTTGTTACACTTACCATGCGAATTGCATGCTCATGTATAATATCTGTATGCAAACTCCCACCTATTTCAAATGTTCAATTTTGTCGAGCTTGTAAACACTTTGTACGATAGTCTGAAGAATTTTAAATTGTTAGTAATTAGTTCCAAATCTTATCAAACATCCACTCAGGCCTTTTCCATTTTTTGCGCTATCGCAAGCATCTCAAATAGCCTATGTGAGACTTTTGAGTGAATTTTTTTTTATGTGATCTTCATCTCCAGGTCTCTAGTTGACCGCTCTCTATGTAAATCAAAATACAAGAACAATGTAACAATTGTATGTTAGAGTTTAAATATGATAAAACTTACTTTAAAATGTCGGAAGAATCTGTCTTTTTCTTACTATTTAGTGAACCTCATGTAAGCCACGACTTAGTGTATTGTTGCCTGATTGTCATTGTGATGGCATTTGATTCTATCCTACATGGATAAAACCTTAACAAAAGAATTTTATGAAAAAAAAAGTAGTATACAATTAATTGACAAAACAAATAATGAAAATAACTTGTTATATTAATCGTTACCCATAAGCCTGAGGTGAAATCATAGGAAGATCAACACGACGTATGGGTTCCTCATGGATATCTGATTGCAGATCAACTTGATTAGTAGATACTTCATGACCTTCCTCAACAAGTGAACGATGGACTCTAGAAGGCACTGACAATGGTGAGGGCACTAATGATGTGGAATGCCCTGTAGGTAATGGAGAAGGTGCTAATGCAACAAATGGGGATGGGGAAGATACAACTATAACATCAACACCTAATTGGATAGGTTTGCTGACCATAATTGGGGATGGTGAAGGTAGAGGTGTAGGAGTTGGGGGTGGGACATATATTTTAAGTACATAGTTTGGCCTTTTCTTTTTTGTTTCCTCTTTTCCCTTATTGCCATGTGACAACGACGGTTATGGTGGATTACAACCTTCTGCTGACATATCTATAAATACAAAATATTTATAAATAAAAGATGGAATACGAAAATAATTACCAATTATGAAAGAAAGCAACATAACAAGATTATAAACAAACAACATAGTATAGAAATGTTTTCAATAACAATCATAACTTTAAGGAATAAATATTTAACAACAAAATTAATAGATATAAGAACATATCCTAATATGTGTTTAGACTTCCATCATGATCATCATCATCAAATTTCTCTTCTTCATTGTCTTCTTGACAATCATTTTCTTCAAGTTCCCTTTCTTCATTATCTACTTTAAAATAATTATCTTCAATGTCAAAGTCTTGTTTTGATTCATAATTTTCAAACTCTTCCTCTTCATTATCATCTTTTATATCATTACTTTCAAAGTCCTCATCCTCTTCATCCAGTTCTACAAGACCAACTTGTGAATGTTGGAATCCCGAAATACCTTTAACTTCAATTCCGTATCAATAGCTTCTATGCAACCTCTTGGCCTAGTATTGATTGCAACACACCAACCTTGTTTGTCCTTTCTTGATGCGGGGCATGGCACATAATATACTTGTGTTACATTACTTGCAAGAATGAATGGGTCAAAAGGTAAATACCTTTTATCCATTTGAATCTCCACCATTCCATATTTAGGATCCACTATTGTACCTCTATGTGATGGATCAAACCAATCACAATAAGATACAACCACTCTTTTAGGAGAACTTGAACTATTATACTCTAACTCATATATGTGTTGAATGATGCCACAAAAATCATCTTCACCTCCTCACTGTTATGCATCCCTATCAACATTTGCAACATCTATTGTCGTATATTGACATACATATACGATCATCACAGTCAAACACACACAAATAAGTGTGAGCTAACAAGAACATCAAACATCATAACTAATAATATACATAAATAATAATATAACAAATCACCCAAACCTTTCATAACTTTAATGTCTCACAACACCATTCAATTTCATCATTCCTCTCACACAACTTTCACAAAGCCAAATGTCTCAAACAACAATTTAAACATATCATCAAAGTTTCAAAATATGTCACCACAATAACTAATACAACCAGTAATGATCTTAGTGTCAAGAGCTGGTTTGTAACTCTTCCACACAGCTTACAAACAATTGTTCACCACTAAAGAAATCACTCTTCTTTCCTTACAGACATGGCCCACTTCCTATCACTCTACTCAAGAGCTTTTCTTGGCGAAGTACATAAGTGCCATTTGCCATCACTCTCCTTGAGAGCTTTCTTGACGAAATACACATGTGTCACTTCTTATTACTCCCGTCAAAAGCTTCCCCAACAAAGTTCACCTCTAGTATAGTTACTTAGAGTTACCCTTCCCACTTCTCTTCTTGAGAGACTTACGGGTGAAGACCACTCCCTACTACTCTCCTAGAGATTTACAGGTGGAGTCGACACTCAAGCTCATCAATAGAGATTGACATAGTACTGCCCACCTTTCGCTGAGTCACCACCACACAAGTATACATTTACATGTCACCACAATTATACTAAATAACATCAACTCCACAACTTCTATTCATATAAAATAATACATCACATAACGCATTGTTCAAGTGACGCCCAACACACCTAACCTATTGATAACGGTGTCGTTGACACGATCAAATTAATACTACTAAACTATAGTAACTTCAATATTGCTAAGATAGTAGTCAAGAAAATAGAAAGGGTAAAGTAACCCTAAGTCATCTCCCAACGAACACAGAATTGATTTTTAACAAATTAGTTCTTATAAAACTATATAAATGAGTTAGTCAAATAAAATAAAAAAATATAGGGGATTAAGATAAACAAAGATAGAAATAAAATTTAAAAGATAAAAAGAAATAAAAATAATAGTAAAGAAAATAGATTGATTTCATTGCTTTTTCAAAATAGATTCATCATCGCTTATCTAAAGATTATTGCTCAATTAATTATTGTTATAGATTTACAAATTAATCAATGTAAAGTCTCAATTAATTTGTTGGCGTTCTCACTTTTAACCAAAGTACAATCTCAATTAAAAGTGAGAACTTTT
>Ga0214545_1006174_pt1 | contig 21037 bp, 7 predicted proteins | sample CNSS4metaG_FD_160064 | JGI IMG/M metagenome (GOLD analysis project Ga0214545, IMG submission 160064) | Root nodule microbial communities from cowpea collected in UCLA plant growth center, Los Angeles, California, USA - CNSS4 | ecosystem: Host-associated > Plants > Roots > Nodule | place: USA...
AGATGGAGATATGGCGGGGACGGGTATTATGGCGGGGATACGTACATCCCCATACCCATCCCCATACCCAATTGAAAAAGTCGGGGATTCCCCATACCCATACCCATACCCAGTCAATGCGGGGATTTCCCGTCAAAACGGGGACGGGTTCGGGCAATACCCACGGGGACGGGTTTATTTGCCATCTCTATGTGTTACTCAACAATGGCTTTCTATCTCCTTAAATAAGAGCAGAGAAAAATAATTGAAAATTTAATTGAAAGAAAAAAAATTTAATTTTTGGTTCTAGATATAGAATTATTTCGTTTTTTTTCTTTAAATCAAATCAACTGTATCTATTATTTTATTTACAATTAAAATACCATGAAAAAGTAATATCACTTTAAAATATCAGTATTTATGATTTGTTTCGTTATAAATTGCTTAGAATTCTTAATGTTGTGTTTAATCGGAAGTATTTAATATTCAGAGTGATTAAAGAGGAATGATTTTGAGGGTGATCATCTAGTTCCATTCTTAGGATTTGAGTATTGCAAGTTGCACAATTATTCTCTGACGGAAGCTAGATGAGTCAAATCACAATCCAAGAAGCAGGATGGTGAGAGGGAGATTGTTGCAGGTGACATCAATTGTTCTATGGCAGAGGTCAAGTGGACTGGGTCACAATCAAATCGTGACATTTGGGGTTGTTATGCTTTTAAGTAAAAAGAGTTGCGCCCTTGTTACGGGTGGCAGTAATTGTCCCGTGGCAGAGGCCGGGTGGGTCGAGTCACGATCGAAAGAGTTGCACCCTGACTAATAGCTATAGCTTTTGGCTAAGTGGTAAGCGCTCGATCCATAGTCGACTAGATCTTGACAAATGGCCAATATTTCACAAACATTCTCTGAAGGGGTTTCTATCAATAGACCACCTTTGTTTGCTGGAGAAAACTGTCTTTTCTGAAAAATAAGAATGAAAATCTTTTTAGAATTCATTGACATGGGTGTTTGGGATGCTATTGTAAATGGACCATTTATTCCTATGCATACCATTAACAATGTGCAGGTTGAGAAAGACTTCAATTTGTGGACTGTGGATGAGAACAAGAAAATGCAGTATGATGCTAGAGCTAGATACATCATCTCCTCAGCACTCACCATGGATGAATTCTACAAAGTTTCTACATTTAAGAATGCAAAAGAAATGTGGGAAACCTTGGAGAAAGCTCAAGAGAGCATTGAAGAACTTGACCACAATAATTCAGAAAGCAACAACAACAGTAAAGATATCAACACATGCTTCATAATTGATGTTGAGTCCCAACAAGAAAGCAAGATAAGTACTTCTAATTCTAATATTCAAGCAAAGTATGATGAACTTCTTGACATATTTGAAGAATTACATAAAGAAGCAAATGAACTTAATTGTTTAAACAAAAAGCTTAAGATGGACTATCAAGAGTTGGAAAATAGATTGGATCAATTAGAAGACACAAATAAGAATTTGGATTTTGATTTGGAAAATTTGGACATCATTCATAAAACCTCCTCTTGTAATTGTAATTCAACCTTGCAAGTTGAAAATTTTGATTGTAAAGATTGCAAAAACTTTAAAAACAGAGTTGAATTTCTTGAGGAAACTCTTGCAAAGTTTACAACAGAAAAATCCAACTTGGATACTCTTCTTAATTCTCAAAAGCGTGTAATGGATGAATATGGATATTCCTTTTCAAAGAAATAAAAGTCTTTCAAAAATATTTTCTTTCATCCTAAAAAGGCATTCAATACAACTTTTGTATCTTGCTTCTATTGTTTAAAGAATGGTCATACATCAAATTCTTGTTATTTCAAAAATGTTTTTATTCCAAGTGGAAAATATTGTTGGTTGCCTAAAAACACCATCTATGTTGCTAACATGAAACAAAGTGGGTACCTAGATGTATTTTACTTGTTTTTGTAGGGTTTATGAAAAGCTTAATGATCAATGTGGTATTATTTTTGGGCTGCACAAGTAAAGATAAGTTTGAATCATTCCTTGCCTCAATAATGATATTAGTAAAACAACTTTTAACACTTTTTGATGATGTTTCTTAGGACATAAAAATTAATCTTTTACCACCAAAAGTGTTTCCTACAAATACAAGTTGTCTTGTTGCATTTATGTTGTTATTCTTCAACATTTTAATGAATTAGGCATACTTGATTTCTCACTTACAACATAAAAATCTGCATCAAACTTTGTCATTCTGCATTAAATAGTCAACTTACTAATCAACAAGCACCTAAAAACTGCATCAGATTTTGTCATTTAAGCATAAGGTTTTCTCATTCTGCATAAAATAGTTGACTTTCTAGTTAACTAGCCACGTCTTTTTCTATGCTCTTATGTCAAAATTCACACCTATTCGACTAGATTAATAACCTAGTTAACTATGTTTGCAACAAACTTGGTTTGGTAAAGTTTTTGAGATAACTTTAAAATTAATTCCAAAAGCCATAAACAACACTACCAAATCCCTAATAAGATTAGAATCATAAATCTTCATTCTCTAATTGTTTTCAAAATTCCCAATCTCTTTAAAACCCTAACCTTGAGAAGTTGTAGTAAGTCACCTATATCCCTTTTCATTATGCCATTTGAATTGTGTTGTTTTTGTTGTTCATCCTTCCTGCAACCTTCATATGCGTCTGAGGAGGAAGAAGGGAAATTTGTTGCTGCCACTACTGATAATGACGAAGGATCTTCGCAAGCTTAAATATCCGATTTAATGGGGTTGTAATCTTTCTATCTTTCTCCTTTTGCTTTCATTTAGTCTTAATTTGGTGTTAACATGTACACTGCCTAATCTAGTTTCAATAGCTTAAACATGATATCTCTTTTGCCTATATGTTGTATGAGCTGAATGTTGCATACATGTTTTGTATCATGTTTGTCCTTGCTATGTTGTATCCTTGTCTGAACAAATATTTGTGGTATTGATACTGAATATGTCTCATCGTTTGCATATTTTATACTATCATTCCTTTATTTTGCTAAAATGTCTAAAAAGGGAGAGAAATGTGTGTTGTAACATCCCTAGTGAATATTACTTAATTAAAAATTAAATATATAAAATAAAAAATAAACGTCGCAATATTATTAAGTCTCATACTCGAGAACTACAAAATTTAATATTTAATGTGACAAATTTTTTAAATGTAATTAAATCCGAAGTCATTACAAGTTCCAAATAATACTGTGAAAATACTAATAAATTCCTAGCTCTATCCCAGCTAGTCCTCACTCCGTCGCCTGAGCACCCTCGGCATCACCTGTATCACCATCTGCTCCCGTGTAACGAATTACACGATCATCGCCAATCACAAACAGAAAGGGTGAGCTCAAAAGAATATAAAACATATAACAAATGAATAATATAAAACACAAACACCCAATTACATTCTCATTATTAGGCCCTAATCACATCCTTCATACCCCCAAGGCTTTTAAACCTCCAATTTAATCAACAAAGTTAGTCATGGACTCAGGATTCATGATGCTCACACGAACCTGCCAGCTCGTGGTCCTGCCTCTACGAACCTCCCCGCTCGTAGTCCTACTCTACGGACTTGCCCGCCCGTAGTCCAACACATGTGATCCACCAGCTACGTACCTCCCCGCACGCAACATCTCTCAACTGTGAGCACGAAACATACGAACCTACCTCGCTCGTATCCCCACAGGAGAGTAATTGAGTATAAACCTCCCTGCTCATACCATCACATGTCAACCACCATCCATGAACTTACCCGCTCATGGTACAACATCTCCTTATCCACGTTTTCACCAATGTGTACAAACAACACACACAAACTGCACTAAACTCGCTTGGGCTAGAAGCCTTAGCTTAAGTGACCAGGCCTGTCTCGCTTAGGCTAAGCTTCCTCGCTTGAGTGAGTGTGCTAAACTAGTTTGTCTGCGAAGTCTCGCTTAAGCGAGTCTCTCCTCGCCTAGGCGAGATCGCCCTTCGCCTAACACCCCAAACTCTCGTCTAGGCGGCGAGTTAAGCAAAATGCAAAGTTAATCACGAGGTCTCGCTTGAGCGAGAGCCTCCCGCCTGGGCGAACAACCTTGTCGCCCAAACATCAATCTCCCCGCCTGTGCGAGGTGCCCCAAAACAAAGTCTCACTCCCTCGCCTGAGCGAGATTAGTAGGTGAACTCCCTGTTTACGCATGTACATATAACCCAAACCAATCATCAATTTTCGTAATTTCAACCATTATAATTTCCTCTGACCCTCTTTTCACTCAATTTTCGTGCTCCTTTCATAGCCCATTATGGGTTGTTGTGACCACAAGCATTTTAACAAAAATAAAGGGCTAATTTGTTCTTAGCAAGGGTTGAACCCATAACAAAAATCCCCAATATTTTAGGATTTCATGCTCACATCTCATACTCAAATATATCAATAAAATAATTGCACATATTAAAATAACACACAATTGGCATACATAGGACTCGAACTCAAGTCCTCTCACAATATCAAAGTACTCTCTACCACTTGAGCTATTACTTTTCCATATCATAACTCTCTGCATTAAATGCCTTAAAAGTTTCCATTACCCGCATTTATTAAATAATTATTTAATTAACTATTTAAATTTCTCGGGTCTTACATGTGTGTGCTGCTAGGGTGTTGTTCCTTTGATAAAAATCTACTAAAGAGAAATGGTGAACACAACTTGTTTAGTATCATTCATCTTGATTTGGACAACCCACATTTTGGATTTATTGCATGCTTGTTCACTAAAAAGGAAGAACCATGACTTTGACATACTCAACATAACTTGTTTGAGGTAAAATGTACATTTTTCATATTTTTCTGCATAAAATAATCAACTAGATAATCGATTAAAAGATTGTTTTCTCTACATTGTCGTGCTTATATTTTTGCTCTATGATATTATTTTATGCCAAGATCCAAATCATTTAATGTTCTGCAAAATTGATTACATGATGCTTTGATAATCCATCTCTCACCAACACTTTTTACATTTTAATATTTGAAAATCTATGATAAGAAAGTACCTATAGGTGTTGGGTGTTTGTTCCTAGGGGGAGTAACCATGCATCTAGATTTTAGGATCAAGTTTGTTCTTTTGTGATTGATTGTACTTTGAGCAAATATGATAAAATTTGTTGTATTTGGTTTGCCCATTAAGTCCATGTTGCTCTTTTCTTGGTACTTGATTTGACAATGTTCCCTGTACTATGATATTCTAATTTATCTTATCTGCATCTGCTACATTTTATTTTGATACCATATTATATAATAACATGCATTCCATAATTATGACATTGTATGATTTCATTGGCCTATTCATCATATAGGGGGTTTCAAGTTAGGGGAAGCAAAGGTAGCTCATGGTTTTGAATGCTTTTAGCTATTTACTTCATTGAGATTGGCTATTTTCTGCATTGTTTTATCTTCATTTTTATCCCTATTTTTTATCATGTACAAAGGGGGAGAAAGGTTTGTTGTTCTATGCAAGTTTGTCCATCATCAAAAAAGGGGGAGATTGTTGTTGATTAAATGTATCTGTAATGTTTTTGATGATGTCCATAATAACATGAGAATGATTGGAATTAAAACAAGACATAAATATATGTATGTGATAATCAAAAAATGTTGATCAAAATTGTCTTGATACTCAACTAGGATACTAATCTAGTTAACTAGGTTAGTTCTGGAACTTAGATTTGGGCCCTGTCAGAATGTAGTCAACTAGCAAACTAATCTAGTCGACTAGACTCTTCCTGACAGCAGTTGTTAGATAAAAACAAATTCATGCAACTTCTGAAAGGAACTTTTTTTCATCCAAAAAGAAAGAGAAAATTGTGGAATATCTTCTTAGAGCAAATTCTGTAGTAAGGGCTTAAGTTTTCATCAAGAATGATCATCAAGAATTAAATGAAAGCACCAAAGTTGTGTACTAAATCAGGTGTTATTGTTCCATTTCTGTCACTACTTTTGTATTAGTTTCTTGTAGTTTCTTGAATATGAAATTTTGTGTGTTATCACTGTGATTGTGGTAATTGTGTGTAATTGCTTGGAGCATTATAGTTTGCATATTTCTTGAAAGGGTGTTTTCAAGAAAGTGTGGTTTTAGAGTTTAGGAATTGCATAGGTGTTTCTTGTATTCCTTCTCTTGTTGATTTAGTGAAATTTCTAGTGAGGAAAACTAGAGACTGGATGTAGATTCATTTGAATCGAACCAGTATAAATCTTATTGTCTCTTGTGCTCTCTTTCATTCTTTTTTAATTTTTGCTAGGTATAAAGGTTGAACAATATGCATTCTTAAACTCCTTTTGTCAATTGGTTGAAGATTTCATAAAAAACTATTTTTCAAGTGTAAGAACAAATCAAAAGTTTGAAAAACCAATTCACCCCTCCCCCCTCTTGGTTGTGAAATATCGGTGCATCAAAACTAACAAGTGGTATCAGAGCCAAGGTCATGAGTTAGATTCCCATCGGGTAATTGCTGAGGGGGAGATTGTTGCGGGTGGTAGTAATTGTCCCGTGACGGAGGTCGGGTGGTCGAGTCACGATCGAATCATGGGGCTTGGGCTCATACACTCTTAAGTAGAAAGAGTTGCACCCTGACTAATAGCTATGGCTTTTTGCTAAGTGGTAAGCGCTCGATCTAAGAGCCTTGACTAATAACTATAGTTTTTGACCTAGTAGTAAGCGGTTCAATCTTAACATTGAGAACAAGTGAAAAGAAAGAATTGCATGATTGTGCTATTTTTCCATCTCTCCACATATGTGATGATTTGAGAGTGATTAATGGTAAAAAAATACCATTACACTGTCATCATGTGCATGTTTTTCGTTTATCAATAATTATGATAATAATGTAAAATTATGGCTTTTAAAATTACACTTATAAGAATAATTAATACTCAAAATATCTAAATTGTGTATAAAAAAAATTCAATATGTAAATATATTGTATTTTTATTATTTTTATTAAAATGATTATTTTTATTAAATTTATTCATTTAAATATTTTCATAAAATACATCCAAATTTAAGGGTAATTTGGTAATCTTATTTTTCTTTGAAGTAAACTTACTTTTTAATTTATCACATTAATCAAATCACTCATAAACTTTTACAAAATCCAATTATTTTCACCCCCTAAGTCCTTTCAAAATAACAATACCCTATAATCCATTCAAATCAATCCTCTCACTCTCCTCCAAATAATCCTAAATAATCCTTAAGTGAACACATCCTCATAGTATGTTTAGACAAATATATAAAGGATTTCTAAGAGAAAAAAAATAAAAAGAAAAAAAAATATTTTTTACACGATAAAATTATTTTAAAGAAAATTTTTCATTTAACTTTTCTTTCTAACTCATGTGAAAATTAATTTTAACGAGAAAACCCCCATTTTATACATTTTATATATCTCTTTCATAAAAAGCTTTTGAAGAAATTTTTAAAAACATACCGTAAGTAGATTAAAGAGGTTTACCATGGTGAAACACTGAAGGACCTTGTACCTTAGGTTGCATCTGGAAACTCGATTGAACTTACCATCTCTTTAGAAGGAAGAGAAAGTAAAAAATAAAAGGAACGAAAATACTCAAAAATAGATTAGAGAAATAAATAAATAAATAAAGCTAAGAAATAAATAAATAGAACTAAGTAAAAAATAGATTAAAAATAAGAAAATTTGGTTTGAGAGAAAGAAACTGAACAGTAAATGTATTACACATATAAGATAATTACTATGAACATGTTTGAAGAAAATTTCCTCATAAATACTTCTTAAGAGATAAAAACAAGAGATAAAATAGAAATTATTTGTTTATAAAGTAAAATCAACTAACTCATACATAATTTAAAAATCATATTTTAAGAAAAGTAATAAAAGTTAACTTTTATAAATTAGTTTCTGTATATGAAGAATAACTTGTAGAAATTAAAAGGAAAAAAAAAACTTCCTTTTTTTCAAAAATTACTTATGGAGAAAATAACTTTTACCAAGAATACATAAATGCTGCTAAATGAGACATTATGTTGGTGAGGACCTACTTTAATTGTTTAAGACTTTAATGGTTTAAGAGTAAAAGTGATATAATTGAGATGAATTGTGAATATTTTGTAATTTAAATATAAGTTTATACATAAAAAAAAAAAGTAAAGGTTAAATATATTTTTAATTCTTTATTTTTTTTTGTAAATATGGAAATCAGTCTTTTTTCGAAATTTTGACTCAATTTAATTTTTCAACTTTAAAAATGTGTAGATTTAGTTTTTTTTAACCAAATTTTTGTTAAGTTTATTTAACGTTCCAAATGCGTTTTATGATAATATTGGAGTTGTTTACCCTGCTTGACACATTTTTACTTCAATGTTAGCAAAGAAAATGTCATGAAACACACTTAAAACATCAAATAAACTTAACAAAATTTGGTTAAAAATACTAAATCCACCCATTTCCTATATTGGGAGATTAAGTTTGGTTAAAATTTTGAATAGAGACTAATTTCAATTTTTACTTAAAATTAAGAAATCGAAAATATATTTAATTCAAAAATTAATTATTCAAAGTTTCATTTTAAAAAAATATCATTTCTCTGACACAATTTTTTGCTATTTTTTGTTGTTGTACGAAGTTTTGTTTGCACGAGGAAATAAAAGTCTTACACGTGGTCATTTTAGGAAAAGATGAATCTCTATTATTCCAGGATCACAAGGGTATTTTGAGATAATTTATTACAGTATTTTGTTTATAGGTTCAGCTTTCACGTGAGAATAATGAAATTGAGAATAATGAAGTTGAGAATTTAACATTGAGCTTTCAGCAAACAAGTCTTAACGAGTAAGGAAAACTCCTATGGTTTTGATAGAACCTTAGCAGGGGTAGATCTTTTACAGGGCAAGACGAGCCATGGCGATTTTAAATTCTTTCAAATTTTTAGTTAAAATACTTTTTTTTTTTAATTTTCATCAAGTTTTTTTAAATAAGTCCTAATTTTGGTTTTGTGTTCAAATAGGTCCCAATTTTCGTCAATTATTTTCAATTGGATCATTTTTTGCTAACATCGTTTAAATTATTAACGGCTATGAACAGTGACTGCCACGTGTCACTTCGTGATTTTTGAATTTTTTTATTTTTTAATTTTTTCTAAATGTACACGTGTAAACCCAGTAGCGTGCCATGTGTCACTTCGTGATTTTTTTGAATTTTTATTTTATTTTATTTTTTGAATTTTTTTAAAATGTCCATGTGTCAACCCAGTAGCGTGCCACGTGTCAAAGTCAATGTTCTATATTAAATTTGGTCTATATATTTGTTATTTTTGTTCAATTTATTCCCAATTTTTGTTAACATTAACCAATTTGGTCCCTCTCCAAATTGAAACCAAATTTAATTTTTATATTAAAATTCACATTTTTTATTAAATATTTTTATATAATATATTAAAATTCACATCATTATAACTTTGATATAAAAATTAAATTTGGTCACATCTTCGATAGGGACCAAATTGGTTAATGTTAACAAAAATTAGGACTAAATTGAACAAAAATAACAAATATAGGGACCAAATTGAATATAGAACATTGACTTTGACACATGGCATACTACTGGGTTGACACGTGGACATTTAAAAAAATTCAAAAAAATCAAAAAAACAATGGAGTGACACGTGGCATGCTACTGAGTTGACACGTGTATATTTTAAAAAAAATAAAAAAAATTCAACAAAAAATTTAAAAAAAAATAAAAAAACCACGAAGTGACACGTGGCAGTCACTATTCATGGCCGTTAATGATTTAAAACAGTGTTAGCAAAAAAGGACCCAATTGAACAAAATTGACTAAAATTAGGACATATTTGAACACAAAACCAAAATTAGGACTTATTTGAAAAAATTTGACGAAAATTATGACCAAAAAGGTATTTTAACCTAAATTTTTATATTAAATTTTTTTAGTTTTTTTAAACTTTTAAATTATATGTAACATTGAAAACAGATGAAAAATATTATACACATCTCACTCTCACCCTTTTCTTTTCTATTTGTTTTTTAAGGAAAAAGAAAGTTAAACATAAACTCACTATTTTTGCTCTCAATTTTTATGTTCTTTTCCATTATTGAAGAAAAAAAAAATTTGTCTCACTTGATAGTGAAATATCAGTTTAATAATGTACTATACAAGGTGGATAGGATCGGCAAGAACGAATATTTGGCCTAGCTGCCAACTTATAGTCCTATTTTGGACAGATCATTGATTAACTATATAGAAAGACGGTGCATGCATAATGACTAAGGTTACATACAAGTAAGGGCTGCATACTCCAAACTTAGGAAATAACGGCTAAACTCCCAAAATCAAGTCATAAGTCTGATGCTTGAGCCTTGATCAGGCCCATACAAGCCCAAAGGAGGCCCAACGAGCCCAATAGAGGCCCAACCCATAAGCTAAGTAATATGTGAGTTTTATAAATACAGGTGGACCCAAACAATTGAAGGTACGCAATTCATTAATACTGAAAACTGAAATTTGACTTTGAAAGCTCTTGCTGACTTGATCGTTAAAGTCCTTTCTACAGGTAACCTCCAAAATGTTTCACCCGACAAGAGAATGCAAAGACAAGCCGAATAAAGCAGAAGAATACTCGTCCAAGAGATTTTCAGGTTGGGGTAAGATAAGATTTAAGTCTCATGATATCATATTATTGTTTCTATAGGAACAAATAGTTAACTTTATTTTATTTATTTTTATTTCATGAGCTTTGTATTTTCATTTTTATGAATATAGAAAAAAAGTGATGTACTATGTGCTTTTTTTATAATCAATTTTTAATTATGGCTTGATTATCATAGAGTTTTCTTTTAGTAATTATGTTTTTGAATTTTCGATTAGATTATGGTAAATTGTTTTTGAATTTTAAACTATTTTTTTTAAAAAAAGGTAGATTGATGTGAAGAATAAAAGAATGTATTTATTTTTTTAAAGTGATCAAGCTTCCGTAAAGATGAAAGCAAAAAGAATTGAAATTCTTTACATAATTTGAAACATCATACTAATAACTTAATTATTTAATTAGAGGAGTCATTTCTTAAAGTTTAAAGAATTAGAGGTGATGAGTTTGATATTAATTATTTAGAACTTGATACAGGAAAACATCCTCAAATATGAGAATATTGAATGAGTAAAAAAGATAAAATTAGGAAAACGTATTTATAATAGTGTTCATATCAAATACAAGTTTATAAATTTTGAATGTATTATTTTGACTCCTCCAAAATTATTGGTCAAGATCCGTAGTTGAATCTTAGGATAGAAGATTTGAATTGTCTATATGTGACTTGGTAACAATAGTATATATTTTACGCAAGGGTGTTATTTGACGAGAATTATTAAATTTATATCTTTTGAAAGTATAAAGATATGACATTGTGATATCTTAATTTTTTATTTAGATATTGCAAAGGATATTGCAAAGTTTTTGGTTGTGTTGTGAATTCTTTGAGGTTTAAATAGTTGTTGATCCAATTGGTTTGGTTGAGTTTAAACTTGGTACGAATTTAAGTTTGGAAGTCATTAAGATATATGTTGATTTATGAATTCAATGACAGATCAAATCAAATATGATTTAAAATCAAATATGATTGTGATAAACCAAATTAAATTGATGTGTATTCCTTGTAAATTGAGTTAGGAAACTATTATTTTTCAATCTAAATTAGAGTATATATTTAAAATTCTACAATCAAAACAAATTCATGTGTAACTAACCGGCTTATGTCATGGATTAATTTCATAAATATACTTAAATCACAAAATTATCTTTTAATATTGATTTCAATCAGGAATTTATATATTTCTCTTCAAAAATTATATTTGTGGTTTTTTTTTTACATATAAGGGTGGAATGGCTTGTGATAAAAAGAAAAATGAAAGAATGGAAAAGTTGTAGATGTGGATGAAGATTAAGATGAATTGAAGTGATTGCATGAAGAAAATTGCAATAAATAAATTATCAAGAATAAAACAAAAAATAGTAAACAAAATTTATGAAAGTGATGACCCAAATTGCTACATTGCACTCGTCTGAGCCGGTTTTAACCTGACTCTGGGGTATCACTGGGGAGATATAACACCAATGAGACCTGAGCTCAACCACATAAGGCACTGACACCACTCTCAACCCAAAACCTTAAGGCAATGAGTTTATGGGTCTTTATTATTATATAGTGCTCTACTTTGTCATTTTTGGTCAATGTGAGACTTAGACTCACACTTGGATTCCTAACATGACTGACCTATTTATATTTTTCCCCAAACAAAAATAAAATAGGAAATAATTATATAAACTATGATCATTGCTTTAAAATCATCCACATTGCATTATTTGTGCCCAATCTCCCTCTTGTTGTGTAACAATTATCATAAGTTAACTCCTTCTATCCAATTTTATTTTTATCTCGATTCCCAATGCACACTTCTCTAGGTACTCTTTTGCATAATGAACTAATTGATGAATTCTCTATCATCTTTTGTTTACTTGAACAATCCTTTTTTCAATTCCTTCCTCGATTTCTTGTATCTCAATACATTTCTCGATGACCTCAATAACATCATTTAAAGGATGAGTAGTATGATTTGTAACATGTAAATGAGTGAGTAAAAGTTATAAATATACTTCTTGAAATTTATTATATTTAGAAACATAGTATAATTAAGAAAATTTAAAGCAATGTTAAAACATAGTATTATATTCTTGAAATTTATATTTAGAAATAGTATTATTTTTCTCTAGTTAGACTTTGTGTGTGAAATTTAAAGAGATAAAACAAAAATTATTAAAAATCAAATTTATTATGAATATATATATATATATATATATATATATATATATATAAATAAGTAAAAAACATTCTGGCCTAATTTTTTTTAAGTTGCACATTTTGTCTTCTGTCTTCATTCTTCAAACTTTAAGTATTGGTACGTTGTCTTCTTTCAAGTACACCCCTTGACATTCTTCTCTTTCTTTTATTTGAAATTAGGCATATACATCAAATTCTATATAAACAATGATGTTTATGGTATGCTTGTTGTCAAATGATGGAATCAAAATAAGAATACTTGGCATGTGACAATTGAGGTTTATTATTTGTTTATTTTGTTTAATTTTTAGGAATCAATTGGAGAAAGTGGACTTTTTGATCAAAACTAATTAAAAAAATTTCATTGTGTTGAACGTCATTTTATATTTACTTTTATAATTATTTGGACTTTGAGTTTATTTGAACTTTATTTAAAATTTATGAGAGTGATGTATTTTATTTTATTTTATTTGAATTTATGATTAAATATTTTTTTTAAATAATTTTGTAAATACCCGTGGTACCCGTGGATGCCCGCGGATATGAAAAAAATAGGCGGGTACCCACATAACGGATACCCGACAGATATGGGTACGGGTACAGGACGGATATTTATCCAGCAGGTAGGGTACGGGGGAGCTACTACCCGTACCCTACCCACCCCGTTGACATCCCTAATCATATATCGTTAAAATAACGGTTAATGTCTAAAGAACAAAATTAAAAATAAAAATTTTATTGTATATTAAAAATATTATTCAAAGGGCTATTACGAAGATGGGGAAAGGGTAACTTAAGCCATAAAATATGTTAATATTAGTCCATCAATATAATGAAAATAGTATTATTTTTATTTAGTTAGAGTTTGAGTAAAAAGTTCAAAGAGAATAATTAAGAAAAATATGTAGATAGATGCTTGAAATTAAATCAGAAATAAATCAGAAATATTGAAACATAAAATATATTATTAAAAAAAATATGCTACTTGTAATGCCCACAAATTTCATTATTTTTATTCTACCCTAAATTCAAGGGGTTGCCCCAAATGTAATGGGCCTAAGGGCTGACCCATAGGATGTCCAAGGCCCTTAAGGCAGCCACACCATTCTCAATTCCGTCATTCTTGCAAAATAGTACACTCACACTCTTCCTTTCTCTCCTCAGAGTTGTGCTAGGGTTTAATCCCAATCTCGATCCAATGAGCTCAGTTTCGTCTTCTTGCTTCGTGTAAGTATTCTAAAGCTTATACCTCTCTTTTCCATCCGTATGTTCGTATTTCTAGTTAGGGTTTCGTCGTAAGCTTGTTTTAAAACTCGCTCTGCTATTCTTTTTCAGCTTGTCAATCTATTCCTGGAGTTGTTGTGTTCCACTGTTGGAGTCGAACTCTTCTTCTAGCTATTTCCAGGTAAAGGAAGCTAAGGTTCATTGTTTTATTAGATTTTGTTGGTGTTTTAAATCTGTTTCGTGGTTTGAAATGCTTGGTTGACGTTATCATTGCTTGAAAACTATTAAAATACTGATTTGGGCTGAAATGGCTATGTATGCACGCGAGAACAGTGGGGAGCTTTGATAATCAAGCCCAGGCAAGCCAATCTCGCCCAGGCGAGCCAGTCTCGCCCAAGTGAGACTATCAGAAGCTGCTCCCTAGAACCTGCGCAAACTATCGCTCAGGCGACATGCCCTGTTTTGAGCGAGAGCCTATCTCGCTCCAGGGCAGAGTGTGCATACTAGATGATGCTGAGGTGAAAAGGTTAATCCTTGAGGAAGGGTACAAGAGTCGTCTTAGCATGTATCCTGGCATGACTAAGATGTACCAAGATCTCAATGAGACTTTCTGGTGGCAGGGTATGAAGAGGGATGTGGCACAATTTGTGTCTGCCTGTCTGACCTGTCAGAAGGCAAAGGTAGAGCATTAGAGACCTGGTGGAACCCTACAGCCCTTGGAAATACTAGTGTGGAAATGGGATAGCATCTCTATGAATTTTGTGACCCATTTGCCACGGACTTTTAGAGGGCATGATACCATCTAGATCATAGTGGACCGACTGACTAAGAGTGCTCACTTCTTGGCGATGAACTTGAGGATGTCCATGGCCAAGTTGGCCCAGTTGTACATTAAAGAAATCGTGAGGTTTCATGGGGTACCTTCGAGTATAGTCTTTAATAGAGATCTGCGGTTCACTTCCCGGTTTTGGCAGACCTTGCAGAGTGCGATGGGTAACAAGATAACCATGAGTTCAGGATATCATCCCCAGACCGATGGACAATCTGAGAGAACTATTTAGTCGCTTGAGGACTTGTTGAGGACGTGTGTACTGGATCATCTGGGTGCTTGGGATGTTTGTCATTGATAGAATTCACCTACAATAACAGCTTCCATGCAAGCATTGGTATGGCACCATACGAGGCTCTATACGGCAGGAAGTGTAGGACCCCTCTGTTTTGGTATCAAGATAGGGAAGTAGTGCTTGTCGGACCAGAGTTGTTAGAACAAATCACCGAGAAGGTGAGAATGATGAGAGACAAAATGCAAACTTCACAAAGTAGACAAAAGGCTTATGCAGACCGCAGGAGGAGACCCTTGGAATTTGTGGCTGGAGATCATGTATTGTTTAGGGTGACCCAAACCACTAGTGTGGGAAGGGCTCTCCGCTCAAGGAAGCTCTCTCCTAAGTTCCTTGGCCCTTATCATATCTCGAGGAGGATTGAGCCAGTGGCTTATGAGATTACTTTACCTCCTCAGTTGGCAAATCTTCATTTGATATTCCACGTGTCATAGCTGAGGAAATACGTGTTTGATCTGTCTCATGTGTTAGAAACAGAGGATGTACAACTCAGGGAGGATCTCACTATGGAAGTACCACTCGTGGCTTTAGAGGATAGCTGAGTAGAGGAATGTCGAGGAAAACCAGTCCGTCTTGTTAAGGTCATCTAGGATCGGAGGACAAGTGACTCTACTTGGGAGTTAGAGGAGGATATGAGGAAGTCACATCCACATTTTTCCTGGTAAGTCTTCATTTTCGGGATCGAAAATTTTCTTGTTAGGAGAATGTAAGGCCCACAAATTTTATTATTTTTATTCTGCCCTAAATTCAAGGGGCTGTCCCAAATGTAATGGGCCTAAGGGCTGGCCCATAGGGTGTCCAAGGCCCCTAAGGCAGCCACACCCTTCTCAATTCTGTCATTCTTGCCAAATAGTAAACTCACACTCTTCCTTTCTCTCCTCAGGGCTCTGCTAGGGTTTAATCCCATCTCGATACAGTGAGCTCAATTTCGTCCTCTTGCTTCGTGTAAGTATTCTATAACTCATACCTCTTTTTTCCATTCGTATGTTCGTATTTCTAGTCAGGGTTTTGTCGTAAGCTTGTTTTAAAACTCGCTCCGCTATTCTTTTCCAGCTCGTCAATTTGTTCCTGGAGCTGTTGTGTTCCGCTGTTGGAGTCGAACTCTTCTTCTAACTATTTCCAGGTAAGGGAAGCTAGGGTTCATTGTTTTATTAGATTTTGCTGGTGTTTTAAATCTGTTTCATGGTTTGAAATGCTTGGTTGACGTTATCATTGCTTGAAAACTATTAAAATACTGATTTGGGCTGAAATGGATATCTGTGCACGCGAGAACTTTCTGCCTGAGCGAGGAGCTGGGCGAGAGTGCATATGGTTTTGTTTCCTTCTCTGTTCTTGTATGTTTTCCACATGCTTGGGTGAATTAATATGTTATAATTATGGAATTATTGATGTGCATGTATGGGATTGGTTCATGGATTAAAAATGAGGAGTTTGGTATGGTGTTGGTATGGAATATGAATGAAGTTTGGTTGTGAAGTTGGCATGAGATTGGTATGCATGATAAGTACCTATTTGATTGGTGAAATTTGATTTGTATGTGGTTAGGACGTAATTCCACGATAGTTTCGTGGTGGTGCCTCATTGGTTAGGGCGTAATTCCATGAGCCTCAAGGTGAGACCTCATGGTGGTGCCTTAGTTGGTCGAGACGTAATTCCATGACCCCTATTAGTGGAAGTTCATGGTGGTGCCCCATCTATATAATTTTTTAAGGATTCAAGGTAAGGTTGCATCCTAACACTCTAAAGAGTCAGTTAGTCTCACATAGAGCGGACTGAATCTTGTGGTGAGAGTAGCAAGAGGCCTGAAACCCATTAAGGGCTAACCTTGTGTGTGGGGGTTGAGATATTGTAACATTTAGCTCGGTAGAGCGGCTTGGTAGAGTAGGGAAGTCCACCACAAGTGCAAGCATTCGCTGAATCTGACTAATTATATGCATCCGGATGAGTCGTGTCTGAGTCTTAGTGTATTTTTTGAAAAGTCATAACATATTGGTTGACATATACATCTTGGACTGTGAAATATTATGTAAATGTATGATAAATTGTTTCCTACTCTAGCTTATCCTTCTGTTTGTTGTATGTTCTATTGTGTGGTTTTCTCTTTTTGCGATGATCATCGACTTGTTGATGTGAGCAGATGGGAGAAACACCCATGGTCATCAGGGTGATGGAGGTTCCACTACGTAGCCTACCCGGGCTGGATTCTACTGTTTTGGGTTTTCTTATAGGGCTATGACCCATGTATTAGCTTGCCTTTTTATAATCTCATTTTGATTACTATGAACTTTTTTATCTTGTCTTGTTTTGGCATCGCAGTGTGCCTTGGATATTGTAAGAAGTAGTGTTTATACTCCAGGACTGCACTATTATATTATTTTATGTGATACTTCCTTTAATTAGGATTATTAATTAAATGAGACGTTACACTACTTAGTTATCATATGTAGCTAAAGTAACATTAAATGTCTAAAGAACAAAAAATAAAATAAAAAATTTTATTCAATATTAAAAATATTATTAAAAGTGATATGACTAAGAGGGAGAAAGAGTAACTTAAGCCATAAAATATGTTAATAAGTCAACCAATATAATGAAAATAGTATTATTTTTCTTTGATTAGAGTTTGACTATGAAGTTCAAAGAGAACATCAAGAAAAATATGTAATTTAGGTGCATCGAAATATAACAAAATTATTTAAAATCAAAGTTATTATGGATCAAACCAGAATATATATATATATATATATATATATATATATATATATATATATATATATATATCATTGACATCTCATTAAACTAATATTAATAAATATTTGAAATTAAATCAGAAATAAAAATTTTCATTCAATATTGAAACATAAAAAGTATTATTAAAAACAATATGCTACTAGTTATTTAATATAAAAATAAAAATAGAAATTTCATTTAATATAAAAAAAATTATTAAAAGTGATATGATTAAAAGGAAGAAAGAGTAACTTAAGCCACAAAATATGTTAGTGACATGTGATTTTAATACAATAGCGTCAAAAATCTATTATCTTCTAATTTAATATAATAATAACAATACTATTTTAACCATTTACTAGGAATAATTTTAAAATAACAATAAAAAACTACCAGTTGTGAAAAATTTAATAACCCCGTGGATGTAACGGCACGCGTACTACTATTGTTATTAAATGGTAATAATTTTAGAGTCAAATCTAGAAATGAATCAAGTGAAAAAGAAAAGATAATAAATTATATTTTATTTCTTTTACAAGTTTATTTTTTATAATTAATTAATTTAAGGCTTAATGAATGATTTAATTTCTATTGTGTTGGTTTGGTTCATTTTAGTTTCTTTATTATCTTTAAATTCAATATAGTCTTCCAATTCTTTCAAAATATTTAATTTGGTATTCTAATTGTTTAAAATTTTTAATTTAGTTCTTATATTTAAAATTTCAATTCAATTTAGTCTTCTAGTTTTATAAATAATCTAATATTATTCTCTTTAAATTGAAACCAAACTAATAATTAAACTTAATTACAATTTAAATATACATGTTAATTTTATTTTTTTTAAAATTTATATATCAAATCACTCCACCTAAATGTAAAAAATTTGAGTATGTAGGTGGAGTGATTTGATATATATATTATAAAAAATTATTTTAACATGTATATATAAATTGTAATTAAGTTTAATTGTTAATTTGGTCTTAAATTTAAAAGAAAAAAATTGAATAGTTTTAAAAAATACGAAAATTAAATTGAATTAAAAATTTAAATAGAAAAACCAAATTAAAATTTTTTAAAAAAATAAACTTTTTTAAACCATTGAAAAACCAAATTGAATCTTTTAGGAAAATTGAAGTATTAAATTCAGTCCAAAAATTATAAGGGGACTAAAATGAATAATATCAATAAATTGAAAAAGTAAATCACTAATTAAACTTTAATATAAATATAAAATCTATTACTATATAGAAAAAAGTTATATATTTATTTTATAGTTGTAACAAGTAATTACTTTAAATAAACTAAAAAATAAATCATCTTAAAATTACTTTTCAGTTAAGATATCAAAATCTAAATTTCTTTTCACGTAATTAACTATATTAACAATCAATTGTTGAAACAATATCTAATAATAAGAACTTTAGCAGCAAAATATATTCATCCCTTTAATCCACGGGTATAGTAAATAGTTTGTGGTTGCAATATTGCAATGTCAAAATTGAAGTTGCTGAAGGGTTTACATATTATATGAACAAACTATTTAAACGACAAACATTCTTGACAACCAAATGCTTCGAACACCCGACGAATTTTTATACAATCAAAATAGTAAATAAATAGAAGCAGGATGATAAATATGATAGAAAATAAACTTAATTAAGTTTTAAGTAAATGAAAAATTTAGATGAGTGATTTTTGTTATTTTTATTGAAAATATGTTCAATAATAAGAAGGATGTCATTAATGTGGTTATTATAATCACTCCTTAATCGTTGTAGATAATAACTTAAAAATTTATCTGAGAGTGTGATAGTCTTATAAATATTGGTGGTAAGGACACTCAGTTAAGGTGTGTTTGCTCGTGTGGATGTTTTGTAACGAGTGAATTTGCGAGTTTTTTCGTGTTTGTATATACAACAATTTAAGCAATTTAAGCATATAGAGGAGAGTAGATTTACACGATAAGATGAGATTGCAGTCTTGAAATGGAAGAGGAGATTTGAGAGTGTAGAAGTTGTACGTTTAGTATATTGTGCCTCCATGGAACATTATTTTCATACACAAATGGTTGAGGTTCTCCATGAAAACTAAATAATGGGAGTTGGGGTTTTTAATATCATGCAACGGTGGAGATAATAATAATTATAATAATAATAATAATAATAATAATAATAATAGTAATAATAATAATAAATATTGTTAATAATAATAATAATTAATAAATTATTATGAAATGTATAGATGTCCATTGAGTTGTTAGTGATTGTTATTGATGTTATCAATTTTCATCTCTCTTATTATTATTATTATTATTATTTTTATTGTGATGTTGATTATTTTAATTATTGTCTATATTAATTTTATAGTTTCATAAATAAAATTTGATTATTATCAATATTTTATGAGGTAGTTTAAAAAAAATAAAACCTTAAAAACTTTGAATTTATGACTTTTGATATTATAAGAAAAAATTACTCATATTCTTGAGTATTAGATATTGAAATACATCTAAATGCAATGAGTCTTGATGATGCTCTAAAAAAAGGGAAGAAAGAAATAAAGCATCTGAGCAATAATATACTCTTATAACAACAATATCGTGAAAAAATTATTTCACAAACATTCTCAAATTATTTATGCCTTTTTATGGCTAAACAAAACACTGAGTTTTTGATGAAAAATTATGAGATCAAATTGGTTATGCTTCATTCCTAGAAGTGAATGGAGCAACATCTGTTGGTATCGCACAGTGGAATGACTAAACAATGGTAAAAAATCAAGAGGGGGGGTGAATTGGATTTTTAAAAATCTTGACAGGTTTTAAAATTTTTCTCAAAATTTAATTAATTAACTTAAAATAATAGTTACTTTAGATGCAAGTGCAGATAAATAAGGAGTTTAAGGGAAGAAGATGCACACTAATATTTATACTGATTCAGATCAAAAGACCCTACATCCAGTTGCTAATCTCTTAAACAAAGAGATTAACTCAATCACTATAATAATCAAATTACAACAGATTATATAAGAGTAAAGATTAGAAAACACCTCTCTTGAACAACCACAAGAGATGAACAGAACT
>Ga0214545_1006178_pt1 | contig 21027 bp, 11 predicted proteins | sample CNSS4metaG_FD_160064 | JGI IMG/M metagenome (GOLD analysis project Ga0214545, IMG submission 160064) | Root nodule microbial communities from cowpea collected in UCLA plant growth center, Los Angeles, California, USA - CNSS4 | ecosystem: Host-associated > Plants > Roots > Nodule | place: USA...
GAGCAGTAGAGGCCACCACAAGTGCAAGCGTCCAGTGAATCCGATCCTAGTATATGTATCCGGATAATTGAGTCATAGTGTCTTGCTTATTTGCTATAATGTGATTCTTGTGCCTACTGTGTTGTATGTTTGGACTGTTTCTAAATATTTCTCTGCGATAACATGCACAATTTAATTCACTCTAGCTTACCCTGTTATTTCTTTTGTGTGTGTGTCTTTGTTTTGATTTCTCTTTTGCGATGATCACCACATGGTGGGAGCAGATGGAAATACTTTTGGAGGTAGGCCTGATAGTGGTAGCGGTGCAGCTTAGTAGGCTCGTTGATGTGGCCCTCGAAAGATAATTCTATGGCCCTAGTACCTTTGTAATTCTTAGCTCTAGGAGCTTTTCTTTTGCATAACTGTGAACCTTGTTGATTCTGTTTTGGCTATGACATGGTTGTATGCCTAGAACCCCTTTCAAGTACTCTTATGGATGACTGTAAAAGTGTATTCCCTGACTATGGTTTTTCATCAGTTTGCTTTGCTCTTTATTATTATGAATATGGAATGTTTTATTTAATAGATTAATCTATTTAAATGGGATGTCACAAGTATTGATGTAATTTAGTTATAATTTTTAAAAAATTGATGTAATTTGATTTTTTTATTAAATTTATTTAAAATGGATCAAAGAGTTTTCATTAAATTTGACATTAAAAAATATTAATTACACAAATAAAACAAATCATCTTTATTATAAAAGTTTCAATTTTGATGAAAAGTTTTTCATCCATTTTAAAAAATTTAACAAAAATAACTAAATTACATAAATTTAAACAAATCAAAACTAAATTAAGACTAAAAAAATTAACTTACACTTTTAGATAAAAACAGAAATAAAAAGAATAATTAAACCTATAAATTATTACCATTCCAGTAGTCACAACATTCAACCAGCTCCATCTACATGAGAGCCAAAAACTAGCATGAGTGTAAGATTGAGAAACTCTAATTCAATAAGCTTAACATGTTTATGGTAATTTAAAGACTGAGAAACACTGAGAATTTTATATGTTACATGTACATGAGTGTATCAATTAATAATAAGAAACACTGAGAATTTTATATGTTACATGTACATCCTAAAATTTTTCTGCGGTTTTAGGTAAAGTAGTAAGTATGGTTTGCTTAGCTTCTATTACAGTTTATAACTTGTAAAAGATTATTTACATTCGTAAAGATTTATAAATTTGTTATCATTGTAAAACATGATTATTAACAATCCTTTGAAAATAAGAACCCCATTATTCCAATTAAACACAACATTATTATTGGACAGGTAAAAATGAGAATGAATTACATAGTATACTAGAAACTAATGAAACCTATATCTGGGCGTATCTCAATTTTCCCCTAAGAAATGCCTTGTTTATATCATTACAGATATTTCATTCTATTTTATTCAATTTTCCATTTCATTTAGTCCCTTTCCATGCATTCAAACATACACTAAATAAAATGTTTATTACAAAAGAAACATGAAATGTTATTCTATGTATACCTTCCAGTGATCTACCACAATATCATGAACGAAAGCTTTATTCTCGTACGATACTTTAGAAGCCATCACAGACAAAACAGCGTTGTACCTGTCGGGGTCTTCAATTTTGACGCTTTTGTCTAACAACCCTACTCGCTTGTCCAAATGACCAATTATTGATACATAATTTTTAGACTCTTTATTCACTACCTCCTTACCTGTCCGTAAGAGTGGACAAAATACAGAAATTATAAACTTCATTATTTTAATTCAAATTTAAAAGCTTGTTAATAGTTTGAGAAATTATAATTACCATGAAATCTTAATTATGTTTTAAATTTTTTAAACGTGTAATGAATTCAATATTATTTTCCCAAATGCTAAAAGAAAAGTTAACCTTTAAATTTCAAAAAAAAAAAAGTATACGTAGCTTTAATCCCTCAAATTTATTGTTTAAAGACTGTACTTTAAAAAAAATATCATTTTAGTTTCTTAAATTTATTAATTAAAGATTAAAAACACATTTCTTAAATTTAGACACTAAAAGTATACTTACAATTAAAAAATAATTATTTTATCAATAGTGTCGGATACTGGTTTTTTTTCAAGAGAAAATAGTTAAAGTAGTGAGTCTTTCTTGAAATGAAGTTCTTCCATTCATTCAAGTATAGTAATCATACTTACTTCTTGCAACATCATGAAGAATTGAACTATATATATGCAATGTGTTAGATTTGGTGTTCCTCAGAATATGTGAAAACATAAAGTTGAGTACAGAAGGAGGAAGATAACAGACCTCGGATACAGTTGAATATGAGCATGAGGACATTGTTGTGGGAAGAAGCGTGAGGGTTGAGAAGATACTCAATGATATCTCCACTACATTTTAAGATATTAGCCATGGAGTGCAGAAGCTTTTGTACTAAGAGCGATGAAAATAAACGCCACTTTGGGTACAACCTTGGCTCTACAATGAACTCAACGCGTTGCAAATCTCTCCCAAACAAGACCAGACAGAGTTGAAACAAACTCATCTTTTCTGGTTTCAAGACCATACATTTGGTGCGGGAAAAAGGACCACTCATGACTAACGACAGAATAACTGGAAGGGAGAAGAAAAGAGAATTTTCGGATGCCTTTGATTGTCTCAACACTTCGACTTTCGCCACGTTTATTTATATGTAAAGGAGCAAGATGAACAAACATTCCGCCCAATGAAAAAGGAACAAGTAATAAATAAGCAAAAGGATGATTATTTTTAAGGTTAAATAAGATATCGATGATAAACCGAAGAAAAATGGTACACGACTCCCATTTTTTTTCATTTCTTAATTTTTAATGTAATTTAGTGTAAGTTATTGATAAATATACTATTATATTTCTTTTTGAAAAAATTAATGATTCATATTAAATCACAGTTAAGTCAGAAAATAAAGGATGAGAATAAGCAAAATAGAAATCATATTCCTATCCTAAATTGAAATCTTAATTTATTCATGCCTTAAACCTTTATATAATCTGGCTTCTAAATTTTATGAATAAATATATTTTATTTTAACCTAACTGTAATAATTTCTTTTTATGTGTTAAACATGATTTTAAGTTATTATTTTGGTTGTGTTTTGACACTTTCTAACTTAAATATTTATTTAGAATATTATTTAACACGTAATAAATAATTAACTTTTTAGATTAAAAATCTTATTTATTTATGTTTTAAATTTGGGATCAAACTGTACTAAAACAATAAATTATAATTTTATGTCAAAATTGAAATGAAATGGTAAAAATATATTTAATCATTATTGTTATTTGTAGGCAGAAAATCGAATGTAATTTTAATTGTTTTTCCCGGAACACAGTTGATGTCATTTGAATATTAATGCATCGAGTATTATTTATGAATGAGTGACTTGAAGGTAATTTTACTTTAACCTTAATGATGTTTATTTAGGGATATTAACTTAAATATTATTCGTCTTTTAATATATCAAAACTAGTATATTACTTTTAATCCGTCTACTGTAATTTGATTTAAAATTTATAGAATTCATTCATTTAACCCAAATGAATCACATCGATAATCTTATTTCATTTAATCAATAATTTTCTTTTTCCTTTTTGGGTTCATGATAAACGTTTCATTGATAATTTATCTTAATCAAATGCTTGCAACTTGATATTTGACAACTCACGTGTTCCTTGTAGACCACTTTTCTTCATGGTGGTTAATTAGATTCTTGTCACTTGGAGGAGGAAAGCACAAAATACCTATTTTTTTTAGTAAATTTGTAATGCCAACCATCGAATTGAGTGTCGTAATTAATTTAGAATCTTGATATATTCGTGAGACTGCCTTCTTCCAACAATGAAAAAAAAAGTAAACACGATGTTTGACGTATCTAATACGCTACATTGAACACATGTAGATAACATGGTTTACTAGATAACGAAATATTTTTAAATGTGCAACTTAATATTATTTCGGTTTTTTTTTCAAACTGGTGCAATTTAATTATGTATTTTCCGGAATGGTGCAATTTTTTTTTTAAATTTCAGCGAAGGATAAGTCGTGCCAAGGTGGTGCGATTTCAGTATGAAGAAGTCGTGCCAAGATGAGGCGATGTTAATTAAAATGAGTTGAAGTCGTGCCAACATGGAGAGACTTCTGTGTTATGAAGAAGTCGTGTCATATTCAGACGACTTTAATTAATATTTTAAGCAAAGTCGTGCCAATATGGGAAGACTTCAGTATTAAATTGTTAATGAATAAGTCGTCCCATATTGGAGAGACTTCAGTGTTGTATTGATAATGAAGAAGTCGTACCATAGTGGGACAACTTTAGTTCGAATAAAAATTAAATATTTTTTAGTCATATTAATTAGTTAAATGAATTACTCTATTAGAATGATTATACCTATTGAGTTCATACATTTATGATATTAAGCAACTTGTCTACATTAGAAAACACCTACATACAATAATAAGATGTCATTATAGTCTCTTTGATTTAAGTTTTTCCAGAGAAACTAGTATTTAAATAAGTTAATACAAAAATAAAGACTAGCAAATACACAATATATAAAGTTTACTTACACATATATGTTATATCTTGACTTCTAACATTATACCAACTTTTACTTCCTAGCTTCACTACCACATGCAATCCCATCTGCTCATGCCATAACAACGATCATATAACATCCAACATAAAAAAATGTGAGCTAATAATAAATTTGAACATCGTCACATTATGCAAAAACTACTAACATTCCTATCATTCTATCAATCTTGCATTCATAACAACAACTATATTTTTGCTGGGCGAAAACCAAATTCGAGTATGGGAGAGAGCCAAGGGAGAATGGATCATTGAGTGAGTCTACACTAATTGGGCGAAGTTAACTATATTTTTGTTTCAGTGCTCAAGTCATTGGATGAGCAATTTAGTCGTTGGATGAATGCCCTTCCAGAGTTAACTCGTTAAGCAAGTAATTGGGATTGTTGAGCAAGTCTATCAAAACACGTCTTCGAATTTTGGTTTGAATTGTTGAGAACTTTGAGGAATTATTATTCTATGAAAATGCAATGGTTTTGGGAAAATGAATGTAGATGAATGGGATGAAAAGATTAGATTGGTGAATGAATGGTTTGTTTTGTATAAATGTAGTGCTTTTGAGAAGAATTGGAATGTTTGTTAATTTAATGTTATGCATTGATTGGGGATATTCATTGTGAAGTCATTCTAACTCTATTCGAAGACTTATATAGAGGATGTAGTTTAGGTGATGAAAGTTGAAGGAGGTTCTTATAGCAGGATCTGAGGTGGAAGACCCCTATTTTGGCAAGGGTATAATGAATTTACTCTGCCATGATGATCAAGACCTGGTAAATTATGGGTCGTTCGTGGAATTTGTTTCATGATCTCATGGTCGTTGGATGATTTAATGTTCGATTCCATGCATAAATTCATATTTGAGTATAGAATTAGTTTATTTGTGGTAAACGCAACTTTAACACCCACTCAATGGGAGTTTATCTCGTCCAACGAGTTTGCATAACTTAAACACAAAAATTTTCATAACAGAGGATGTTTTAGCTTCTAATAAGCTTTTTTTATCCTCTAATCAACCCATAGACAACACCAATTTAATCAAGATGACTTATTAGAAAGTAGAACACTACTCCACATAATCAATTCAAACTTTACAACTCAAATATCAATTATAACATGCCAACACAAATTTCTCATTCAGTCCATTTTCACACATCAAACCAAATCAATCAATTGCAACCTACCAATTTACAATAAAAGTCACAATGTACCAAACAATCAATCTCAATCATGAGTGCAAGAATTAAAATTATCTTTTGTGTTATCTTGGTTAAATAACTCCTTGACTAAAAAAGAAAATCTTTAAAGTTATATTTCTTACAAGATGACCTAACTAGACAAATAAAACCCCAATTAGAAATATTAACATATCACTATGATCACAAAGTAATAAAGATTCACTTAGAACACCTTTGAGTCACAAGAGCAATTTTATGGTTCTTGATCTTCTAAAGGTTAAAAATCTAAAGAGAAGATGGAGGAGAAGTTTAGAAAGAAACCCTAAAAAGTGGTTTTTATAAAATCAACTTTAGGTAATAGAATCTCTATTTATAACTTTAACATTTTATTATTAAAATACGCTTAATTATATTTGAGTCTTTGATAAATTTGAGAACTTCCAATTGAGTCCTTAATAATTTTTTATGGTCCATTGCATCCTTAAAATTTAAAAACTTTTTCCTTTGAGTCTCTACAGGTAGATATGGGTGTTAACTTTTTGATGTGACAGATATCTTGCAGCTATCACTCTCATAAATTTCGTCATTGCAGCTATCACTCTCATAAATTTCGTCATTGCAGCTATCACTCTCATAAATGTCGTCACATAATATACTGTTACCAGAGACCTGACGATATCTTTTCTAAATTTAATGAAAATTATTTTTAAATTTCATTAAAATTATAAAATTATAAATAAAATATAAAAAATATAAATATGTAACTCTATGAAAACAAAAATATGAAAATTAAAAAAATTATAAAATTATAAAAAAATATATAATTTAATAAAATCAAAATTATAAAATATACAATTATAAAATTATAAAATTAAGAAATTATGAAAATACAAAAAAATTATCAAATTATCAAATTGTAATTTTTAAATTTTATAATTTAATATTTCATAATTTTTTATTTCATAATTTTATAGTTTACAATTTTATAATTTTCCAGTTTTATAATTTTTTTAATTTTATAGTATAAAAATTTTTAATTTTATAGTTTTATAATTTCATAATTTTGTTTACTTTTTTTTTTGTAATTTTGTAATTTTAAAATTTTATATTTCCCAAATTTTTATTTTATCATTTTATAGTTTTATAATTTTGAAAATATAAAATTGTGAAATTAAAAATTGTGAAATATAAAATTATAAAAAATACAAATACAAATTTACAATTTGATAATTTGGTAATTTCATCATTTAATAATTTTGTATTTTTATAATTTCAAAATTTCATAACTTTTGTAACTAGTTTTTTAATTATATAATTATATAATTGCATATTTTATAATTTAATAATTGTGAAATTATATATTTTAATATTTTTATAATTCTGTAATTTTTGGTAATTTTAAATTTTGTAATGTTATATGTAACGTCCCAATTAAAAAGATAAAACCAATTTAATAAAGCGTCACATACATGAATATACAGAGAGTACGGAGTTTGGGATATGAAGGTACACAGTACACCAAACATATCGATAACCAAGAGAAGAGGCACCACACTGCCTAAAACAAAGTGAAATAGTTCTAAAGGTAGTACAAGGTCTTGTTCAAAACAAAAGAATCATAAACTATTAGGTCTCCTCCAGCTGTAGGCTCCACAGTGAGCCCAAAACCCGTCCAACCCTCAAGCTACAGCGTCTCTACTATCATTACCACTGTCAGGGATTCTCACGTCTGCTCACATCAATAAAATTTGATGATCATCACAAAAGAGAAAGCCACACACAACATATAAGCAAGCGAAAGGGTAAGCTAGTGCAAAGGAATCTTATATCATCACAGTCAACATGCAGTTTCAGAGTCAAACATAAATAACAAACATTCACACATGGATTACCAAATCATTTAAGACCCCAATACTTGACTATCCATATACGCATAATGAGGCACCACCACGCGACAGTGGAATTATGTCCTAGCAGTGAGACATCACCACGAGGCCTTCGCGGAATTACATCCTTACATGAGGCACCACCACGTGGCCTTCGTGGAATTATGTCCTGGCCTTGAGGCACCACCACGTTACTCTCGTGGAATTACGTCCTGCCGCTAAGGCACCACCATGAACTCTCACCTCGAGATTCATGAATTAAGTCCATTAGATAAGGCACCACCATGGACTCCCCCCTAGGAAGGTCCACGGGATTACGTCCATTAGATGAGGTACCAACATGAACACTCCCCTAAGGAGGTCATGGGATTACGTCCTACCCGCACTTTACCCATGTTTCACCAACCACTCAGAGTTCTCATACACATCAATCTCATGCCAATATATATATATATATATATATATATATATATATATATATATATATATATATATATATTATATGCCAAACTAATCAAGCATATATCACACCAAGCCCATGCTAAACACATCAACTTCCAGCCCCAACATAACATATACAGTACATATAGCATCATGGTTTGAACTATTTTAAGCACACATCAACCAATCATGAGAGGCATACATAAATATACACTTAGAAATGCCAAATCTTGCTCAAGCTAAAGAGTCCTCGCTTAGGCGAGAGGAACCCCTCGCTCAAGCTGTCTACTCTCATCTGGGCGAGACTGCAACAGGGAGCACGTCGAGGTCTCGCCCAAGCGAGCCCAACTCGCTCAGGCGAGACTACTTTCGCTCAAACGAGTGGCCTTCGCTTAGGTGAGCCCTCGAAACAGAGATGAGAGTGAGTTGTTGCTCTCGCTCAAGCGAGAGCTCTTCGCTCAAGCGAGAGCTCTTCGCTTAAGCGAGAGCTTTCGTTTTGAGCGACCAACCCGCTCGCCTGAGCAAGTTCAACAAAGCTCACCACTCTCTCTCGCGCAGAAACAGATCCACATCATTATAGCAGTGCAATTCACGCATTTTCACACAACCAGTAACGTATCTCAACCATTCAGTACATAAAATCAACTAGACAGGCATCTAACACTTAAAAACAATAAAGCCCTAGCTTCCCTTACATGGAAAAGGCTTATACAAGACTTCGACACCAACTGCGGAGTGCGACAGTTCGAGAAACAAACTTAGAAACTGGAAGAACAGCGAGGCAGTAAAAGAACAGAGTTACTATGGAACCCTAAGTGGAAGAATACAAAAATAAGCTTTAGGGAGTACAAGTGCGAGCTTGAGAATCACTTACATGGAGTGGAAAAGCAAAACTGAGCTCGAGCAGTCTTGACCAAGATCGAAGTTAAACCCTAGTAGAGCATTCTGAAAGAAAGGGGGCAGCGTTTTAGGTTCTGTTAGCAAGAATGAGGCTGAATGGGAAACTCTAGCAGCTTTAGGGGCCTTAGCACCGTATGAGCCAACCCTTAGGCCCAACAGATTAAGGCCAACCCTTAAACATTAGGGTAGAAAATAAAACTGGGCCTTACATTATAATTTGTTTTCATAATTTTATTGTTAGATGTTTATATATCTTTTTTAATTTTGTATTTTTATATTTTTTAATTTAATAATTTTAAAATGATTTTCGTTAAATCCCATAAATATTAAAAAGATCTCCTCATGTTGGGACATTTATGGAGTGTGACACTGCAAGATAATTGTCAGATGGAAAGGTTAAACGTCATACTTAACTATAAAAACTCAATTGAAAAGTTTTATAAAATTTTAAAGACTCTATAGCCCACAAAAATTTATTAGGAATTCAATTGAAAGTTTTCAAATTTATTATAGATTCATGACATAAGTAAGCCATTTAAATATTATAATTTAATCTTTTAAAAACCATTACTATTCTTATACAATTTACTAGGCTCTCAGATATTTAAAATGAAGAAAAATTATGTGCGATAAAATTATCAAAATAATTCATTTTAGAATTATTTTTTGAATACATTTCTTAAAATTTACTAATTCCCTTTTTATTTTAACAATTATAATGATTTTTTATTTACTTTTTTTACGTGGGTATTAATTAATACAATATAAAAAAAATTATTTCTCTCTTTATATATATTATTAAATATTACGAGAAGAAATATAAATGTAGTTTTTACTTTTCATACATACTTATTAATAGAGATTGTTTTTCTAAATGTTTTGTAATGTTTTAATGTACACACATTATTATCAATTTTATCTTTATCAATATATCTCATTTTATGATTTTATGATTTAATTTTTATAATTATTTTTTAAAACTCAATTAACTATACTTATACTAAAAAATATGTATAATTAAATTATAAAAATAATTTCTCTTATAATTCCTCTCATGAACATACTTTTTTAAATCTAATAGTGTTTTTTCTTCATTTGAATAATTATAATGGAAATTTATTTTTTATATATATGACTATTTATTATGTATACACATCAACTAAAAAGATTATTTTGTATAAATGTAACATACAAACATAAAATAAGTATATTATCGGAGAATAGGGATTTCTTGAAATTCATTTCTTTTTCTATAATATTTATTTAGTTAAGTTGCAGAATAATGAATGTTGTTACGAAATTCGTGCAACTCATTCTTTTTGGTCTTTAAGTTAGATTTGAAGCTATTTATTTTGTCAAAGAAGGTTATTCAATACTTTGTGGTGTGAAATTTATTACATATTCAAGGATTATATGAAAACATTTAACTATAATTTTTAAGAAATAATAAACTTTGATTACTTGTTACGTAGAGATAAACCTAAACTTAATTTATTGAGATCTCAAGTACGAAATTTGATCACAATGATAAGTATGCAAATTCAAATATGATATTCAATGAATTCAATCTCTTACACCCCTCATGGAACATTATTTTCTTCAAGTTTTTATTACCAAAATTGAGAATCACTTATATAGGAATGACATTTTACACATATTCTTTTCAATATTCTACATTGTTTAGCAAATACAATGTAAATATTACTTAACTAATGTTGTTTTTCCCCCAACATGCCCAAAAGGTGTTTATCCTTACAATCCATAAATCATATATTTTCTTTTCTACCCCTTTAAGTGGAAGCCATAATACATGTAAAAGGATCTATGTAAAGTAATTGATGTTGCATGGATTTTCTTTTTAATTAAATTTTGTTTTGTGTGTTTTTCGATCTATAACTGAAAACAATTTCAACCAATCATATCATATATGTATTTTCCAACAAAGTAAATCTCAATATTCATTCAAAATATCAAATACCATAATTTATCAAAAGATCTACTTAAGTGCATCACCATTTTTAGTGAGAATGGATTCAACTGTGTTATAGGTAACAACACAAATTAGAAGTACAAAATTGTGTAAATAATTTTTTTTAACGAATTGTGAGTTAAAAAAAACAGTACTAATTTTATATAATTTTAGGTTAATTTTAGTGAAAATTGAAATTAATTTTTATTGGAAACTTTAAACCAATTTAGTCTATCATATTTAAAGATACGTGAATTTAATCATTTAAACCAAATCTTATTAAGTTGTTGACACTTCAAACGCATTTATCAACTAACATTGAAGCGAACATATGTTAAATGATGTAAACAAACTAAAATACTATAATAAATTGTGTTTAAAACATCATATAAATTTAATAAAATTGGTTTATAAGAACTAAAATCACGCACTTATATGTTGAGGGACTAGATTAGTTCAAGATTTTCAAGAGGAACTAATTTCAATTTTCACTAAATGTTGAAAGACAAAAATATATTTAATCCTATAATGTTTATTACAGAATATACATAATTAAATCTATTAATAAATTAAAATAATGATTAAATATATTAATTTTAATTATTTTATGCAAAAAAAACTAAAACGTATATTTATATTATAATTCATTAATAAATAAATTTTTATTATTAATTTAAAATAATTTTAAATCATTATTGTAAAAATTTATTTACACAGTAAATTAACAAATGTAAAATATTTATTTAATTAAGTTAAGCTTCCATTCTTTAATACGGGACCTCCAAAAAACGAAAAGTTGAAATCTACATTCTTACGTATTTTCATCCCTATTCACACTTCACACACCTCACGCTATGCGTTCCAAATGTGTGACTAGGGTTTCACACATTTACATTGATACATTCTGAAGATTAATGCAAAGACCTTCAGTCAGTCTTTCTCTCCCTCTCTTCATTTGGTAATCTCTCTCAACTCTTCACTATAATTGAAGTGATTCTTTGTACGGGCAATTGGGATTATTTTCCCATTTGCATATCTCTACTTTCAAATTGAATGGTGTGGTGTTAGTACTTAGGATTGAAATGCGAGTGTTTGTGAATAGTGATTCCCGGAGTGTAGAACCCTTGCAGGTTTTTTCGCATTTTATTTTTTTCTTGAAGATTTTTCTCGGGGTCTGGTTGCAGCTATCAATTTTGCATTGAATTTGTTTATATATGGCTTTTATTTGCATTTTATTCTGATTTTGGTTCTATTATGATATGCTTTGTAGGTAGTGTTTATCCGTGTTGATGCACAATAACTATATACACATAAATCACCGCAAATAACTTCTAGAAGATCCCATCTTTTTTTTTTTCTTGATAGTGGAAGTAGTGCATGCATTTTGGCACAGTCGCGCACTAGATACCTAATGATGCAAAATATAAAGGTAAGTATAGGCTAAATGACATAATAAGAAACTAGAAGATTCCAGTACCTTATTACCACAGTGTGAGGGTTATATCTTGAAACCTAATTCTTAGTAGGAGAGTTATGATAGTTGGTCAATGGGAATCACATGCTTTTTAAAGTCTCTACCACTTCACAACCAGACACCGATTTTTTTTTCTTATCAGCAAAATAAATATGTATTAATATAACTATGTACAAAAACACAATAGTCTTGGTTTACAGTTACAAACTTGTCCTCCTAGTACCATATACCTTTACCTCTATTCTTTCCACAACAAAACACAATTGCAATTGCTATTTATGATACCCCCTTAGCTTTGTCCTCCCATTTCACCATATACATGTAACCATATAATTTTTAGATCAAATTCTTTCCAACTATGATTACACTAGCTCTTAACATGGTTTACAAGCACGACTACTTGCTCCAGATCAATGTCAGCGTGAAGGACTTCTGGGTACTCTGTTGGGCTTTGTAATGCTAGCCATTGTGGGCTGATTATGTTGCTGACAGAATGGTTTATACCGGTGACTTAAATGTTGGCACCCTCCCTCATTTTACAATCACCCCTGTATTAATCTTTTTCTCTGCACACACTTTTTTCCTACATTAGTCCCTGTTTAGCCAAGCAGGATCGTACTCTCTCTGCTGTTACACCACAGATTTATAACTCTATACTCCACTATGCAGGACTGTGTCTCAGTTCCATTTCTCTGCCAGTCATTTGCTTTTGCACTTAATTTACTAGTTATTGTTGGCACTTCCTGATCCAAGCTAATGACACCTGTGGCCCTGCACTAGACTATTCCATCCTAGGCTTTACATTTAATATTCATCTTACCCAATATGCACTTTTCCAGCAATGATACAGTCTCTTGCTGGACCCACTCAGAACCCAATAGAGCGTAGTGTTTATGGTTCATTGCCAATTCTTTGCAGCTTATATGTATGTATGACTATTCAGAAATGTAATCTGCACCTCTGTTAGAAACATCCGCCCCTGATTGCACCAACTAATACCTGTGATATTTCCAAACCTTATAATTGTATAGCAATAGAACAGTGAGGCGTTTCATAGTATCCTATAAACATTATGTATCATCAAAATGGCAATACTGTAGTATGAATTTCAGATAGATCCAGACTAAAAGCTAATATGGACCCTGCTGCATTGTAGCAGCCCTCACGTTATGGAGTCATTATTTCAAAAGTCTTGTCCTCTACATTCATTGCCCATTTGCTTACCATGTTATGTACTCTTTGGACTCCTGCTGCCAGTGTAAGTACATTTCTTTAACCTCACCCATACCAGCTAAGATATCACAGGCTCCATTTTAATTTTTTATCCCCTCTGCCAAATTATTTGGCCAGATATTTTATGTATGTTACCAGACATATGCACCAATTTGAGTATGTGAAAGTGGATCTTGGAAGTCTATTTCTTATCCAAGTCCATAGCTTTATCTGTGTCAGACAGAATATCTCCTCTCTCTCATTCTTGAATATTACATTGTTCCTATGACTCCAAATATTTCAAATAACAGTCACCCACACATACCTCCAACTTCTATTTCCTTTGCCTTTAGTTTCCTTTAAGCAAAACTGTTGGAAGTTGGACTATGTCTGATTATAGATAGCGGTGCTTGCTCCTATCCATTTGTTGTACGTATTCCACATAAAGTTTGCTGTCTTGCAACTAAAAGGTAGATGGTTAACTGATTTCTCCCTTTATTCGCATTTAGGACACAGAAGATTGCGGTATATTATTATTATTCCCATATGGCGCAGATTTCTTAGGTTGGTATCCGATTTAATATTATCCTCCATGCAAAATGTTGCACAGAAGGTAGCGTCTTTATTTTCTAGAATAGTGTACACATGTTAGAATCTTCACCTCTGCAAATATTTTGTAGCTTTTTATATGCTGATTTGGCAGTATATTGCTCCATCTCCTCATCTTTCCATACCCATCGTGCTCCCTATGTGTCCATATTGTTTTCGTATTAATTCCTACGTAAGTGTAGGGAAAGTGATGAAGTCTTTGAAGTTACAACATATCTTTTGTCCACCAGCAAGTTTTAACAAATTTAAACTAAAACACATTGAGATGGACAATTTTAAAGTAAACTGAATCTTAATGATCATAAAGAGGTTATGCTATTGTAATTTATACACTATAAGATACCACAACTAAGAGTTGCAGCTAGAATATATTTCACAGTTTTAAAGATACCAATATACAAACATATTCACATTCACATGTACCACTGCATAAGCACATTAAGTATGAAACAGATGAGGTTATTTGTCAGCACTGCAAAAGCACTTTGAATCTGAAGAATCAATACTCTGTACTTTCTTTTCATGAGAGTGAAAGACATGCTAGTTTTACTGAGATTGGCTTAGTTCTCAGACATCATGCAGTTTACAAGCTACCTAGATGTTTATTGCTTTTTATTAAGGTTATTCTATATCTCTCTCTTATCGAAGAGACTGTGTTTATAGTAGGGCTCTTGTTTGACCAGAAAAAAATCCAGTTAAAAATTCAAAAGAGATGACATCAAACTATATTTAGGATTCAAATACAGTTATCCATTGTTTTCATGAAAGCTCAATTTTAGTAATTAGATAAACAAACATTGTCTGGAAAAGAAACTTCAAAAGTTCTAACGGACTCTCTTGTCTTCAATTATAACGATAAAGTGTTCTTCGCCATGGAAAACACATTGTTGGTTCTAAAGAGAATTCATTACAGGTAGTTCCTCCACGAGTATAAGATAGCATAAATTTGTCCACAATGCAAACCTCATTACTATTAAGTTAAAACATCTTCATTTCATGCTCCTATAGAGCATTGTTGAATAACTTTATGCTTTAAATTCAATACATTTTGGCTAATTTCTTATTCACAATATTGTATTCTTATATATATAGAAATGTCATCAGGAGGTCCATCTCAACATCCACCTTATGTTGACAGAAAAAGAAAGCGGATTACACAACGAAAGGAACGACGTTATGTGCCAAGAGTTACACCAGATCACATACCATCTTGATCTGCCCCAATTCCATCCATTGTTGTTGTGACACCCAAACCTCTCCTATCCCCATCTATTGTCGCACCCACACAAAAAAATCAGGCTTTTGAAAAGGTGGGGATCCTACACACAAGTGGTTCTATTAGCAAATATGAACATGCCATTCATATGGTATGCACATTAATTACACACACACATATCAAAATGTGTTGCAGGAACAGGAGCTTGGACTATCTATGTTGATTGATGAGGTCTTTCAGCAAACTCATATATTGAAGGATAATGGCCAACTTGTCCACGAAAGATATAAGACACATGTAAGCTCCTTTCAATGTTTACATTATTTTTCCTTGAACTTATAGTATATTGATTTAATAATTCTTCATTTTCTATTAATAGGAAGAATTTGAGCCTAGACTTTCACAAGCCAAGTCTGAGGTTGGACGAAGCAGAAGTGACTAGTGCTTTTAATCCTATTCAGGACAAGATTGTCAAGACTCAGTGTTGGGTTGAAACAATTGGTGGAAAACATTATGGAGCTAAACAACTTACTACAAATTGTAGAAGCGAGAATGATAGCCTATATATGACTCTGAGGAGATAAACCAACTTAGACAACGAATTTCAGCTTGTGAGGAGGCGAAGGAACATTGTCTCGCCAGATGGAAGCCTTTGAGTCCTTATTGGGTGAAATTATACAATTTCTCCCTCTTGATGCACAAAATCTTTATCAGAAGTACTTGATCAACCAAGGCCAACACAAGCAACATGTCCCCCAACAAGAAGACCCTCAACAATCCCAACAGAACCAACAACAAAATGATCAAGAGTAGAAATAATAATTTAAATATTGTTATTTAAAGTTTATATGTGGTCTTAAGATGGTATGTGATACTCACTTTTTATTTAATATTTACTTTCCAAACTCGTGTTATATGTTTAAGATATTTGGTTCTTAAATTTGATATTTAAGGTTTACGATATGGTTATATGTTTGTCTTACCATCACGTTTGATTAGTATATGATATTTGATTAGTATATGATATAATGATTGATTTCTAAGATTACACTATTTCAACATATGTTCGTATAAAGGTGTATCATAAATAACTTGTTATTTTCTGTGTGAGAGTATATATATCTCAAATACAAGAATTTTCGAACTGTGAACACGCAAGGTAATTTGGTTTAAAGATTCTTTTTTTATAGATATTTTTGTTAGTAATTTTGCTATGAATATTTGTGTTACTTATTTGAAGAATTTATTTGTCAATAATTATTTATTGACAAACATTTTCCGGAGTAATATGTATGATAAATCCACTTCTTTCTTTAATGACAGCCATTATCGACAAATGCATGCATTGATAAACAATTAGTCGGAAAAGGTCAACTATTTGTCCGAAGCAAGGAGTCCCACATTTACATTTTTTCAATGAATTTACCATTGATAATTACCTACAAATGCGTTGCTATGTCTATTAAACAAAAAAAATTCTCCATGAGCAACAAATTTCCTGTCAACTAATGAAATTTCTTTATAAATTAAGGAAAGATGGATGAAAAAAAGAAAAGGAGGAAAAAGAGGAAAAAACCGATGGTGATGGCAACGACAAACGCACGGCAATCAAGGGACGATGATTGTAGCTCGAGGGAGATCATTAAACTCGAATTATTGTAGAATTTTTGTTGTACTGTCGATAATTAGTGATATTTTTAGTGTTCATTTCTGGAAAAGTTAATTTTTCTTTGTAAGCTAGTCATCTTGTTGTCTTTCGTTTCTTATTTATGTTTGTAAAAAATTCACCTTAATTGTATTAACTTATCTTTATTAAATATTCATTTCAAAGGTAAAAGTTTTAACAATGAATGAATATTTTTCAAGTGTAATAGAATAACAAAGATGCGAAAAGCTAAGACAAGGATCAATGTAAAAGATGTGTAAATTTTGTTTACTATTCAAAGAAAAAGAAGAAAAGAAAAACAAGGAGCAATCAAATTTCTTTCAGGGCCATGTAGCCTTTTTTCTTAAATTATCTTTTGACACGTCAAAGTCTAAACAACCATAGTATAACTCCAAACTCAATAATTATTTATTTCCAAAAAGATGTGCCAACTTTGAAATAATAAAATAACATTAAATGTTAATACAAAATTGGCGGTCTCATTTAAAGATATTATTACCCAATTCTTTAAAATAAGAAGTCCATAGTCTTTTGTTAAAATACATGGAAAAGAGCAAGGAAATCTCTTTCTGCACCCATATTGTTTTCTTGTAACTGCATATTTTTTAAAATTCCAATAATACCACTGCTGTAATTATAGTCACAAATTGTACACTTCAGAACGCATACAAATTATGAAATTTATAACTTACATTTTATATTTTTCATCTTTTTCATCGTTAGATTCTCATTTCTTTTTCTTACACTTCATATTATTATGATCTTTTTATTTGTTTTAATGAGAACTTGTGAAAGTTTTTTAGGATAGAGATGAAAGAAGATGACAGGGTGGGAGTGGAGGTGGAGGTGAAAGAAGAAGATAGAATGGAGTTGAAGATGGAGATGGAGGAGGAAAAAGATGGAGTGGAAGTGGAGTAAAAAGATAAGAGTTGGAATGAAGGAAATTATGGAGATACTCTAAGGGAGGAGGAGGGAAGAAAAGGAAGATAAATTTGACTCTTTAACTTGCTTATATTTGCAATGAAAAAAATATGGTGGTGACAAATTCTCAAAAAGCAATACCTTCAACAAAGATGACATTATTTATTCTCTATCCAAACGCCATTTTATAATTTTCGGTAATTAAATTACTTATGTAGCTAATTTTATATAAATAATGAAATAAAATTCTTCTTTATCTATACTTTTTCTTTATTTGTAATTTCTGAATTGGTATAATATTTCACAGATGCTACATAGTTGATATAAGTTAACTTAATAATAAACTTAAATTTCATGGTGATATTTATTATAAAGAAAAGGATAATTTAACAAAAAAAAATAACAAATTTTGACAAACTACTAATTTAGGTAAAAAAAAATACTACTTTATTACTTTACTTTGATTAAAAAACAAAAAATTAATCTATTTTAAATCTATTTTTTTCTTATTACAACATATCAATCGATATGTGTACTGTGAAGTTACAGTAGACACCTATAAATTTAATAAAGCTTAGAATTCTTATATTAACCAAATATAATAATAGAATTTTACAATTGAAAGAACTCCAGTATAAGTTAACCTATAGTTTAGATTTGAGATTTGGAGTTATAAAACATGAATGCATCTTGATGCTCACTTATCACTCTCCTTTGAAGTGCTTTTGAATCGTTCCTAGAAGAGTGGAATTAATGTAATCTTGGGGACCATGAGCCGGTAGACCAGGCATCACTAACCCTATAGTCCTGAAACCAAACAGAAACCATCCTTCTCTGTAATAAGGTCCACTTTGGTACACAATAACGAAGCTCCTTATCAGCTCCAACATTGCGTTCAACATCATTGGTATCATGCACCACGGTGAGAAGTAGTTCTTATTCGGTTGCTCTTCAAGAACCTGCATTCAAATATAAATATAAATACACTCTCAACATTCGAAAATAACAATTATAACTATCATATACAATCACGATATACACGACTTACCTCAAGTTCATAGCGTCTGTTAAAGAAAAGACATGTCCCAAAGTGCTTAAACATCATTTCCTGATCATCGTAGGGCAACCTCGGAACAAGGTCGTTGCAGTAGACAAACCTACAATACCTCACACAATGTTCCTTCAATTTTCGTTTCATATACTTTGCATACACTTCATCTCCAACCCTAGGTTGCCCGAAGGTGTAGATCCCTTCCAGCCTCTCCAACAGCAATGTCTCTTCGTGCAAACACAAGATCGTTCCAAACAGTACTGAGAGTGCTCCTCCCAAACTGTGCCCTGTCACTATGAACTTTGCTTTCTCGTTTTCGCTCAAACCTTTTCTTAGAATGTCTCTCACCAGGTAGTAGGCTAAGGGAGGAACACTCTGGTCTCCTTCTCCAACTTCCTTTGTCCACCCAACGTTCTTCTGTAGCCCTAAGGCTTTCATGAACCCTCCATGCATTCTTCCGACGCCGGGAATTCCGTACCAGGAGATGTCGAGATCAGTGCACCATGCATCAGCATCGAACGGCTCTGTTCCTCTGAAGGCTACAACATATGTGTGCCGATCTTCCTGCTTATCCAAAACAATCAACACTTGAGTTGTCGTCTTTCCTTGATACTCTGCCATGCAAGTCAAAAACATTGTAAACGTTGAAAGGATGAAAATTGTGTACACTTCAAAAACTGTTCAATGTTTCATTCTAACCATGTTAATTAATTGTATGAGACTTGTTCAATAAAATTGACCATCCACCTAATTTCAAAAGTCTCCATATCAAATTTGCATGACAAATAGTGAATTAAATATGTGTACTAGGTAGTTTTTTTTTTTTTATATATATATGAGCAATGACTAATAATAAAATTAAAAAAATTATATATATTAGAGATGTGTATAGAAAATGTTAATAGATAAATATGATATGAATAAATAAGTAGGTTTTGAAATGTAGATCTTATTCTCAAAAACTAATTTAAAAAAAAATTCACATAACAAATCTTATATTATAATGTAATTTGTGAATGTTTTAAACTTAAATCAATACAAAATACTATTCAAATTATAAGCTATAATTATCTAAGAATTTGATTTGAAAGTGTAAGATATGCTTTTGAGTTCTTACCATTCAAGCAGTTGAAAAGTCCCACAAACTCCATCTGTTAAATTTAAACAGAAAATTACAAACATAATTAGAGATACGTCAAAATGAACTTGAGGATAAAAGGATCGAGAGACAGCAATTTAACATTACGATTCTGTTAACGTCAATTTTGTTTAGTTGATTTATGTAACTCAACAAAGGTTTTTTGTTTTCATTGAAAAACTGTTTATCAAATCTGAAAATTAATTTTCCATAATATTAAAAAAAGTTTATTTTAATCATTTAACATAAAATAATGACATGAACAAAATAATTATTTAATACCTTCCATTTATCTTCCACAGTAGTTTTAAGGAAAGCTTGGTTCTCGTAGGATGCTTTGGAGGCCATCATAGAAAGTGCAGGATAATACTTAAAATCTTCATGCGTAGCATCCAATTTTACTCGCACATCCAAATTTCCGATTAAAGACAAATACTTTTCTGATTTAGGATCCGGCAAGACCAATGAACCTGTTTATATAAATATATTCTTTTATATTTACAATTTAATGATGAATACAAAGAACCTGAAATAAAAGCTAAACCGGGCTCCTAAAAACTAAGCTTGAAAATGTCGAGTCTATTAAGATCTGCCTACTTGAGTTGACGGGTCAAACTATAATCCTAATAGAATTACGACCTTAAACAATATAGAGATATTTAGCTTGACCTTTTTTTTATTTTATTTTTAATATATATATATATATATATATATTAATATATATATAT
>Ga0214545_1006182_pt1 | contig 21022 bp, 10 predicted proteins | sample CNSS4metaG_FD_160064 | JGI IMG/M metagenome (GOLD analysis project Ga0214545, IMG submission 160064) | Root nodule microbial communities from cowpea collected in UCLA plant growth center, Los Angeles, California, USA - CNSS4 | ecosystem: Host-associated > Plants > Roots > Nodule | place: USA...
AATTAAACAAAAAAAAAAAAAAGATAAGGGAGAACCAGGATACTGTTGCTGGACGTCCCACAAATCTCTGAGCTTATATGCATAAGTATTTATGATGCATTCAGACATTTTGAACCATATACAGACAACTCGATCCTTAATTTTTCCTGAGCCTGAAATGAGAAAAACATTTCACAACTATATGCCTATAATAATGTCATGACAACTCTTAAAATCATGTAAATCATACTTATGGCAGACATCTCATAGGCAACCGGTGCAAATCTTACACTCTGACATGATTCATGTACCTTGACGATGTTATAATTGTGATTTTTTTTCATCCTCTAGCAAGGGGTTAGTTTGTAATCAAATTGGTTGGAATTGTGCGTAGGATGCACACCAACGAAAGAAACAAATAGTAAGCAAGATACAAAAAAATGGTGGTCTGAGTGTATGATAATGGCATTTTAGTTTTGATGGAATTAAAAGTTCTGCAATGACCTTATGTGCCAACGACCGACAGCGAAAATCAAGTTACACAGGATGATAAACTTGACCACCACTTTGATGTCTAACCAGGACCACTCCAATCATCCTTGAAATTATTCTCATGTGGTGCATTAGGAGACAACCACAAACACGACACAGATATAGCTATACATTTGATGCTTCAAGCGATATTCTTCATCAATAGTAGAAGTTATGCTATATAGTATATATATATATATATATATATATATATATATATATATATATATATATTATGAGAAGTCCTCATGCTTTCATCCTAAAATTTGTCTTGGTTTTAATAGTTTGTTTACATGATTTTATTGAGCATTTCATCTAATAGGGCTTTTGTTATATAGACTGTACCTGACATTGCTTGGGGAAAACGCACGCGAGTTATACTAGATGTTGGATGTGGTGTAGCCAGCTTCGGAGGTTTTCTCTTTGACAGAGATGTACTGGCAATGTCATTAGCTCCCAAAGATGAACATGAAGCTCAGGTACAATTCGCACTTGAACGGGGGATTCCTGCTATATCTGCTGTGATGGGCACAAAGAGGCTTCCCTTCCCTGGGAAAGTATTTGATGTAGTCCATTGTGCACGATGTAGAGTTCCGTGGCATATAGAAGGTATTCCATTTGGTCATTTGATGAATTCATGATATAGTATTTTTTGAAATCATATTCATTTTAGGCATTTTTAGATTACCAGAAAACATATATGTATTGATGTAAAATACATGAGTGCAACCGGCTTTTATTTTTAGAGTTTGATATAGTATTTTTTGAAATCATATTCATTTTAGGCATTTTTAGATTACCAGAAAACATATATGTATTGATGTAAAATACATGAGTGCAACCGGCTTTTATTTTTAGAGTTTTTTATTGGTGGTGGAGGAGTATTTTTTTATTATTGTTATCCAGAGAAAATAGAGACTTTTGATGAAGTGCATTTGTTTTTCATTTGTTTTTCAACACACAAGGAAACTAACAATTACAAGAATCACCGAGATCCTTATTACTGTAAATTACAATATTTGAGTAGTGTATATACATTATATATACACACACTTTCCAATAATTATTATTGTCGAACTGCAGGTGGTAAACTTCTTTTGGAGCTGAATAGAGTATTGCGACCTGGTGGCTTTTTTGTATGGTCCGCTACTCCTATCTATCAGAAGCTCCCTGAAGATGTTGAAATATGGAATGGTAAGTTAGACTTACGTCTGACATTCTTATGTACTTTCAGGTATTTTAATCCTGACATGTTATTAACTTATTTGCAGCCATGAAGGCACTAACAAAAGCAATATGCTGGGAACTTGTATCAATCAGCAAGGATCAAGTAAATGGAGTAGGTGTAGCTGTATACAAGAAGCCAAGTTCTAATGAGTGTTACGAGCAACGTTCGAAGAATGAGCCTCCGCTGTGTTCAGACTCTGATGATGCTAATGCAGCATGGTATTTCTTCATTTATGGACTCTTCTTTTCCAGCCGTAACAGTATTATTTCTTTTTTGCCTGCTAAGTTTCGATAATATTGTAGTATTATAACATAAACATATGCAGTCTAATCTTTTGGGCGTGACAGGAACGTTAAATTGAAAGCTTGCATACACAAAGCGCCAGTTAGTTCAACGGAACGAGGGTCAAAATTGCCAGCGAAGTGGCCAGCCAGACTGACCAAAGTTCCTTATTGGTTGTTGAGTTCCCAAGTTGGAGTTTATGGAAAGCCAGCCCCTGAAGATTTCACTGCTGATTATGAACACTGGAAACGCGTAGTGTCTAAGTCTTATCTAAATGGCTTGGGAATTCAATGGTCCAATATTCGCAATGTCATGGATATGAGATCTGTCTATGGAGGGTGAGAAAAATTCACTATGTCGAATGTTAGTCATTGGTTATATTCACCTGCTAATTTGTTATTTGGTTTACATCTTTCCCCGTTTGTGGTTTCCAGATTTGCTGCAGCTTTGAGAGATTTGAATGTTTGGGTGATGAATGTGGTTTCAATAGACTCTCCAGACACCCTTCCCATTATTTATGAACGAGGTCTTTTCGGAATATATCATGATTGGTGTGAATCATTTAGCACCTATCCTAGAACCTATGATCTCCTCCATGCCGATCATCTGTTTTCAAGTCTTAAGAAAAGGTGCAAATAACTACTACGACGTTTCAAAATTTTCTTGTTCTTTTTACAAGGCTCTTCTGTAATTGCTAACGGTTGTTGATGACACAGGTGCAATTTGGCTGCTGTAGTGGCTGAGGCTGATCGGATTCTTAGGCCGGAAGGAAAACTTATTGTTCGTGACAGTGTTGAGATCATTGAAGAGCTGGAGAGCTTGGTAAGGTCTCTGCAGTGGAAGGTTCGCATGACTTACTCGAAGGATAAGGAGGGCTTGTTATGCGTGCAGAAGTCCATGTGGCGACCAAAGGAACAGGAGAAACTCGAGTATGCTATCATTTAAGCATGGACCAGATTACAAAATTCTTGGGTTTTTTGGCCTCACAAAATTCTTACGTAAACTCTACTTCCACTACGAGTCATGTATCATGTTAGTTAGGAGTCTTATGTATTTTTCCTTGTATTAATTTTGATATCCACCTATTTCTATTTTATATTCATAGATAGGTGTCCTTTGTTGTAACACGGTGCCATAGCGTGAAGCAAATTTTATCACATTCTTGCAAATGTAGAGGCTAATGGCTTATAATTATAAGCGTGTAATAGTTGAGTATTTGGATTATTCACTTCACCCGAAATGTAATGTTATATTTGGGAATGAAAAAATGAAAAGCTATATTCCTTTCCAACAATGTTTGATAATGCATTATTATTATTCATTAATAATTACGAAAATAGTTCTTTTATGGGAGAGGTTTTGACATATCAGTAATTGACATTCTCAATTACTACATATATAATTTACCATGAGGCTATCATTGGTGACATCTTCTAGCTGTATATAGATGATGGAAACGGCCCGCATTTGATATTCAAGATGGCTACTAGATATATAGCAGGCCCCTTAGCCAAATGGATCCTTCTTTGAAAGTGAAATGTATCATTTCTTTCCACGTAATGACATCATATCTTAAAAAGTTAATTTTTCCAACAAAAAGTTGAAATAAAAATAATATAAAACTAGATTACATTGCATAAATTCATCAATGTTTTATGATTTTGTTTAATAAACTTATTATTTTTAGACTTATGTGTCATATAAGATTGAAGAGAGGTTGTCAATTAGGATGATATTATGTTAAATATACATATATATCGATTATAGCAAGTCATATCATATTAGTGAGAACATCTCAATTATAGCAATAGTGCACATCTCAATTATGTTGAGTTCCTAGAGGAAAGTTAGAGTGAACGATAAGAGGATTATAAATTAAGATGGATTAGTAAAACTCTAAAATACTTAAGAAAGATGTCTAATTAGGTGATATAAGTTCAGCTAAATAAAAGTCTATGAAATAACTATAAAGAATATTGTTAATACAATGATTATTATGTATTAATTATAGTGTTTATTATTATTTTATGTACACATCTGACTTTGATTTGAGCATCACCCAAATGTTAGAGAGATCTTATTTGAACATATCTCTAATTGTATTAGTGAGTGGAAGGATATATCTTGAACTTATAACAAAGAAAAGAAAAGGCCAGAAATGTTTCTCCTGGAGATCAATTGTGGGCACCTTTCAACTCCCACCCCACCCAAACCTCATAAAAGCCCATTAAATACAACTTTTCAACTTCTTAACTTATCTCGATCTTAGAGAAAATCCTGATAGCCACCTGACAACGTCACATCAGTCAACTCCTAGAACTTTCATGTCATATCAAAACTCTTCGTCGTTTACGCTCCTCGAGGTTGGAGTCTACTATACCTATGGGGTCATATGGTCAAGGAAATGCAAATTTTCTTTGCAAAAAAGTACACAAGTTGCGAAGTCATTTTGAGAACCTACACAACCACTTTGTAATCTTTAACATGTAAACATATCAAGATTGAGGGCTGATGGAGTACCTCATCCTCTAAGGTACATAATCCTAAGAAGAACCCCAAGGAAGGTGACAGACTACTTGCTCTCGTCTTAAACAAGGTACTAGTCGTCCTTGTCCTAGACAAGGACTACTCATCCTTGTCCTCTTCAAGACCCAGAAAGGACATTGAAGACCACTGACTTAAAGGAACCATCCAGTACACGGGTTGACCGGGTACATGTCGGCCCAGTAAGACGACATGTACTCGGACTGCTAGCTAATCAAGTTAGTCTATCTCAAAGGAAAATAACCCTAGATTATGTAACCAATCATGATTAGTAAGTAATTAAGACTACTAAATCAAAGCCTAACCAAGTAAGACTTACGAAACCTACTATAAAAGGTACATTTTACGAAACATACATTTACGTTATTTTTCTAACATCTAACTCAGTTATCTCGGATTGACTTTAACATGAGTGTCTTTGCAAGCACTTTTCCCTTCTTGTATTCAAGAATTAAGGAACAAATACTCCTGAAGTAGAGACCTTGGTTCAGATGAAAAGGTCGAAGACAATCAAGAATCTCAAACGACGGAAGCTTCCAACAAGATTTGATTTTTTTTTTGTTGTAGAATGATCACGGTATATAAAATATTTATTTTTACTCAACTTTCGGTTATTTTCATCCTTTTTCGTCCTCACCTTTTTTACTAAACTTCATCTCTGTGAACTCTTTTATCTTTTTTTACGATTCTTCATCGGTCACAGCCAAGAATGAGAACGGTATGTAAAGTATTTACTTTTACTCAACTATTGGTTATCTTCAACCGACTAAATGAAAAAAAAAACATCTTTTGGGTTCTTGCTTTGATCTAACATGTATTTACGTTGAGTCAGACTTTTTTGTGGTCTAAATGGTTGAAATGAAAAGGTTGAAGACATGCAACAATCTCAAACAGCGTAAGCTTTGAACAAGATTCCATTTTTTTGGTTGCAGAATAACCACAGTATGTAAAGTATTTAGTTTTACTCAACTTTCGGTTATTTTCATTCTTTTCAATCAAAAAAATATTACCTTTTATTCTTGCTTTTATGCAACAAATTGTTGTGTTTTCAGATTCAACACATTCTCAGCTAAATGGTTGAAATGAAAAGGTGTAAGACATGCAAGTCTATCAAAAGTTTGAACAAGAATTGATTTTTTTTTGGTTCCACAATGACAACTGTATGTGAAGTATTTCTTTTTTACTAAGCTTTCGGTTATTTTCATCCTTCTCATTCAAAAATATTTTATTTATTAATCTTGCTTTTATGCAATTGTTTTTTGTGTTTTGATCTAAAATTTATTTTTGTTTTCATCAATTAAAGTTTGGAAAAGATAGACCAGAGATAATGGTACGTAAAGTTTCATTTTTTAATAAAAGTTTGATTTTTTATTCACATCCTTTTTTAACATCTGATAGTTTTTAGTTAATTTAATTATTTTTTCAAAAATTAAGTTAAGGAAGCATTTATTCCTTAATTAAGCATTTGACGACTTTTCATTTATTATTTTTATTTTAGAAAGTTTTTTTATTTTTTTATTTATTTTTTGAGTTTGTTTTTTATAGTGTTTATTCTAAGTAATTGCAATAATTTCGAAGCAGGATGACAATTGAGTACTGACTGTTGGAGCATGTATGACTTCTCTTATTTTCTTTATATATTCCCAATGTGTGCAATTCTTCATTACCAACTAACAAGCAATAATCCTCTTTTTTCTATTAACAATTTTCTTCTCTTATCAATCTTCTTCATCACCACTCTATTATCTTACAATGGAATCCATGCCCACTACACAATTTATTGATCATAAGACCAAGGTCTATTAAGATAGGAGCTGGTTGAAAAAAAATTTGTGCTCTTCATGAACTGTCTACAGAGGATCACCGTCAAGTTTTTATGTAATTATAATTTAAACTTCATATATAGATGAAGTTATGCGTGTTTTAATGTAAACTATATATATATATATATATATATATATATATATATATATATATATATTTATGTGTTTTTTTCTCTTCATGTTATATACTTTTCTCAAAGTCATTAATTAAATTGAAAACTTCTTCAATCTAATCTAATCACTGAAAATCAGAAGTTATAAATAGCTATATATAATTTTTAAACATATTTCCAATTAATAATAATTAATTATTTTCCATTTAAATTCAAAATGTAAACGTTACTAAAATACATTAAATATTAGGTATTAAATTATTATTTTTTTAAATCATTTAACGTAAACATTATAAATCATTTGACATCAAATATTAAAAATGTAATAAATGTGGAATAAAAATGAAATATTGCAACACATTAGAAATGAAATTTATCATTGCTCACGACACAGTGCAAACCTCTTCCTATTACAAAATCCTTTTGTATTCCAACGCATAAAAACAAATGTTGCCATTAATAAAAAAATTAATAAATATGAAAAGAAAATGAAATATTGTAACGCATTGGAAATGAAATTTATCATTGCTCACACTGCTCCAGATAATGATCATTAAAGCACTGTTATAGATGTTATAGATACTTGAATTGCTCCATCATCTCCCACACGTTTTTATGATTTGTCTGATTTAGATTGAAACATTCAAATAATCCATTATTCAAAACGAAATCTGAATATGTTTGACGGTGCAAGTGTGTATAATTTTCTTTCATTATCATTTCCACTGCCCAAGATAATAATCATTTCACTGCTTTGATCTTTCAACTGCTACTTTTATTTTTTCAATACGAAATACGAAAGACGTCTCTTCACATCTCACACTCCATTTTCGTCCTGCATCTCAAAATTTCTCTTCTCTGTCTCTTCATATCTCTCACTTCATTTTCGTCCTTCATCTCTAAATTTCTCTTCTGTCTCTCTTCACATCTAACACTTCATTTTCGTCCTTCATCTCAAAATTTCTCTTCTCTATATCTTCAAATTTCACATTTCAGTTACGTCGTTCATTAAAATTTTATATCATTTAAAATATTATTTTTTAACTGTTCAATAAAATCACTTTCAAAAAGTTTAAGATTTTTTACGCTTTTCAAGACAGTTTTTTTTGCTTCCTACACATTTGTAGTTACTTAATGTCATACTCAACCGTAAAAAATCTCATTCTGATTTTTTCAATGTTTCTAATTTATAAACTCTGATTTTGAAACTGTGCAATGATATGATTGTTTAGACTGCTCGATATATTTTGTAAAGCTTGCAGCATAATTTTCACTGGTAAAAATTAATGCAAAGTAGCACGTCATATCATTTTAATAAATTAAATTAATAAATTAAGTTGAGTAGATATTTACTTGGCTTCTCGAGTAAGTTTGTATCAGTATTCAAATGTTATCTGTTTTGTTGATGTAAATTTTTCTATGCACGAGAATTTCTTTACTTTTTGTGCAGTTAACAAAAGTTTTCAACCAAATGACTTTTCACCGCCAACATCGAATTCTTAAAAACGATCCTTAACCAAAGGTATGCACTTCATCTGTTGTTGTTTACAAAAATACTAGAAATTATGCAGTTCATATGTTTTTCTCGACATTATTAGGGTTTGTCCTTCTGTTCTCCAATTCTGAAACAACATTTTTTTTCTTCAATCATTTTTTGTTGAATGCTTTCTACGACAATATGTATTTGCAAATCTGCATTGTTTCCACTTTAGTGTTACAATTATTGTTTGACTGCATAATAGACCACGCCAACAAATTATGTATTTTCTTTTAAATAATCTATTACATGCTTTCTGTTCAGCATAATTTGTTTCTATTACTTTTCACCTTTTATGTAACCTGTGAATACATGCATATGAATACTTAATGGTTTCTGACATGAATAGCTGATATTTACAGTTTTCATAAAAACATGTTAGTATGAAATCTGCATTTGTAGGACAAAAGTATATATTTCTATTAACATCATATGCCTATCACTTTTTCAATAACTTACAACTCAATGTTTGCAAAGATCTAATTTGTATTTTTTGTCCTTTCTTGATTCTATGAATACATGCATATGAATACTTAATGGTTTCTGACATGAATAGCTGATATTTGCAGTTTTCACAAAAACATGTTAGTATGAAATCTGCATTTGTAGGTCAAAAGCATATATTTCGATTAACATCACATGCCTATCACTTTTTCAATAACTTACAACCCAATTTTTTATCATATAGATTATTGGATAGTACTCATTGTTCATTGCCATTATCAAAAAAATTAAATCTAAAAAATCCCGTGCGTTTCTTACACACTCACACCATAGTGCATTTCTACTCTAATACGGTATAGGGTTTACTAGTTTTGGTTTTATCCATTGGAATCTCGATTGTCCTTATTTGTATTTCGATTTTAATTGACTTTATTTGCCTTTGTGTTTTTGTTTCTTAGCATGGAAACTGCCAAATGCATTCCCTTGAACATGCTGCCATTGACATGATCAACATGCTTCAGTTATAGTTTCCAACTTATTAGTCTTTGCCTCATTTTTATTCTTCCAATTGATGGAGTTTGCAGAACTTTTCTGGTCTTCATATAGTATGACTAACGGTTAGCTTCTGTGCATGTTGTGTAAATTTTAAATCATGTAACATGTGATGAAATTTGATTGGAAATCATGTTAAATGTGTAATTAAAAAAGTAGATGAAAAAAATAAGTTGATTGCCATTTTCCTTCCATAAGAGCGTCTCTCCAGATGTCTTAGGAAAGAAGAAAGAAACCCGTGGCCATCACAAGGTTGGTGATCCTCCATGCCAAGTCTGCATTTCTTAAATTCCATTTTACCTTAAATGTTTGATACTTTCATATTTTATGTATTTTGATTTTCTATTTTGTTTGATTTCTTGTTTCTTTCTTTGTTTTGTTCCTAAATGTATAACTGTTTGGTTCATACTTTATTTGATATTTTTCCTTTTTCTGTTTTTGCTTTTAGAGCGAGGTATGTTTAAATATTGCGTACAGTATCACTGATTGGAAACAAGTAAAAGAGGAAGATATGTCAGGGAGAAAAGTATTGTCTCTGTTATATTTCTGTATGAAATAGGAACTACATATTTGCAGATCATCTTAAATCTGCTGTGCGAATTAGTGCTATTTTATCAGCTTTTGGAGAGAATACATTGATAGAATTCTCATAGATTAATTATGTGAATTGCCAAATTTTGCTATGGAGGAAAACCTTTTAGAGCATGTAAATGCTAGTGGAACACTTCTGAAACACATTAAGTAATGTCAAGTTTTGGAGAGAGATTTACTCAATTGTAAGGGATTATTTGAATTTTGTTTCATAATGTAAGAGATTTACTGCTATTGAGGCTTGGTGTCTCTGTTTTTGTTGTGTGAACACCTTAAACTATGTGACCATTACACAAATGTACCCGTGGTTTTTGGTGTGCAGTGTGAGTGTGACTAAAGTTGTGTTCGACACTAATTACAACAAATCTTTCTGCTGCCATTTCTTATATTGAAATTGGTCAGTGTGGATGAATGATTAGTTTCTAAACTTCCATGGATACTTGTCTTTTAGATTTGTTCTTTTTATGATTAACGTAGCACGTGGTTTGTTTACTTTCGTGGGACCGAGAAATGTTATATTTATTTGGATCTTTGCAACACAAAAGTTCATGGTTCTTGAGGCTGTTTGACATGTTCTTGTTACATTTCTGGTTAAGTGAGATTCAGTGAGAATACAGTCCAATTGAACTCAAACTAAGAATAGTTCAAGCCTGGCATGTGGATATCACTTACGTATTAGTATACACTAACACAAAAAAGTCTTTTAACGTCCGATATTTTTGACCTTTGACGTCTGCCCAAACACCGACGTCGTACCGGGTGACGTAAAATAACATCAGAAAAATAGCAGACGTCACTTGACGTCGGTCCATTAAGAGTCCGACGTTATCCAACGTCGGGACCAGTAACAACAGACATCAATTTTCACGCTAAAAAGAGCTAAAAACCTGAGCAATTTAACGTCTGTCAAGGCCCGCCAGACGTTAAATAACGTCGGCCCTGGTACGGTCAGACATTAAATAACGTCTGTCAGGGCACACCAGACGTTAAACTGCTCTATTTTTTTTTTTAAATTTGATTGTTTTACAACATCCATACACCTGAAAATCAGAAAATTTCTAGAACAATTTTATAATACTTTCAGCACAATTATGGAGTTACAGTTATATATAATAGAACTTAAGTTTCAACATATATTCTAAACTAATATAACAATAGCATTTTTATCTAGGCTGTGAAAATATAGAATGTTGAGTAAAAATCTGAAAGAATAAAGTGTTTCAGTTACCTTAGACCAAAGAGTGCAACCTCTGAGATGGTAACAGGCTCACAAAATACCTCCCTCCATTGCTTCAAGAGGAAGTCCATCTTATCATCAATCTCCATTTCACTAATTCATACATGTGAATTTCATAGATGTTAGTTTTAGAGACAATGTACACGAAAAATCTGAAAGCAGGAAATATTTCAATGAACCAGAGTTTACTGCACACCTAATTAGGATTTCAGCACCTATATGAAGTCCCACCATCCACATCTCCACAAGGAAGTCTATCCTATCAGCAATCTTTATTTTCCCCCTTGATACATGTCATGAATATCATAATTAGTATTTTGAGAGACAATGTTTGGTAAAAATTCATGAAGTATGAAGCGTTTCTATTACCTTGGATCTAAGTCCACAACTCCTGAACTCTGAACAACTACAGAAAGTGACTCTTTCCAATGCTCTAGGGGCTTGTTTACCCTTTCAAACCTACATTCATGTTATGAATTTAAAAAATGTTATTCTTAGAGACAATGTGCTAAAAAAATCAAAGGAAGCAGGGAGCGCTTCGTTGCCTGGCACATAGGATTTCAGTTGCTGAGAAACCACCAGTCTCACCAAGTCTCGTCCTCCAACGCTGCTTCCAATCCAGCACCTTTTCTTCTTCCTCTGTCGAAATCTTGCTCAAAAGGCGTTGAAATGCTTTCCTAAAGTCTCATGTTTGATGACAGACTTCAGAGGGATCAACGTCATAGAACACTGGTATCACCACTTGCCCTATGGTTCTGTGACACTCCATTATTTTCTCCAACTCTTTCAAACACCACCACGACTATGCATAATTTTTCGAGAAAACAACAACAGATATTCAAGACTCTTCGATCGCTAACCGTAGAGAAGGTGAAATTTGCTTTCCCCGTGGAAGTGACTCGTCATCCTTGAAAACAACGATTCCTGCATTCTGAAGAGTCATGTAGAGATGAAAACGCAAAATAATCGGTTCAAAACGCGTAAAATCAACCCATAATCAAATCCCAACAAGTTTGATGGCGAAAACCTTTCGAAACTCACCTGGAGGAGGTCGTAAATGGCGTCGCCGGCGGGAACTCTCGCGGAAACGATGAACAACATAAGGGTTTCTGCGTTTCGAGCAGAAGATAAACAAAGCTTAACGTCGGGGGTGAGGTATCCGACGTTAAGTGACGTCGGGGGTGGGTGGGTCCGACGTCAAAGGACGTCTGGCGCGTGCTGGTCCGACGTCCTTTTTTAAATGACGTCGGAGTATTTTATAACAGACGTTAAGTAACGTCTGACGTGGAGCAGGCAGACGTTAAAGTATTCCCGTTATTTACAAAAATGCCACCGGTCATTTTTAACGTTGGACATTTTTTAGGCAGACGTTATTGGGGTGACGTTATAGGGCATTTTTGTGTTAGTGATATTGACCTTGCTACGTTCGTTGCGATTGTTGCATAGATGTTATCTACTAAAAAAATGTGTAATATCACAAAACAACTCCTTGCTTGTAACATGCATAAAAAGTGGGGATCAAACCATATCCCTGGTTGGCCTTCTTGCTTATATAATTTGTTAAGTTTTTGGTTCTTGAAGTTTGGTTTTGAAAAGATGTTGCATATGGGCGTATGGAAAGATTGCCCTATAGTTTCAACATGAACCTTATTTATTCACGGTTCATAGTTAACTGCCTTGAAAGGTTTATCCTATTAACCTGTAATTGTCACCATCACCCTCACTTTAGAAGGGGGATTGATTGCTTTGCACCACGTTATAATCTCTTTCATTCCGTAATCTTTGTAATATAAATTTAGCATCTTGGTCAGATTAGTTTCTTTAGTAATAGAGAAAAGAAAAAGCTCATTATCTTACCTCTTGATTTTGCATTGCAACAGCTAAAAGAAAAGAATTATTAATACAAATATTGTTTCACAGGGCTGTGGATTGAGAAGCAATGGATTCTAGCTAGTGGGCATGGATTGGATTTTTAATGATACAATCCACATCCATTTTAGATCTAAATACTTGGATTAGATTTTCGACCCAAATCCATTTTTTTAGCAAAAGTAGTTTGGATTTTTTTTAAATCCAGATCCAAATATTTGGATCAAGATTTAAATCCAATCCAAATATTTGGATCAAGTTCAAAATCCAGAATCCATTTTTTATAAAAGAAATTTAAATTGATTTTTTTAAAACTTGTGTCATTAAGGCCAACATGATTTAGTTCGTACAGGTCGTCAGGCACGACCCGTCTGAGTCGTCAGGCCGACCCATAGAGGAGTCAATTTGGTCCAGCCTAGAAGGCTTGGCCCTGACCCATGTGGACTAGGGCCAAAAAAGGCCACACTGAAAAAAAGCCCCCATCAAAGAAGCCCACAGGGCCAAAAACCCTACAAAAGCCCTGTGAGTCAGGGCCAACTCATGGGCTTTCATCTTCAACATGAAAAATATATTATTTTTTAAAATAGATCCAGATAAGCACGACGACCCGAATAGATCGTACGGCCCGTCCGGGACGTCGAGCTCCTCCGGGTCGCCCTGTCCAGGTCGTCGAGCCCGTTCGTGTCGTCGTGCCATCCAGGTCGTAAGGCCCGTGAAGGTCGTCCGGCCTGTCCGGCTCGTTCGGCTCGTTGGGCCCGTTTGGGTCGTCGGGGCCGTCTGGGTCGTCGGGCCCATCTGGGTCATCCAAGTCGTCAGATCCGTTTGGATCGCCGAGTCCATCTGGGTCGTCCGGCCCGTTCATGTCGTCGTGCACATCTGGGTCGTAAGGCCCATGTAGGTCGTCAGGCCCGTCCGGGTCGCAAGGCCCGTCTGGGTAGTAAGGCCCGTCCTAGTCGTCGGGCCCGTCCGGGACGTCAAGCCCATTCGGGGCATCGGGCCCGTCCGGGTCGTCGTGCCCGTCTGGATTGTTTGAGTCGTCAGGTCCGTCCGGATCGTTGGGCCTGTCTGGGTTGTTTGAGTCGTCAGGTCCGTCTGGATCGTCGGGCCCATCCGGGTCATCGGGCCTGTCGGGCCCGTTCAGGTCATCGGGCCCGTCGAGCCTGTTCAAGTCATCAGTCCCGCCTAGCCTTTTTGGTTGTTCGGGCTCGCCTAACCTGTTCGGTTGTTCGGGCCCGCCTGTTCTGTTCGGGTCATCGGGCACGTTTGGCCAGTTCGGGTCTTTGGGCCTGCTTGACCCGTTCGAGTCTTTGGGCCTGCCTGAGCCGTTTGAGTCTTTGGGCCTGCCTGAGCTATTATGTTCATTGGGCCTGCCTGGCCCGTTCGGGTTCGCCTGACCCGTTCGGGTCTTCGGGCCCGCCTTACCCGTTCGATTCTTCGAGCCTGCCTGACTCGTTCGGATCTTCGGGCCCGCATGACCCTTTCGGTTCTTCGAGCCCGCTTGACCCATTCGGGTCATCGGGCCCGCCTGGCCTGTTTGGGTCTTCGAGCCCACTTGGCCCGTTCGGATCTTCAAACCTTCCTGGACTGTTCATATCTTCGAACCTTCCTGGCCCGTTCGGGTCTTTGGTCCCACTTGGCCTGTTCCGGTCTTCGGGCCCGTTTGGCCCGTTCGAGTCTTCGGGCCCACCTGGCTCGTCGGGTCATTGGGCTCGCCTGGCCCGTTCAGGTCATTGGACTCACTTGAATTTTTCGGACCGTTGGGCCCGATTGACTCGTTCGGTTTGTTGGGCCCGCCTAGTTCGTTCATATCATTAGGCCTGCCCAACCTCTTATGGTTGTCGGGCATGCCTGATCCGTATAGTTCGTCGGGCAAGGCCAGTCCGAGTCTGAATTTAGCTTAGTCCATGTCAACCTTTAGTCTAACCCAACTAAAAATTTAAATTGAAAATTTGGATTGAATTTTTTGGATAATCCATATTTAAAAATCTTGATTTATAAAATGGATATCCAATCCATAAAATATATAAAATGTATATTAGATTGAAATCCAGATCCATTAAATGGATTTTAAATGGATTAAATTTTTAATAAAATGGATTATAAATGGATTGGATTGGAGCAAAAGTGGATTGGATCAAGAAAATTAGATTTTTTGTCCACCCTTAATTCTAGCATGGCTAATAAGGGGGTTACTTCAAGAAAACGTGAAAGAGATGAAAAAAAAAAGAATTTCAGAAGAAAATCATAGTCATTGCTGCTGGTGTTGTGTGAATTCTTATGGGTGTAGTAGCTTGGTATTATAACGAGTATTTTGTTGAGGAACCAGCTCACAATTGGGAATTGGATTTAGAGGAAACAACTTCTCGTACAAAAAGAAAGGGACAATGTTCGAGTTCTACTGGAACAAAATCCAAAAGAAGAAACATTAGAGAAAAAGATGAAATAGTTGCTTCGATAAAGAAAGTTGCCGAGTCTTTGAAACAATTATCGCATGTAATTAATGACACACTCGACGAAAAGGATATTGAAGAAGTGGTAGATGAGGTGAAGTTGATACCAGATCTTGATAAACAAGAATGGGCTAAAGCTGTGAAATTGTTAGCTAATGATCTGAATCAGTTAGTTATCATGAGAGCCCTTCCAATTCAAAAGAAGAAAGATTATATTTTAGCTTTTATTTCTTGATGTAATGTTTTTCTCATAACTTCTTTATTTTAATTAATTTGATTAATTGTTGTAAGGCAACCTTTTAACTTTTTCATGTGCTCTGTACATTTCAGCTTTTGGGGCTTTGATGGCAGTGGCCGGATAACTTGAAACTTGGTGAGTGACCTAGCTCTACAGCTTTACAGCTCTGTTTTGCTTTGTTAAATACAAAAGCATTATTCATTTCATGCTTTTGTTAGTAATTGATATTAATTTTCTAAGCATTCTCTATCTTATTTTTTAACCCCTGCCATTTCCTTTATCCTCACTTTCAAGTATTTTTTCTTCCCTTCCATCATTTCTTACTTTCTATTTATACAAGGTTTATGTTTCAAATTATACTAAAACATTCTTTATTAACAGTGCTGTCATTTCTAATTGTATGTTTTGTTTCACTTTCATTTTTGCTGGCAGGAATTTTGGAGAGAACCTGAAATTGATAAAGGGAGATTCTGTAATAGGAGGTATTGTGAAGACAAATGTATTGCCAAGTTTGATTTGTAATTGCTGGTATTACTTTTGATTTTGGGTTATACTACTTTTATATTTAGAGTTTCCTTTATTAGTGACAACTGCCTAGTAGGTGGTATTAGACATACATAAATTGAGTTGCAAAGTAAAGAGTATTACTATTTAAATAAGACAATATTAATGCAAAGGTTATTGATATTTATAATCATAAATCAGGTTGGATAAACTATTTATGAAAACTGTTATAATTAGCCATTTCATTTTTTTCTTGTCTAATATTTTGTTTTGAAAAATTAAATATTTAAAACTTGGTTAATGTACATTTCACTAAAGTTCAATATTTAATTTTCAATATTTTAAAAAACATCTAAAAATAAAAATTTTCAATTAGTAAAGATTGAACTATTGATCCAAATAAAAAATTTAACATACATCCCGATAAAGAATTTAATATACAGGAAGTTTACCTTTCTATATACAGAAATTTAAAAAACGATAAAATTGAATTATTTTATTTAAATAAATATTTTGAGAATGAAAGGAATTTAACTAGAAACAATTCAGATTTGATGTATTAAAGATTGTCCGAAATGTTAAACCTTTTGAAAGAATAGAAAATCCTAATTCATACCTAAGTGCTCATTGTTCCTATTTAAATTATTATACTTTATTGGCTAACCTCAACCTAAAGAGTTGTATATTGATTTTTTGTTACATACTTTTATTTCTATCTTTTTAGTTGACTTGTTCTATATCTATCAAATCTACATTCATGTCTATCTTCTTTTTGTCACTGGGTAACATTTTTTTTAGTTTAAATTATCTAACAAGATGGTTAATTGATTAATTTGAGAAGGTTAAGTTTATAATAATACCTCCCATAAATTTATTAAAAAAAAAGTGTTGACTTCAAGAATCATGAGAAGTTTGGAGAAACAGGTTGTATTCAATATTTCAGGAGTTGGTCCATGAATAACCAATATATTTTATATGTTGAACAGCACAGGATCCTGGAGGAGGAGATTGAAGTTAATAGATTAAAGTATAACAAGGTAATTGGGAACAAAAATTAATGTGCGCTAAGGTGTATTGCATGTGTTTGGTCACATAATTTTGATTTGCTGGATTAGGTCATGGCAGTTACATGAAGCGGTCGTGATGAAGATCAAGAGCGAGTCGAATGGGGTTTCAGTTTTACAAAAGAAAATCAACGGTATCCATCTTCATCTTTTTTTAACTTTCACTCCCCCTTCTTACTTGCCTATTTTTGTGTTCTCTCCCCTTTCATTCTATCTATACAACCTCTAATCTCCAAAAACCCTCGTACAAACACACACCTACCTCATGGAAGATGAAAGCCACACCAATTCGTCAAATGGGTTCATCACAGCAAGCCCCGAAAGCCCGTCCTTAAAATCATGCAATAATAGCAACAGCACCAATAGCAGCAACAGTAACAACAACAAAGAACAAGATCGCTTTCTTCCTATAGCCAATGTGGGAAGAATCATGAAAAAGGCCATCCCTGGCAATGGAAAAATCTCCAAGGATGCAAAAGAAACAGTTCAAGAGTGTGTGTCTGAGTTCATCAGCTTCGTCACAGGCGAAGCCTCAGACAAATGCCAAAGGGAAAAGAGAAAGACTATCAATGGAGAAGACATCATTTGGGCCATCACAACCCTAGGATTTGAGGACTATGTCGAGCCCTTAAAATCCTATCTCCAAAAATATAAAGAGATTGAAGGAGAGAAGCTCAACATTCCCAAGCAACAACGTCCTGAACAAAAGCTACATCCTCAGCACCAAGACCAAAATAACAATCTACCTTTAAGTAGTAGTGTATATTCCTCTCCCACTCTCATTTCTCAGTCATCTTATGTACCCACGGATCAACTATTTTCCCTACCATTCTCCCCAAATTCGATTCAGAAACAGTTACAACAGCAAGACCAAATCGATTCTGTTGGACAATGGTAATAGTAATTCAACTATGATCCAGGATTTTACATATGCTGCTGCAATTTTCTCATCTTTCACTGGTCACACTTCCTACGCATGCATAACATTTGAGTTCATTTTCAAGACGAATGGTTAAGACTTTTTGGTCTGTAATAACAGGTACGTTTCTGGCTTATATCTTGTTTGTTAGGAAAAAATATACTATCACTTCACAATCTTAATATAAACATATAATAATTAATTAGTTAACAAAATGTTTATATATGTATATAAGTCAAAGAATATTGTTTGGGAGAAATTAGTTTATGTTTGTGGGAACATTTTTTTTTTTATTGTTTGATAATGGGACATCACAAATCTTCTCCATGTTTATTTTTGGGATAATTTAGTAGGAAGAGAGTTATGAAAGAAAGATTTAAAGGGAATATTAAGTATTTTCTTCTCTCATTTAAAAATGGATTTGTAAAAATGTCCATTGAACTGTATTTCTCCGATTATAATAATTTACGATAAGATTTGTATATAAAAAGTAATTTTTTGATATAAGAATTACATATTTCGGTGGCAAGATGGATCAGTTTGTTCTGTTTTATCGGCCTTGTTATTAGCTGGAAAAAAAGCTGGCTTGTCATATTAAAACTGAAAATCTTGACATGTCATATTAATGAAAAACCAATTAGGTTGGCAAGTTTCTCAAATTTGTTTTTTTAAATTTTGTATTTTTAAAATTTATTTATATATATATATATATATATATATATATATATAAAATATTTTTTTCTCTTTTTTATTTATCCAAGAAAAAAATATTTTATTTTCTTATTTTTGTTATTTAATTACTATTTTGGTCTCAATATTTTTTTTTTTTGTTTTTTGACTCATTTTAATCCCAAAATTTGTATTTGAGTAAATCAAGTTCTCATTTGGTATTAAATCAATTCAATTAAGTTTTATTGTTAGATTTGTATAAATGACATTGAATTTGAGCTAATACCGTCTTTGTAAATGCCTAGTTTGTAGTTGTTATTTTTTCTTTTTTTAATTTTTTCTCTTCTTTTTTTTTTTTTTAATTTTTCTTCATGTGTCAAATGACAACCAACATTAGTATCATGTGTTAAGTGTCAAGTGATAATGTTAGTGTCACGTGTTAGTATTGCATGCCAATATCAGCACTACGTGGTAGTGTTAGTGTCTTGTATTCAACTCAATCCCTATCCAAAATGACCAAATTAATAATTAATCCTAATTATAATTTATATATCTATGTTAAATTTTTTTTTATAATTTACACATCAAATCGCTTCACCTAAATATTGAAATTAATTTAATTTTTTAATTTAAATTTTAAAAAACTATTTATTTAAATTTTGATTAAAATAAAATGTTCCTTGTATATCCTGTTGGATTTGAAAATTAAATTGACTATATGTTGATTTAAGATGAAGATGGATATTTGACTTTAAATCATAAAGAAAAGAAAGATTTTGATGATGATGCTTTATGAAGAAAAAAAAAAAAACAAAGTCTTGAAGATTCCTTGGATGCAAAAACCATCTTGCAGAGTTGTAAAAATTGTGTTGAAGTCATAAGAATGAAATTTTTGTGTTAAACTAGAATTAGAAAAAGTTTGAATGTTAAGTTGAAGACACATGCAACGCCACAACATCTTTACCACTTTGGAAACCTTTTGAAATTCTCGTAAAAATGTTTTCTCATTATGATAACCAATTATCACTTATAATAATAGATTAAAATCTTTTTTTAAGCTGAGATAATCGATTATTCTAACCATTTTCTAAAATAGTTTTTTTTTTTTTTCTGAAATGGGCCTAAGTGTATTTTTTGTTTTTTTATAAACTAAGCAGAACTCTATGTTTTCAAGACACAAAAGTTAGATTGTGAAATAGTTTTGTAAAGAATTGATTTAACCTAGTTTAAAAGAGCGACTTTTAAGTTCTCCTAGAGTGTTACTAGTGCATAATTACGTTTTTACCTCGTCTTATAGGCCTCGGTTGGCGAGGAACCGAAGCATATAACGGTGCGGTGGCAATTTTGAAATTAAAGGCAACTTTTATGCCTCGGTTCACACAAAACTCGAGGCCAAAAGCAGTTATAGGTCTCGGTTCAAAAAAAAAACCGGTGCCAAAAGAAGTTATAGGCCTCGGTTAAGGAGGCCCGAAGCCAAAAAGGTTGCTAGAAATTTTAAAAATGCCATTGACGTTGGGACCTATAGGCTTCGGTTAGTGAAAAGCCAGTGCCAAAGGTGTTTTAGGCCTCGGGTGTTCATCCCTTAAGGTTTGTTAAAGGAACTGTTTTTCAAGAAAAGTGTTTTTCATTCCTTGTGTTTTTATCAAGGAATGTGTTTTTCATCTCTTGTGGTTCAAGAGAGATGCTTTCTTATCCTTTGTAGGTTTTGCAAAGGAGATATTTTTATATTATCTTAACTATGATTTTGCATGTTTCATTTTGTATTAGTGGTTGTAATATCATTTTAAGATAGTAATTTGTAATCACCCTCTTTGCGGTGATTAACCATTGGATGTAGGATTTTTGTTGATCTGAACTAGTATAAAAATTTTGTGTATGACTTTTTCTTTTCTTTATTCTCTTTACTATGATATTGCTTTGTAGGATTAAATATTTATAAACTTTCAAAATGTCTAATATTATGATATTTGGAGTTAAAGCTTAAACTAAACTTAAGATTTACTTAAAAAACAAGTTTTGAATAGCTAAACAGTTTTAAAAATCAAATCTTTAACTTCAAACAAATTCATCCCTCTTGATTTTGTTCTGCTTCACCTTTTATTATAACACTATTGACTTGAAGAACCAACTCACCCTTTAAAGGAAAACAAAAAACAAATTATAAAAAATGTAAATGTAAAGTTCTTATTGTAATTTTAAAATTTTAATATTTGAAAAAATAAAATAAAAATGTATTTTTTTGTTAGCTTATTTATAAATTTAATTTTATTTTTCAAGTAAGTTAGTAACCCAATTTGTAACATCTCTGGCTACCCCTCCTTGGGCCCCAGAGGCTGTCAGGTTACTACAGCCCAATGCACCCCAACCCATCACCCTTCTCCGTCCATTCATACTGGGTGGGTTGTTGCCAGTGGGAATCGAACCCCCAACCTGACCTTTAACACCTCT